>Ga0209444_10002232_pt1 | contig 10689 bp, 5 predicted proteins | sample LauGreFaBDMM15DN_2_FD_188215 | JGI IMG/M metagenome (GOLD analysis project Ga0209444, IMG submission 188215) | Freshwater lake microbial communities from Lake Michigan, USA - Fa13.BD.MM15.DN (SPAdes) (version 2) | ecosystem: Environmental > Aquatic > Freshwater > Lake | place: Lake Michigan, USA...
ATTAACATAGTTACAATAATTTGGTATTTACCAGAATTAATTTTTATATTTAGGACAATTTAACTAAACTACAAGTAGGATGACTGAAAATCAGGACCTGCTTTCCCGTCTTAAAGAACTTTTAAGACGTAAGCAAAGCAAATCTTTCTACGCCTATAGGCTTGGAATAACTGAAAATGAAGTAGATGAATTGTTAAAAGAGATAAGAGAAAGTGACGAAGACTCTAACGATACATTGAAAGCACCATTGTTATATGAATCTGTTCGCAAGATTAACAATGAGAAAGGAACAATAGAGAGCACATTAATTCTTAACTTTGAGCCTAAAGATGATCTAGAACTAGCTGCTCTACACAAGATTAACTTAGATAAATATATTATAGTAAACTATTGGTCTAAGCTATTACCTAATGGTAAGTTTACATCATCGGTATTCTCTAAGAAAAAAGAGGCTAATGATTACACAGCTGAGGACTTTGCAAAGTTCTTAGTAGATTACAAATCCAACTACATACCCCAGCCAGAACCAGAGCTAGAACGTGCTAAATTAATAGATGTTGAGATATCTTTATCTGACTTCCATTTAGCTAAAAGACACATTGATGGAGATAATTCACCATCAGTTAGATGTAAAAGATATTTTGAAGCTGCCACCAATCTTATATATGATGTAAGAGCATTGTATGATATTGATAGAATTGTATTTCCAATATCTAATGATTTCTTTCATACAGATAACTTTCAACATGCAACAACAAATGGAACACCACAAGAAACTATTGTTGACTATGCACATGAGTATGAACTAGGATTTGCTCTACTTGTAGATACAATCGCAATGTTGAAAAATGTTTGTAAAGAATTACATGTAGTGTTAGTACAAGGTAATCATGATAGAACTAAGTCTTATTATTTAGCACATGCTCTAGATGTTTACTTCCACGCAGATCCTAACATATACTTTGATAGAGAACATAGTGTAGTGAAAGCTACAATGTTAGGAGAAACATTTATTGGTTATCATCATGGTAACTGTAAGATTGAGGATCTTCCTTTATTGTTTGCCACACATCCTGATTACAGTGTAATGTTTGGATGTGCTAAGTATAGAGAGGTGCATACAGGAGATAAGCATCATTACATGGCTAAGGAAGTTAAAGGGGTAAGAATACAACAAATGCCTAGCTTGTCAGGAACTGATAGATGGCATCAAGATAACAACTTTGTTCATAGCGTTAGAGCAGCACTTGCTTTAGTATATGATAAAGAGTTAGGTAAGATTTCTGAATTTGAATTTAGATTATAAACAATGGCAACATTAAGAAAACTAGTCTCGGATGTGCGTTCTATGCACAAGTTATTATCAACTGACAACTTGATAACAGATAGAGCTATTGCATCTGAGTTAAAGAATAATGCTCTATTGTTAATCAAACGTGAGACTAACCTTCGTAAGCTTTGGGCTACAGATACTATCTTTACAACTATCCCTTGTTTAGAAATGATAGAAGTATCCATCTCTGAATGTTGTGATTATGTAGATGACTGTACAATCTCTAGAAGCAAGTATAAGCTCCCTCGCATAGGCGAAGGTAACTATCAATACCTTATTCAAGGAGTCTATTCAATTAATGCTTTAGGAGGTAAAGGATACAAGTTCAAAGAGATCACTATAAACAGGTACGCCAATCTATTAAAGCTACCTATTATAAAGAATGATCAATACTTCTGGATATCTAATGATTACTTATATGTAAACAATCCATTGATTCAGAAGGTAAGGTTTGTTGCTTTGTTTGAAGAAGACATACCTAACGAACTGCGTTATGGAGGAGATTGTAACTCACAAGAAGTAGACGCAGGTTGGTGTTTAAACCCATTAGATAGAGAATCTTTTGTTCCTGGCTATCTTGAGAAGCAAGTGTTAGAACTAACATCTCAGAAGTTATTACAAGCTTACTTTAGAATCAAAGATGATTTGACTCAAAACAATATTGATGGACAAGCTCCTAACGCTCCAGCAGGATCATAATATATGGCAAGAGTACAAATAGACTGGCGTAGTGCTAGTAAAGATAACTACAAAATCTTCTGTAAGAAGGAACCGACTGTCAGAATAACATTTGATGAATGGCGTAATGTTATATACACATTCAATGATGCTTTGAAAAACCACATCCTAGAAACAGGAGAAAAGGTTAAACTACCGTTTGGCTTTGGTGAGTTCTCTATTAACAAGAAGAAGAGAAAGAAAATGGTTACCGTCGATGGTAGAGATAGAGTTGCACTTCCTATTGATTGGCAAAAAACTAAACAGAAAGGTAAGTTAATATATAACTTCAACTATCACACAGATGGATATTTCTTTGGATGGATGTGGTTTAAAAATGTAAGATTAAAGAACTCATCATTGTGGTACTTTAAACCATCAAGAAATACATCAAGGATGCTTGCTCATTATATTAAAACTGATGAAAAGTATCAACATATATACAGAGAGTGGAAAAAATAAAATAACATGTCATACTACTATAAATACAACTTTGTTTCCCCTGAGCCTATTTACGCTTTAGTAAAGGAGGAGTTTAAAAGCTACTTTGATACAGGGGCTGTTGATGATTTATTGTTCCCCACCTACTTAGATAAATGTCTACGTAAGCTTGGTAGAGCTACATATGTTATTGCTGAACAGGTATTATATATTGAAGACTTTGAAGCACGTCTTCCAGATAACTTCTTTGCTGCACGTGAAGCATGGATGCTTGCAGAGATTCCTCAGTATCCATATCAAACTGCTAACTCATTCTATTCACAAGCTGCAACTGAAACCACCATTCAAGTGGCACCTTTAATTGTAGATGGTACTGAATGTACTGCTGGTAACTGTGAAGATCCTGCATCTCCTTGTTATGGACATTGTATGCCACAGATAATTCAAGCTGTATACAAAACAAACAATGAAGTAGCTAGATCTTACAGACGTGAGTTCTTATTACTACCAGGTAACATATCTGCTAGAAGCAATTGCACTGTAGATTATAACACTGCAGCTTGGGATTTTAATTCTCCTGGAGCAGCGGCACCATCTACTGCATCGTCTACACCATTCTCATCTTCTGCTAATTCATTTGACATTAGAGATAACAAGTTTGTAACTAACTTCAGAAATGGAACAGTGCAATTGTTATTCTATGCCACTGATTATGATTGTTCAGGCAATCAATTAGTTCCTGATAACTATCGTATCAGAGAGTTCGTGGAGGCATTCATTAAGTTCAAGATGTTCGAAATACTTACTAATCAAACTAACGATGAAACGTTTCAACAATTACAACAAAAGCTTGCGTATTATAAGCAAATTTCTGAAGAAGCATTCATTATGGCCGATATCGAAATAAAGAAACAAGACGCCTATGCTAAGCAAAGAAGAATAAAGAATGACCTGAATAGGTTCAATATGTACGAACTGCCAAACAGAACAAATAGATATGGCCGCAGAAGAAACAACTAATCAGCAACGAGGTAACATTAATATTAATTATAATGCTGCTCAGACTGGTATAGATATGGATAAGAGCCTTGGCCAAATAGCTAAAGGTAAACTTACGTATGCGCTAAATGCTAATGTCGAAAACTTTGATTCAAACTCTGTTAACTATCAGAATGAGGAAGGTAATGAATTCTGTCTAGAGTTTCCCTCAGGATATACATTAATTGGTAAGCATTACATTCAAGAGAAGGCTAAGCACATATTCTTTTTAGTTAATTCGTCAACTGGCGATTCTCAAATAGGATACATGGTTAATAATGACTGTGTATATAATTCTTTATTAACTGCTGAGTGTTTAAACTTTGATGTCAACTATCCTATTCATAAAGTTGTACATCGTATCACAAACTGTACTACAGAGATCTATTGGACAGATGGATTAAACTCACGTAGATTCTTAGACATTGATGATGTTCCTACATCAGGAGACATCTGTAATAAGCTAAGTATACAACCAAATTTTAACATCCCTCAACTAACTATTGCTGAAGTTACTACTGGTGGAGAGCTAATAGCTGGTACATATCAGTTTGCTATTCAATACTCAGATGCTCAAGGCTTTGGATATACGTCTTACTATTCAGTAACCAATCCCACCCCTATTGCTAATCCTGATATAACTAGTGCTGAGTTTAACTACCCAGTAAATAAGTCAATCAGGTTGACTATCACTAATCTAGAGATTAGCGGATACTATGAATACTATAATCTTGCAGTTATCAAATCTGTAAACGGTATCACTTCTGTTGAACTAATAGGTACATACTATATTAATTCTGCCACTGACCAAGTGACATACACTGGACAGAACCAGACACAAATAAGGTTATCTATTAATGATATCTTTGAGAAGTTTCCATATTACGATATTGCTGGAGACGTTACATCGGTACAGGATGTATTGATATGGGATCAGCTCACCACTAATAAAAGAATCAACTATCAAAGCATTGCTGCTCAGATAGCATTGAACTGGGAAACTTATAAGATTCCTGCAGGCTCAGATTATTCTAATCCAGATATAGCTGCAAAGTTACGTGGTTATCTACGTGATGAGGTGTATGCTTTTGAGATATGTTTCTTATTAAAGAACGGTAGACAAACAGATGGTTTCCATATTCCTGGTAGAGCATATGATCAAGCAATTGATGGTACAAAGGTTTATAAAACAGGTGCTTCAGCTAATGCTGATTTTATAGGAACTCCTACAGGTACAGATGGTAATGGTCAGTATAGTCCTAAATGGAAAATCTATAACACTGCTTACGATGTAACTGCTGCTACGGGAGATCCAATCGCAGGTGCTACACCATATCAATATGGTAAGTTTGCATATTGGGAATCAGACGAACAATATCAAGGAACCGTATTTACTTCAGCTGGTTTGACAGGAGGTATTCGTCATCATAAGTTTCCTGATGTATTAGTTAGTCCTATATTTGAAAGTGCTACATTAGTTGGAGGATTGCCAGTTACGCAAGCTTCTGATGCTGTATATCCTTTAGGAGTGAGAGTGAGCATTGCTCAAATCAAATCATTGATTGCTAGCTCATCTTTAAGTGTTGAGGAGAAGGCAGAGATTGTTGGGTTTAAGATATTACGTGGAAGCCGTTCTACAAACAAATCAATTGTTGGTAAAGGTATCTTGCGTAACGTAGGTAAGTACACACGCGAGGGTACAGATTTCTATTTCCCTAACTATCCTTACAATGACTTAAATGCAGATCCGTTCTTATTATCTACAACCAATGCTTACAATAGTCAATCTACTAAATATATAATTAGTAATATTGTAATTTCAGGATCAATAAGTTATACAAGTGATATTACTGGCTTAGTTGAAAGTAGACTTCTAACTGTTGGAGAACTTCCATTTAATCTAAACTCATTAACTTATCCATTGTTACAAGCTGGTGCATCTGCAATAATTGATCCTCCTGGTTTAAAAACAGTGACTATTGGTATAAGTACTGACAGTCAAACAATGTTTTCTTATGTGGGTGCTTATAGTTTAACTCCTACAAATGTTACAGTGTATGTTACTGATGGTATAAAGTATGTTGCTATAAACTCGTTCTATCCATTTCAGTATGTATCAGGATCAAAGAACTTTACAGTTACATTAAGCGACACTGTAAATGCAGAAAGCTTACCTAGTAATCTAAATGCATTCTCTACAGATGCTTCTAAGTTTAGAAACGTATTTAACTCTCCAGAAACTTCTTTTGGACAACCTTCATTAGGATCAATCCTTAAGGTGGAGAATGCTATCTTTGGTGAGAGTAGATCACACTTTGTTCAAGTTAAGAACAATGCTAGATATAAACTCATCAATAGAAATACACAACAACAAGCTTTACAATCAAGTTATAACATAGCTATTTCTACAGGTACGCTTGATGGTAATGCTATGTTTACAACATACCAAGCATACCTACAGATATATATCAATGGACTTAGTAGAACAAACTTTGCCTATTCATTTAACTCCACTGCTAGTTATGATTATTGTGCAAATGTAACTAACTCAGGTAACAAACAAAGAGAGCTTGATATATATCAATACTTGATTCCAGGAGTACAATCTACTTCTGATGATCATGATGTTAATAACTTCCAAAGAGAATCATCTGTATACTTAAAGACTGCAGGAACAACACCTTTACCTTTTGTTAAAGATGTGCCTGCTGTATCTACATTAAGTATCACTGATACAACTAGATTTACGGCATCTCAAAGACACAAGTGTGGATCTCCTGAAGACATAATTAGTAACTCTTCAGTGATGTATTATGCATCATTAAAGAACATCATTATTAATCAGTATGGTCAGCTGTATTCTTATGAAACAATTGATACAGGATTCCAAGTTGACTTAGATACAGTAGATGTAATAGGTGTAGCATTTGGTGGTGATACTTTTGTATCAAGATTTGGATTTAAAACAAAGCTTCCATTCTTTATTGATAACAGGGTTAATGCTCCTGATGATAGTGATATATTCTACGACGAGATAGGTAACGTTGCCTATCCTAGATATTGGCATTCATCAAGATCTATCTTGAGTAATTACCAAGTGGGTACGGTCACTAACCTACAGAACATAATATCTGTAAAGGCTACGGCATTAGATTGTCCAAATGATCCTACATATAACACTGCTGGAGGAACCACTACCACTACAACTACCACTCAGATTCCAAGCAGCGTTACCCCAGGTAATGTTAACTATGGATATCTTGGTAAGATGTATATGTTTGCTTATGGCATCCCTTACTTCTATTGTGAGAGCTCTATTAACATAGACTTACGTCAAGCTGTTAATAATCTTGATGGTGACTTCTATCCACACGTTAGCTCTGGTATTCCAGATACATGGTTACAACAAACTAACGTACCAATAGCTTTAGATAACACATACAACTATAACGTCACTTTCTCTAAACAGAACACTGAGAACTTCTTCTCACATCTACCTATTGATTGGGATGGTAGTCAATGTAGAACAGTATATCCTTTTAGGACTATATACTCAGATCCTCAAGTGAGTGATCCTACAAGTAAGGTGAACAACTGGTTGATCTATCGTCCTGTATCCTTCTTTGATTTTCCTCAGAGTTACGGAGATTTAATATCTCTTGATGGTATACAGAACAAGGGTATCCTTGCTCGCTTTGAGAACAAGTCATTGTTATACAATACAATGTTGACAATCAACACTAGCAATCCACAAGCTGCATACATTGGTAATCCAACATTGTTTAGAAGCTCACCTCCAGTGGACTTTGCAGAAACTGATTTAGGATATGTAGGATCTCAAAACAAGATGTTATTAAAGATACCTCAAGGACAAATAAGTGTTGATGCTAAACGTGGACAGATATTCTTATTATCAGGTCAAGGTGCTACAGATCTTACAGCATTTGGTTCAGGAGTTAACCGATTCATGACTGACCATTTAGCCTTTGAGATACTACGTTACTATCCTTCTGCTCAGATTGATAATAGCTTTAAAGGACTAGGACTATCAGGAGTATACGATACTAAGTATGATAGAGTGATAATCACTAAGCTTGACTATATTCCTCAACCAGCCTACGTTGGTGTAATCACTTACAACTCTACCACTAATGAGTTTTATGTAGGAGAAACAATAGTGTCTCTCACCAACCTTACATATTTCTGTAACAAGTCTTGGACTATGTCATTTAATATGAATACTAAGAGTTGGGTGAGCTTCCATAGTTATCTACCTAACTATTACATAGGAGATAACAACTTCTATTATTCAGGTAAGATAGGTATTGGTATGTGGAGACATTTGACTAGTGAGCTAGTTAACAATAACTTCTATGGAACAATTGTTCCTTACGTTATTGAATATCCTTTTGCTTATGAGTATCATGATGAGATATTACAGAATGTAAAAGACTACACACGTGCGTATCAATATCTACCTATCGTTGATGGTGTATATAATGATAATGCAAAGGTTCAAACAGATGACTACTACTTCAATAAAGCGGTGTTATACAATGGTCAACAGTCTACAGGATTGTTAAAGCTTGTTAAAAAGCCTATGCATAACTTGGCTGCTTATAATCAGTATCCAATATACAACACAGATAGTAAAACTATATTGTTCACTAAGAGCGATAGTTTCTATAACTATAATACTTTCTGGAATGTAGTTAAAGATAAGACACAAGTATTGTTTAATACCACTTGTGAATCTCTATCTATTGATAAAGTGATCAATCAGTCTAATATGGACTATGGTACTAGATCATATAGAAAAGATCCATTACGTGCCAAAGGATTACTCATCAGACATATTCTAGATGATAGATCAGACATACACATGGTGAGTCAGTTTATTGTTGCACCTTCTCAAATCTCTTACAAATAATGAAAGGTAACGTTACATGTTCTTGTGGTCATTCCTGGAGTAAGTCAAAGTCCAGTAAGGAGGATATGAACGTCTGTCATATATGTGGTAAAGACAACACAATGAAAGATGGTGGATGGCTGGATAAATATCAAGATGGTGGTCCAATACAACCTAACTATAATGATGCTAATGCTTCTGCAGGACCAGGTTTCCAAGGTGATGGATATAGTAACGTAGGACGTAACTATTCTCCTGCATGGGGAGGACAGTTTAAAGATGGTGGGGAAGTACAACCTATTTATGTTACAGATAAAAAAGATCCTAGATTAAAAGCTTACAATGACAGTTTAGATGTAAGAAATAGATTTAGTCAATCTTTTGCACCAGGAAGTAAAACAAGACCTTTGACAAAAAAAGAACAAGCATTTTGGAAAGATAAGAAAACTGGTTTAATTCCTAACCTTGTTGAGTATATTCCTAAGTCTGGTAAAGATGAAGGTTATTTTGGACATTTTAAAAAACCTACACAACCTGTAGAATATAAGCCAGAACCTACACCACAATCTACAATAGATTTTATGGAAGGAAACTATGCACAAGAGCCTATTACAGAAATACCACAAGTAAGTGCATATGGAGAAGTGGTAGATCCTAGAACAGGATATACACACATGACTAGACAAGGAAGTTCTATGTATCCAATGGTAGGTCAGAATGTTCCTGAGATGGCTATGGGAGGATCTATGCCAGGAGCTGTAGGATTCATGTACGCACGTACAAATGATCCTGCTCCTAGCAATGGTAAGTATGCTAAGAAGACAAAAGCTTCTGCACAGAATGGTACAGAGATGGAGTACTATCAGAACGGACTTGATTGGAAACCAAGATCAATGGCTAAGGGTGGTAATTTATATACAGGTAAGGATCCTAAAAAGTTTGATAAGAATGTTGCAAAGTCTGATGAAACTAAAAAGTCACCTGCAATTAATTACCGATCTACAGCAGATTCTGAAAGAATAGCTAGAGAAAAAGAATTAGCTAGAAGACAAACATCTGTATCTGCCTATGATCAAAAAGGAATGTCTCCTGAAGTTAGGAAATCCGTAGGTGAGGCTATGGAAAATAAACGTGTGTATGATGATCGTGTTAAAAAGTTTGCTGACGTTACACAAATATTAGGTGCTGGTTTAGAAGTTGCCGCTCCTTTTACAGGCCCAGCTGCTCCAGCATTAGGTGCTATAGGCGCTGGACTAGGTGCAGGAAGTAGTGCGTATCTTGCAGGTAAAGATGCAATGGCTGGAGATTACAAAAGTGCATTAACAAATGCAGCATTTGGAGGTCTTGACGTTGCTGGATTTTCTGCTATAAGAAACATGGGTTTAAAAAATGCAGTATCTGCTGCAGATCAGGTTTCTGATTTTGGTCAAGTAACTGATCCTTCTCAACTTGAAAACTTAAACATCTTTGCTGGTAAAGCCCCAAGAGGTTCTTTTTCTAGTTTAGTAAATGAAACTAAAGGAAGGTTTAATCCTAAAGCAAAACAATCAATAGAAGAGGGTAATCAATGGTTGCAAAACTGGGTAGATCATCCTGCTACTCAACAAAAAATTGATGACATTTTTGATTCAAACTTTGGACTTAATACCATGAGTAATTTAAGTCGGGAGGCATATGATAGACTAAAGAATTATACAGCTAATGTTAAAGCGTATCCTTTGAAAGCACAAGCTAAAGACTTTTTAGATCTTACATCAAAAGGTACTGCTAGTAAAGAAGGTTATCGTGAAATGGTACATGGAAGTAATAGAGGAGTAAGTTATACACATCATAGAATGCCTGGCGATAAACCTGATCATGAGAGATTTGGAAATTGGACTTCTCTGAGTCCTGATATGAATGAAATAGAAAGAGCTTCTACAACAGTTCATGAAGGTACGCACGATTGGTTAAGAAAATCTACTTTAAATGTTTTAGGATATGATGTTGATGTTTTACAGAGCTTAGATCCAGACGTACAACGAGTTGTTCTTCGAAGACGTCAATTAGAACAAACAGGTCATAGTGACGAAGATATACGTAGAATAATGGGAGAAAATGATTATGGAGTAACTTACTTTGCTAATCCTTCAGAAGTTCATGCTAGAACTATGGAAATAAGAAATGCTTTTGATATTAAGCCAAATCAAAAAGTCACTGCAAAGGATTGGGAAGAAATAAGTTTATTTGGATCTAACAGACAAAATAAAAT
>Ga0209444_10002233_pt1 | contig 10682 bp, 9 predicted proteins | sample LauGreFaBDMM15DN_2_FD_188215 | JGI IMG/M metagenome (GOLD analysis project Ga0209444, IMG submission 188215) | Freshwater lake microbial communities from Lake Michigan, USA - Fa13.BD.MM15.DN (SPAdes) (version 2) | ecosystem: Environmental > Aquatic > Freshwater > Lake | place: Lake Michigan, USA...
TTATGTCCATTGACCATATCAAACCAATCTCCGTAGCCGAAGAGCTTTCCACCAGCTTCTTGGACTACTCGATGTCAGTCATCATCTCGCGCGCGCTTCCTGATGTGCGTGATGGATTGAAGCCATCGCAACGACGGATTCTCTATGCGATGCGCGAGCTGAATTTGGCTCCCGGCAAACAACACATCAAGTGCGCGAAGATTTGCGGCGATACCTCTGGAAACTATCACCCTCACGGTGAAGCTGTCATTTACCCAACTCTCGTCAACATGGGGCAACATTGGACCTACCGAGAAACACTCATCGATGGCCAAGGAAACTTCGGCTCGGTCGAAGGTGACCCACCGGCTGCCATGCGTTATACGGAAGCACGCCTCACCCATCTCGGCATGGCGATGATGGAAGACTTGGAAAAAGATACCGTCGATTTTGTTCCGAACTACGATGAACGACTCACCGAACCCACCGTTCTGCCCGCTGCTTTTCCCAACCTATTAGTCAACGGCGGCACCGGTATCGCTGTTGGTATGGCGACCAATTTGGCACCGCACAATCTGCGCGAAATTGTCGATGCGATCTGTGCGCAGATCGACAAACCCGACATCACCTTGCCTGAGTTGATGCAGTTTGTGAAAGGCCCTGACTTCGCCGGTAAGTGCGAAATCCGAGGACTCAAAGGCATCGAAGAATACTTCCGCACGGGCCGCGGCACTGTGCGTCTGCGTGGTAAAATTGATATCGACGAGCAAGAAGGCGGCAAGTCGATTCTCACCATTCGTGAAGTGCCACATGGCGTCAACCGCGCTACTTTGCAGGAACGCATCGCCGAATTGGTGAACGAAAAAGTGCTCACTGGCATCTCCGGCATGCGCGACCTTTCTGACGAAGAAACGCGCATCGAGATCGAACTGAAGCGCGATGCCCGCCCGCAAGTGGTAGCGAATCAAATTTTCAAACTCACCAGCATGGACACGTCGTACAGCGTAAACATGCTCGCCATTCACGAGAAGCGGCCCAAGATGCTAACGCTCAAAGACGCCATCGATTGCTACATTGAGCACCGTCGTGAAGTGATTGTTCGTCGCACGAAGTATCTCCTCCGCAAAGCCGAGGACCGCGCCGAAAACCTCGAAGCCTATCTGTTAGCTCTCGGTCATCTTGATGACTTCATCCACATCATTCGCTCTTCGAAAAACCGCGATGAAGCGCGTGAGCGCTTGGCAGCTTATACTTTCCCGGTCAAGACCGCAGAAGGCCTAGGCATTCTCATCCGCAGTCAGCCATCGATACAGGGTGACATCTACGTTTTCTCTGAGAGACAAGTCAACGCTATCCTTGAATTGCGACTCTATCAACTCACCGGTATGGAGCGTGATAAGATCAAAGCCGAATACGATAACGTGCTGGCCGAGATTGTTGATTTCATGGACATCATTGCCCGCGAGGTTCGTGTTCTCACCATCATCAAAGACGAACTCCGTGCTATTGCTGAAAAATACGGTTCACCACGTCGTTGCCCGATCCTCCCTGACGAAGGCGAAATTGCCATCGAGGACCTCATTGCCAATGACTCGATGATCGTCACCCTCACGCACCGCGGCTACATCAAGCGCACACCAGCTAGCGAATTCCGCGTTCAAGCACGTGGCGGCAAAGGCCTGCGCGGCATGGAAACACGCACTGCCAAGGACCAAGAAGACGATTTCATCGAGCACTTGTTCTCCACCCAAGCGCATGATTACCTGATGTTTTTCACCAACACCGGCCGCGTCTACGTCGAGCGCGTCTACGACATTCCCGAGGGTTCACGCGCTGCCAAAGGTCGCGGCATCCGCAATGTGCTCAATCTTCAGCCCGACGAAAAAATCGCTGCCTTGCTGCGTCTGGAACGCATCACGGATGAGAACAACAACGACATCACCTTCCGCGACGAAGCCGGCTTCCTGCTCTTCGCCACCAAGGTCGGCCTTGTTAAGAAAACCCCGCTCAACGATTACCGCAACTACCGCAAAGCCGGACTCAATGCGATCAATCTCGAAGAAGGCGATGAACTCATCGGTGTTCGTCTAACATCTGGCAACGATGAAGTTGTGCTCGTTACGCGTCATGGCATCAGCATCCGTTTCCACGAAAGTGGAGCTCGCAGTATGGGCCGCACCGCCACTGGCGTGTGGGGCATCCGTCCCGAAGAAGGCGACCAAGTCGTCAGCCTGGCTCTGGTGACTGCCGGCAGCACCCTGCTCGTCGCCGCCGAAAACGGCCTCGGTAAACGCACCGCCTTCGAAGAATATCGTCTGCAATCGCGCGGCGGCAAAGGCATCATCACCATGAAAGTCACCGAGAAAACCGGCAATGTTGTCGGTGCTGTCACGGTCGAAGAAAGTGATGAACTCATGCTCATGACCAACACTGGTCTCAGCATCCGGATCAAGGTCAACACCATCCGCGAAACCGGCCGTAATGCCCAGGGCGTGAAACTCCTTTCCATGAAAGAAGGCGAATCCCTGCAAGACATCTCCAAAGTCATCCCCGATGGTGAAGACAATGGCGAAAGCAGCGACAGCGAATCTGCCACAATGACAGAAGAAGAACTGCCTAACGAAGAAATCGCAAACGAGGACGAGTAAGACGGAATGGAGCGCGGACTTTAGTCCGCATCTAGTAATTGCTGACAAGCGGACTAAAGTCCGCGCTCCAGAGACTTAACGCATTTCATTTTAACATTACGTGCTTCAAATATGATGACTGATGATAACTTACTGCGGAAATGGGCAGAAGAAGAGGTGGAGGCCGTGGTGCGCGATTTGCCTGCCGAAGTAAAAGCGGCATTGGAAAGTTGTGTGATTTCGTTTGAAATGACTCCTGGCGCTGATGCCTGGGATGACGAACTGGATGGGGATGAGTTGGGGGTTTTTGAGGGGGCGTCTTTGTTAGAGGAGTCGAGCTCTGCCGACATGCCGCGCATTCGTCTATTTCTCACAAACTTGTGGTACTGGGTCGAGGAAGACGAGGAAGACTTCCGCAAAGAAGTGACGACGACATTTCTTCACGAGCTTGGTCATTTTTTGGGTTGGGAAGAGGATGATCTCACTGAACGCGGTTTGGATTGAGTATGATGGAGCGCGGACTTCAGTCCGCTTCTAGTAATTGCTGACAAGCGGACTAAAGTCCGCGCTCCATGGTCTGGCGAATCATTTATTGGCATTACGGCATTTCTCCTCAGTTTGTGATTGTGTTGGGATGGATAATGATCGATAAGCTCCGCGACTATGAAGGTTTTAGTGGTAGGAAAAGGTGGACGGGAACATGCATTGGTGCGTGCATTGGCGGAATCGCCATCGCAGCCTCAGGTGTTTTGTTTTCCGGGAAGTGATGCAATTTTTTCGATCGCCAAACCAGTTCCGGCCAAGACATTGCCGCAGTTGATTGATTGGATGGTAGAACGGAAAATCGATCTGTGTGTGGCGGGTGAGGAGAGTTATTTGGTGAAGGATGAAGGCCTCGCGAATCTGTGTGAAAAGGCGGGCATCCCTTGTTGGGGGCCGCACAAGCAATCCGCCCAGTTGGAAGCAAGCAAGGAGTTTGCTAAAAATTTCCTGCTTCGCCATCAGATTCCTACGGCAATGGCGACGGTGGTGGATTCGCTCGATGAGGCGGTGACCGCGATCAATGGTCAATACCCGACGGTGTTGAAATTCGATGGATTGGCTGCCGGAAAAGGTGTGGCTGTTTGTCCCGATGAGGCAAGCGCGCAGGCATTTTTGCAAGAAGTCTTAGTGAAGCAACGTTTCGGCGAGGGCCAATTGCTGGTGGAGGAATGCCTGACGGGACCTGAAGTGTCGATTTTTGCGGCGATTATTGATGATCAGTATCTGATTTTCACACCAGCTCGAGATTACAAGCGCGCATTGGACGCAGATTTGGGACCAAATACTGGCGGCATGGGCGCGGTGGCGAGTCGTCAATTGATTGATGCAGCTTTGCTTGAAACGATTAAAACAACGATTGTTGAGCCGACAGTGCGTGGGCTGAATGCCGAGGGCTTACCCTATCGTGGTTTCCTCTATTTCGGGTTGATGCTGACGCCTCAAGGCCCGAAGGTCATTGAGTATAACTGCCGATTTGGCGATCCCGAGTGCCAAGCGGTGATGCCGCTAGTGAGCGGTGATCTTGCGGAGTTTTGCTTGCAGGGTGCTAGCGGTGTGCTCGCGCCGAAGTTGCTGAAATTTTCAGATGGCTGGAGTGTTGCAGTCATTTTAGCTGCGGCGGGATATCCCGAGATCACACGCAATGGCGATCAGATCACAGGCCTTGATGACGTAGCTGGAGCTCGCGTGTATCATGCAGGCACGAAGTTGCATAAGGACGGCATGTGGGTGACGCATGGCGGACGTGTGCTTGCTGTAGTGGCTACTTCAACAACCCGCCAAGCAGCAGCAGAAATGGCTCACCGCCAAGCGGAAAAGATCCAGTTTACGGGATCGCAGCGCCGTTCTGACATCGGCATTTTGAATTTTGACTAAGCAATCGACTTTCTCGCCCTCAACTCGACCACCACTATGCAATTCCCACTTGAAGCAGACGAAATCGCCCAAGCCATTGATCGCCTCGCGGCGCAAATTCGCGATCGGCATCCTGTAACGGAGACTTTGGCGCTCATCGGCATCCGCAGTCGTGGCGATGAGGTCGCGGAGCGATTGTGCAATGTGTTAGCCGAGGATGATCGTGAGATTCTTTTCGGCACTCTGGATATTTCGTTGTATCGCGATGACTTCGGCCACATGCACGAAAATCCGAAACTTCAGGGCAGTGACATTGATTTTCCTCTCGAAGATACCACGGTAATTTTAGTGGACGATGTGCTTTTTACGGGTCGCACCATTCGCGCGGCTCTCGATGCGCTATCGGATTACGGGCGCCCGGGCAAAGTGGAACTTGCGGTGTTGATTGATCGCGGACATCGTGAAATGCCGATTCAGGCGGATTTTATGGGGATTTCTCTCGCCACCGAGCGCCTCGATCATGTATTGGTTTCTCTTGAAGGCACCGATAACGAAGACAAAGTTGAAATGATCCCGCACGCATGAGTCTGATTCCACAGCGCAAGCATACGCCGGAAGAGCTGGCCGCTCTTCGCGCTCAGGAATTTCCACAATTGCCACAGACTCCTTCAGGCATAGCAACTTCAACAAATTCTGTTCAGGAAATGGTTGAACCCGAAGTAATGAGTGAGGTTCCACTTTACACTCCGCCCGTGAATAACGGAACCTTCCTCGGCCTCGACGGGCTTCGTGCTGATGCGGCTGGGTTTCCGCTGTTAGCTCAAGCTGCTGTCGGCCAACATGGAGAAATTCCTCCTACTCACGCAGCGGAATCGGTGTCCTCGTTGCGCAAAACTCTACCTAAAAAACATGGTAGACCACATGTCTTCGATGGATTACGCCCAGAGGCAGCTGCCGAAATATCTACTGGCCAGGCAGCACCGTGCGCCGCTCTACCGCAGCGCAAACACGATGATAAAGAAATCATGGAAATGCGCAGACGCGACATATTTCAGGCACGTCCGCCGCTGCAACACATTCTCAGTATGGCACTCAATCCGATTCTCGCAGGGCTGCTTTACACCATCGCCATCGCGGCGATTTACCTTACCTTTCATTATTGGAACACCTTTACTCCGCAAAAATTCTACGCGCCCGCGGCGGGATGTAGCGTGCTTTTACTTGCCAGTTTGTTGATTTATTGGAAAAAACCACGTGGTCGCCACCATGCTGCCTTTCTTGCTGGGATCGCCATCATTCTCGCTAGCTTTGTCATTCTTCTCACCACCAACCATCATGCTCCGTAAGGATCTGCTCGACATCCATTCGCTCACACGGGAGGAAATCATTTCCCTTCTCGATCAAGCCACGCCTTTCAAGGAAATCTTCACCCGCTCGGTGAAAAAAGTTCCCGCTCTAAAGGGAAAATCGGTGCTAATGCTGTTCTACGAGCCTTCCACCCGCACTCATTCGTCCTTTGAGGTTGCCGCCAAACGTTTATCGGCCGATGTCACGAACTTTGATGTCCCCTCTTCTTCGGTCACCAAGGGCGAGTCTGTGCGCGAAACCATCGAGACCCTTCAAGCGATGCGCACCGATTACATCATCGTACGCCATCCCCGCTCCGGTCAGCCCGCTGCCATCGCAAAAATGACTAACGCCTGCGTCATCAATGCTGGCGATGGTGCGCATGCTCATCCCACGCAAGCACTGCTGGATGCCTTCACATTACGCGAAATTCATCCCGAGCTCGAAGATAAAAAAATCCTCATCATCGGAGATATTCTGCACAGCCGCGTCGCGCGTTCGACCACGGAAATTTTCCTCCGTCTCGGCGCCAAGGTCGCTTGGCTCGCGCCTGGCTCCCTCTTACCTCAATATCCTCCCGCGGGTGTTACCTGTTTCACCGACTACGAAACCGCGATGCGCTGGGACCCCTGTGCGCTCTATCTTCTGCGGGTGCAAATGGAGCGCCAAGACGTACAGTATTTCCCCAGTCTACGTGAGTATCACAAAGTTTTCGGCATTACCGAGGCGCGCCTCAAGCGCATTGCCGGCGAAGGAATTCACATCATGCACCCCGGCCCAGTCAATCGCGGCGTGGAACTTTGTGACGCGGTAATGGACTACCCGCTTTCGCTGATCAATCAACAAGTCGAAAACGGCATCGCGATTCGCATGTCGGTGCTCTACTCGCTCAAAGCTGGGCATTGATTCGCGCAGACTCCGCCACCAACAATCAGATGGTTCTTCCGGAAACGCAGTGCTTTTTCCTCAGGTGATAGGAGTTTTCTTAGTTCTAGCTATCAGCTTACCGGTACAAATTTTCAATTTGCCCGATGCCCCCGAATGCATGCTGCGGGATCGCGATGAGGTTTTTCTGCGATCTCCCGAGCGCAAGGAAGCTCTGGAAAAAGCTCAACTGGCATTTCGCCCGCAGGACGAGGCAATCCTTGGTCAAGATCCGTATTTTTTGCAGAAACAAGTCATACATGCTCATGGGGGAATCGCCGAGCGTTCGATTTCCGTTCTATTTTCTGTCGCTATCTCCTTGCATCTCAGCCAAACTCGTTCACAATAACATCATCCTTCTCATGAGTAAAAAAGGCTTTTCACGCAAAGGAGAACGACGCAAAAACTCCTCCCGTTCCACTCGGCCCGAGAAAATCACTCGCCTTTCCACTCGCTTTGCCGATGCATCGCTTACCAGCAACAGCGCGGTCGAGGTCTCTTGCGAACCGATCAAACTCGACGTCAATAAACTAGGGCAATACAAAGATATTGCTCGCAGTGAGTCCGCCGCCGCGCCCAAGCCCTATATTTCGCCAAAGCAACGCCTCGTACTCGAGTATGAGTGGGGTGCATCACCCTCGCGGAAGATGTCCCGCCTGAACTCGTATGCTCTCGGCGCTATCATCATCATTCTTTTCGGCCTCATATTTCTCGTCAATCACCCCTTATCGAAGAGCGATGCAGAAGGCGAAGGCCTCGTCAAACCCTGGAAAGTGGCGCCTGATGACGATGATCCATCGTCGCCGGCCTACGTCTTCGTGAGCAATCCCTACAAAGCCAAACTCGAATGCATCGAGGCATTCAAAAAATTCGCCGCCGCAAAAAACATCGCCGCTGTACTCCCGCACATTCGCCAAGAAGAAAGCACCCAGGCCTTACTCGCCAAACGCTGGAAGCCCTGGCCCTCGCCGCCCGATCTCTCCAGCCTCGACCTCTGCACGGAAGAAATTGAGACCGATATCAAACGCCCCTTCCTCTGGCTCACTGGCACCAATCAAGACCAATCCGCCATTCATTGCTTCTTTGTCCACCAAGATAACCGCTTTGTCGTCGATTGGGAAGCCACCTCCCAGCTTGGCGATACCAGCCTCAGCACTCTATCACAATTTCCCACAGAATCAGAAATCACCCTGCGCATTACCCTCGCCGAATCTCCCTACTACCTGCCTACCCTGAGCGAAAAAGACTACGAATCCTACAAAATCACCTCCTTCCACGAAGACACCATCCTTTGGGGCTACGCCGCGCGTAATTCACCCGTTCACCAAAAAATCACCGCGCTCCTCCGCGGCGATGCCTTCCTCGTCGAATCCGTTCCCGCCGCCCGTGCCACCATCAAATTGAAGCGAATCGACTCCATCGCTGGCAAAAATCGATTTTTTATCACAGAGATGCTTCACAAAGACTGGGTTATGCCCTAGATTTAATTCTGTGACTGACCAAATCCCAGCATGGCTTCATTGCAGTAAATGTGGCGAAGTCTTCGAAGCTACTACGGATGCCGTACTTTGTCCCAGTTGTCAACGTGCGCCCATCACTAAGAAAAAAAATGCCAACGTACACATCGTCGATGGCAGCGCGCATTCAACACGCAAAGAATTCAGCGCCAAGCTCACACCCGCCGCCCCCCTGGAGCACAGCCAAAAACGCCGCAGCATGACCCAGCCCGAGGAGACAGACAAGCAGCTATCAGAGCAGCCCACCAGCCCCAAGCAGCGATCAAATAAGCCCACCCGCCCCAAGCGCAGCGGCAATCATTACGAGGGAAGATCCAAACCGGCACAAGATTTCATCCTCATCAAGATCATCGCCCTCTGGTTAATGGCGCTCACCGGCATCGCCTTGTTTATCAAGTATAAGCTCGATTCCATGCGCTCACCTGTTAGCGTCATCAGCGATGATAAACCGCTAGAAGACGCAGTCTTGCTCAGCAAAAACATCGATGTCATCAATCAATCCGCTGCACCCATCATGGCAACAGCCAACGAGTTTTTCCAAACAACAACTCCAGAAACATACACCCAGATCTGCCGCAAACGCCCGCGCCTGGCCCAAACAATTTTTAACGATGCCTCCAAGGTCGCGCTTTTCAAATCTGATAACGCTCCCTCATTGATCGCTCGCAATGTCATCCGCATCGGCGAAAAAACCATGGTCGAGACCATTTGGATCGATGAACGCAAACGCCGCATCGAAATCGTCTTCGCTCCCCAAGATGACCAATGGCTCGTCGATTGGGAATCATTTGCCAAATCCTCCTTCATGCCATGGTCCGTATTTCATGCCGAGAAAGAAGACGGCGAAGGCACATTTCGCATGCTTGTACGGCAACGACTCGTTCAAGAAAGCGCCTCGGCTCTCACCATCAGCGTGATGTTCTACGAGCCAGGATTTTTCCATGGTAGCAACCTCGGGCTATCCACTCCCGCCTTCACAGTCGAGCGCAAAAGCCACGATGGCAAACTCATCCTTGCCGCCCTCAAGGCACGCGAAGACAATGAGCCTATCTTTGGCTCAATGTTCCCCGCAAATGATCCACCCAGCACTGCACGCGTCACCGTGAAGATCCGTCGCGTGGTCAAAGATGATATCAAAACTTTCGAATTAGTTGAGATCGTCGCATGCCACTGGCTCGGCGTCGATGATGTCGGCATCGATCTAACTGACAGTCCGTAACCCCTGACGCATCGTCTCCAGCGGCGCTCGACCCGGGTACCAAATGTCAAAGGCATACACGCCTTGATGCAACAGCATCGAGAAACCATTCGCCACCGTGGCCTGATGCATCACCGCGTGCCGCAAAAAAGCTGTCATCGGCGGTTTATAAATCGTATCATACACCAGATGATGCGCCGCAAAACAACTCGCCGACACAGGAGAAGCATCATCAGGCCGCAAACCAAGCGAACTCGTGTTCACTAACAACTCACACTGCCGCGCCACACCATCCAACTGCACATCCGATAACGCCAGGCAATGAAAACTGGTCTGCGGAAATCGCTTCTGCAACACCGTAGCCAGTGACTCGATTTTTTCCACCGTGCGATTCACCAGCACCACACGCGCTGCACCATCGCGCGCGCACTGCGTCGCAACCGCCTGTCCAGCACCGCCGCCAGCACCCACAATCATCACCCGACGATTGAGCAGATCGAAGGAAAATTCCTGGCGCAAGGCCTGCGCAAAGCCTGGCCCATCGGTGTTCCATCCGTGAATTTCTCCATCCACAAATTTGATCGTATTCACCGCGCCAATCTGCCGCGCCGCTTCATCCACTTGATGGCAAGCATCCAGCGCTGCAAACTTATGCGGCACCGTCACATTCGCTCCCACGAAGCCTAAATCCAGCAAGTACAGCAAAGCCTCCGCCACACGACCCACAGGTACCTCCAACTTAATGTAGCGCCCCTCGATGCCTAATTCGTCCAGCGCCGGCTGATGCATCGGCGGCGATGCCGAATGACTCACCGGACTGCCAATCACCGCCAAGATCGCCGGCTTCACGCAGCCATCATCCAGCCGCTCCCGCGAACGTAAATCCTCCATCGTATACACACGACCACTCATAGCATTGATGACAATTGCGGGATGAAACGTTGCAAACGCGAGACACTCCGCTCCCTGCCCAAATACGCCAGCATAGCACCCAGATCAGGTCCACCTGATTTACCCGAGAGTGCCACACGCAGCGGAAACATCAGCTGCCCCGCTTTGACGCCCTGCTCTGCTGCCGTGGCCGCGATCGCTTCTTTTGCAGCCTCGCTCGACCACTCCGCAACTGCGGAAAAATGCCCAACCATCGCCGTCAAGCTTGCCCCTGCCTGCGCATTCGACTTCACCTTCTCAACC
>Ga0209444_10002236_pt1 | contig 10677 bp, 1 predicted proteins | sample LauGreFaBDMM15DN_2_FD_188215 | JGI IMG/M metagenome (GOLD analysis project Ga0209444, IMG submission 188215) | Freshwater lake microbial communities from Lake Michigan, USA - Fa13.BD.MM15.DN (SPAdes) (version 2) | ecosystem: Environmental > Aquatic > Freshwater > Lake | place: Lake Michigan, USA...
GGCAAGGAACCTCCTCCCAGCCCGCTCCGGCGTCGGCGTACACCCTGCCTCCTTCCATTGCCCAAGGATTCGAGGGCGTTCGTTTAAGTTCCCCCCAGCCAGCAACAGGTGACGCTTCCAGCCTTACCAGCTGCGCGCGCGATTCATCCACTTCGAGGCGATGCCACCCAGCACCATACTTCAAGTAGCCCGCGTTGTCGACGGATACAGCGAGATTCGGCCCAGAAGCAGACGGCGTGACGCTGATTTCTCTCAGTGGACCAAGTCGTCCCGACTCCCATCGTCGGACATAGATGCGACCGGAGACGCCGCTAGCATTAATGAGATAACGACGATCGAAATCGGAGACGGAAATGACCCGTGCATAGTGATCGGGCTCGATTCCGCCTCCAGATACGTAATCGATCGGACGAGAGACACCGAAATGATTCACAACCAGAGCACCTGCAGATCCAGAGAAAGAATACCCACCCGCGTTGACCACGCCGATCTTAGGCTCCGGCATGAAATCACCAGAAGCCACGAACTTGGCGGAGAGGAATCGACGTTCGCCCGTGGCAGGAACATGCAGGAGAGCACGGGAATTAGCATCGCCAGAGATGAATTCCAGCAACAATGAACCTTCCGACGTCAACCTGAGCCGAGGTTCCGAGGAAGCCCCCTTCACGCTCCAGCCATCAGGAGCTATTGATACGGAAAATTTGTCCGAAAGAAGGAAATCGAACCCTTTGGCGCCGGCATTCGCGCGGAGATCGCCGAGTCGCCTGGAAAACCCTGAAATCGCGGCCGCGAATTCACGGCCACCACCATCTACAGGGGTAAGCGTAGCATCAGGACTAATGACAAACCGCTTACCGTCGGTCTCAAGCACTACGACAATTTCCCCATCGTCGCCAAAGCGTGAATATGTGAATCGCGCATCTGCGGAGACTTCTCGGATATATTTCCTGATTCCCGAAACAGGATCGCGCGCCCACATGCCACCTTGCCCATCAAGTTGACAGAGAAGCGTTGAGTCGATGACCGCAAGATGGCGGACCATGTCAATTCGTGCAGGGGCATCCTTGACCACCTTTCGGGGCATGGCAGGCAGCCTTTTACCATTGAATCCGGAATAAAAAATAGCTCGTTCAAATTGAGCGGAATCGTCGTCCTTGACCTTGGCGAAATCAGGATGGATTACCGACATGCCCGCTATGTCAGCCGAGTCTACGGGGACTTCCTCCAAGACTTCCACGTCACCTGAGTAGGTGACCTTTCTGACGGAAACCTTGAGCTGCTTTCCACTAAAGTTGATCGGCGCACCTGGCTTGATGACCATGCCCTCCTCATAACCAGATTCATGGTAAAATTTCCCTGCTACCTTGACCCATCCCTCAGGCGCACGGGAAGGCATGAACGCACGACCGAGGTACGCATAGTCAAACGGCTCGTCAAACAAAGACAATTGGCCATCAATTGACACGTCGATGTGCCGGACAAAGCCATGACCATCCGTCACCAAAAGGCCATCTGGCTTCTCACAGACAAACAAAGCGGAGAAAGGGACTTGGAAATCCAGATTAAAACGAGCCAGCTTACCCATCTGCCTGATGTAGACAGCTGCCTTGGGACTTGAGGGCGATTCAGCAACAAGGGTCAGGTCGCTTCTCGGACCGGTGAATGATAGCGACTCACGGGAGAATAGGATATCATGTCTCTTCCACCCATCCAAGTCCGAGCGAACATGTCGCTGCCCGGCCTTGATGGAGACGACACCATCCGGGGAAACATGCGTGCCGACAAGTGCACCGCCAAAAGACAACCCGAATGCCCTAGCCTTCACTGGGGCGGCCAAGGGATTAATGTCGGACTGTATCTGCATGGCATCAGCGCTTTCCTCGTCGATCACATAGAATTGCCCATCCTTGAACTTCCTGACCGATGAAGCCTTGAAGCCGGGAGGCAGATTCGGCTCGGACCATTCACCTCGATCGATATCGTAGCAGAATACCTTCTCATACTCCACGTGGAGAAGGCGGCGATCGGATTGGACCGTCACGCCGGGCCCCAGCAAGAGATCCTGCTTGGGCGCTAGCCGACAAGAGTATGACAAGTTAGCCCCCGAGCCTGCTATCGTGGCAGCCCTCACCCTGAACTCGCCGCCTCCCGAAAACGGATCGTAAGCAGCGATAAATTTTGCTGAAAAAGCAAGGTGCACGATGCCAAGATCCGTTAGCGCCCCGGGCAAGGCGACGGTACCATCCGACAGCACCCATGTATCCGCAGTCCTGCTATTTGCCACGATGACGCCATTGGGCTGCGGCAAGATAAGGTCGGCTGACTTTATCTTCTTAAACTTATCTGATTTCAAGTCGACATCGACAAGGAAGGAATCGACAACGGCAGCGATCCTATCGCCCATCCCAGCGATGAGCACACCTGACGTACTTAATGACGCCGAAGAACCCGACATGTCAGGCAAAGGACTCTTCGAGACATAGCCACCGCCCGAGGCCGCGGCACCCATGAGATGAACGTCTTCGATCCACATGAGCGACCCGGATTGAACGATGGGGCTTCGGGCACGTTCAGAAAGCACTTCCACATCCGCATGGTTGCTGGATATCCTTCCAAGCACCCGGCCGTCTCGAATGAACGGCAATTCCACCGGAGATTCCGATCGGTATAGGAAATCGACATCCGTGCCGAACGGACTTGCGATACGCGTTCCGTCCGCACGAATGAAGCCAAGCAACGAATCCGTGCCTGTCATCGGATCATAAAAGGCGATGCCTGCCCCTGAAGACCTAGTCAACACGATCAGCCCGGAGTCCATGGGATGAACCCTGGCGTTCTTACCCAGACAGGTCGCCCCGCCATAGGTGATCCTGTTCGAATCATCATAAGGCACCACCTTCCCACCAGGTCCATGCTTGAAAAGGGATACGATACCGCTTCCAGGGCCAGCGATCGGGACGTCGAGGCCAGATGTCACCTTGAAATCTCCCTTGGTAGTCTTGGTTATCAGCGATAATTCGACCTTATCTGAGATGGAGTAGCAGCCTAGACCGCCGACAGGAGCGAGTTTACCAAGCCCTTCGATTGCCCTAAACCAATCGGCAGGATTCCAAGCGATCTTGTGAAAGCCAGGCACCTCATCGGGAGCAGGAAGATCAGGCCTGTAATGGATTCCGCCGTCCACGGACATGAATAACTGGCCATCGAAAGAAATTGCCGCGTTGATCTTTGCGGGAGCCAGAGGAGATTCAGACGCCTTGGAGTTCCCGATAATCCGGCCATACAGCACGCCACCGGAAAAACCAGTCATCCAGACGGCGCCAGAAGAAGACATTGCGACAGCTACGTCCCCCAAGGAATGCATAGAGACGAGATCAACGCCTACCGAGACGGCAGGAGAAAATACCGAGATGATACGATCATCGCCCTTTACTCCAGAGATACCAACGAGACGACCATCGACCATCGCGATCGATTTCATCACCGGTCCCTTGTCGACGAGGAACTGATCATCGTCGTCAATAGTCAGGATTCGGCCGCCGCCGAAAGGAAGGAAAGCCAGCCCCTTCTCGCTTTGTTCGATGGCACCGACACTCGTGGCGTAGCCGACGGGCGCAATCGGGGCGAAAAGCTTGCGCGTAGAGCCGTCGCCAAGACTGAATGAATAGAGGCCGTTCTTATCAGTCAGGGTGACATAGGTGTCAGCAGCGGCGACGCCGGTGGAAAGATTGCCGACTGAACCAAAAGACACCGCTCTGGATGCCCCGACGCCGTAGACATTAGAAGAACCATCTGCCCACCAAGAGACGACGGAAGCGCCCGAGGGATGCCGGATGACGTCGGAAAGCACCTTGTATGTGTTTATCTTTCCTGGTGCGTGATCCATGAGGCGCATCCAAGACCGTGACAGGGGCTGGTATGCCCAGAAACCCTCGTCCGTAGGGAACACCATACCCCGACCATAGACCGGAATGACCGCCGAAGGATTGACTAGTTCACCCTTCGGAACAAACGATGGCACATTCCACAAGGTGCGTTCCGTGACACGGTCGCTAGAGGGCATGAGCTGCGAAATACGGGTGACATCACCGTCGAATTTCTCGCCTGCACGCATCCTTAGCACCGTACTACCCACCGGAGAATTAGCGATTTGTGTCCAGACCCCGGCAACACCTGAAGCCTTCCAGACATCGTCTGACGGATCTCTCGTCACCAACATGTGGTCATCATTCAATGCCACTGGTGCTCCATAGAAAATTTCGCCATCCGCACGATTGGTCCTGACGCGTGTGATGCTATCGGCGAATACCCTAAGGGAACCGGGGCCGGCGGATTGACTGAGCCATGAACTCCGGAGGCTTAGATGGTCGTTGAGCCTCCAGATTCTTGCGAGTTTACGATCGTCTTCCGATTGTGACTTGGTCTTAGCTTCATAAAAATAGACCTCAGGGCCGGACTTGGTGTCACTGACACCGAAAGGCTCAGAGGCGAACGCTGGGGCATTCGCCGGTTCTGAAAAGAGCGTGTTTACGGCCGGAGCGGTGGCCCCCAAAGCGGCGAGTTCGAGCTCATGAAGACCGTAATTAGATGCCACGATGGCCTTGGCGCCATCTTCCGACTGCGACACGCTTCTTACCCTGATTCCCTTAAGCCGATCAAGCAGGTGAGCCGGCTCAGCAATGGGCACGGTTTCGGCACCAGGGTTGACGAGGCCATGCAGGGTCGAGTCATGTTTAAGCCACTTCCCCTTGGTGTCGAAATGATAGGTCAAGGGACCGACCTTGCAGACGCCGGCGATTTCGTTCAGTTTGAACGCCTCCGAGAGAAAAGCCGAAGACTGCAAGGGGTCGGGCCACGTTGCCCGGACCTGCCCTTGTGCCAGACCGCAGAGACGTCTGAAATCCATCAGATATACCTGCGAACGATTCTTGTCCTCTGAGGCGATGGCCACCTCGCTTGAACCGACATCAATGGACCTGAGTCGCGAATCGGCCTTAGGCAGTAGGAGCACTGACTGGGTAGGATCGAAGGACTCGCGTTGTGAAATAAGCAGTAGCTTATCAGGGTAAGGAACGATGAGGTAGCCAATGTCTTCAACGGCAAACGCGTGTACTTCGCCGAGATAATCCTTCTCAATCGTCGCAGCTTCCTTCCAGGGCCAAGGGAGCTCCGCCTGTAAGGCGTCATGAGGGATGCTACGAACGAAGATCTTACCCGATTTGACCATCCAGAGTGCATCCGAGACAGCCGGAGACGAACACCTGCTGATTGCCAGGCTCTCCGCAGCGGCGACACCACCACTCGCCTTCGCCAGGTTGGGCGATCCGGCACGTAGCTGCCAAGATGCACCGACATAAAGGTAGACGCCCAACTGAGCGCGATCCACACACCAAAGCGATGTCCCGTCGTGGAATATCTTGTCCGGATTCACCGCTAACCCGGAAGTCAGGTCCTGGAAAGCGAAATTGCCACCGGAATCCCTAACGACCTCCTTGACAGTGTTCTTACCAGCAGCGGAGACAAGCAACCAGGCTCGCCCGTCCACGAACTTACTCCCGCATGCTCCAATGATATTATCCGGCGCACCGGGCACCGCGGTGAGCATGCGGCGTTTTAGATCATAGAAGAGGAGGCCTTTGCGGAAAACAAACAACGCATCCCGGCCGACGTTCACCATAGTCAGCGGAGGCTCCGCCGTCAGGGAAGAAAGGTCTTCGGAATTAAGCCCGATGACAGGGGAAGCGCGGCCCTCCCTTACGAGATCCAACCCCTTCGAGCCGTACACCCCCTCGGTCGAGACGGCGAAGGCATTCTTCGAAAGAGCGATAACATCCTTGAGCTCATTAGAAGAAAGACCTTCGGGCACCCCGATTCGTGCTACGCCATAGTTCCGAGCATCGATCGAAAGAAACCCTTGGTCGGCGGTGGCTACGCCGACATGACCTCCATCGGAAGAAAGGTCGATGGAACGCGCCTTGGCGTGGGCGCGAGAATATGGACCGAAGACGTCACGAAAAACCTTCTCCTTTGAAATCCATACGGGGGAAACCAAGGTAAAGAAGATGACCGTGCATACCAGGACCAACACGGCGAAGGCGTTGGCGACGCTGATTCGTCCAACACCCGGCTCATCCTGCTCGGATAACGCCACGGTCTGCTCGATGAGATGCGCCTTGAGCCCCTTGGCGAAATTCCCCCACTGAAGGGAAGCGGAACGCAGCAAGGCGCCCCATGCGGATTCCGGGTAATCAGACGAAGAGAACCCCGCATGAGCAGATGCCCGGAATAGCCGCGCGAAGACTGGACCGGACTGGGAAGCGCTTAGACCTCCAGATTCCAGCTGACGTCGAAAGGCGATGACCGTGCAGACCGCATGCAGGAGGGAAGGAAGGCCTGTCCTGCCCCACTCCGTGCCGCCAGACTTCTCTTCACCGTAGACGGCAAGGAAGTCCGCAGGCGCCGCCTCGGCAGTCGCCTGCGCAAGGACCATGAACGCCAGCTTCGACTTCGGCGACACGCCTGGCCGACGGAGGAAAAGGACGCTGCGATCGAATTCGACGCGGAGCGCATGGGAAGATATGCGACCATCCGTCCGGAAGGCCAGAATGGCATCAGCTAGATTCTTGTCTCCAATGTTATCGGCCGTATAGACGATCCTCATGTTATCCTGCGCAGATTCGAGAATCGGCAGCAGCACCTTGGCGCGCAAATCCGCCAGTTCGGTCTCTTCAAGCGTCCCCCTGACCCGGGAAGCACAACGTTGGTATGCCTTGAGGAGAACCGTCCACCTGCCGATGAAACCAGCAGGCCAACGCTCTGCAATGTCCCGGGAATGGACGACCCTTGATACCAGGATGACGCGATGAAGCGCAATCTCAGAAATCATGGCTAACGCATAGTTGCGAAGATTAGCCAGCGAAGGAGCGGCGTCAGCCTCGGCGGCCAGACGATCGGTGAACTTAAAGAAGGCGTCTTCGATCGCTGGACTCCGCGTACGACGCAATCCGAGTAAACGCAGGAAACGCTCGCGTATGGAAAGTGCCAGCCCATGCGTAAGCCCAAGGGTAGGGAGGCCTACCCTCGCATGGTCGACATCCAACATCCTGGCGTATGCTGACAACAGGAGCTTCCGCCCCCGCCCGTAGGCCATCGTCGCCTTAGCCGCAAAGGCTATTACGAGATCCGCCACATAAAGTCTGCCGACAAGCACGGAGACGAAGGAGGCAAGCAAAGACAGGAAAGCTCGGTCGTCGCGCGCCAAGAGGTCGCAGAACGTCAGGAGGAAGAACGCTAGTAGCCCCGCCGCCGAAAGGCAGACCAGATGAAAAGCCGCCCAGAACGGCGTCTTACCACGGACCGGATCGCAGAGGAAAAGAGGTACACCGATTGCTAAGGCACAGACGACGAAATAGTCGTGCAGAAGGACCGTAGCCAAGAATTCGCGGCAACTCGGCACGACCATGACGGACACCAGACCGAACAGCACAGCCACGACGCCCAAGAGATACAGACGGGGAAGGACGATGCCGCGCCGGCGTACCCATTCTTCGATCACACGAATGGCGTTGTTCATGGCTTCGGGGTACGCAGCGAAGAGAAACCAGGGCCACCCTCCATCCTTTGCAACAGCTGACCTAACCCCTGTGCACGAAGCACCGGAGGGATGGACCGCGGAATAGCGCAGGCGGCGGCGTACGTGCTGGATGAGGCTCCCAACGAACGCTGGAATCCAATCCATTCTTCGCGTAATCTAACGGCATCGGCTTCAAGCCGTGACATCAAGGACTCGAAGTCGGAGGTGAGCCGTCGGCGATCGGAATCCATGGCGGACTCCAGCTCTACCAGTCGGGCAAGAACCTGTTCGCCGTCGTTAAGAAAAGCCTCCCTGCGGTCGGCCAACCTTTCGGAATCGGCACGAAGGAGCTCCAACGTCTGGTGTAAGGCGTTAATTCGATTCCTAGCCTTTGTGATGGAAGACGAAAGCATGGTTACCTCTTATGGCGGGAGCAGTTGGCGCAGCGCCTCGACAGATGCGTTGATTTCTTCGACCAAGGCAGGATTCACTGGATTCCTGGAACGAAGATAGGCGTTCCGGGCTTGCTTGAGCCTTTGCGCGGCCTCCCGCCTGAAGGCAGTCCAAGCTTCGAGCCTGCCATCAGGCGCATGACTGCCCTTAAGCTGGGCATCGGCAGCAAGCACGTCTTCTAGCGATCGAATGGCCTTCTCAAGCGATTCAATGTCCTTCTGGGTTCCCGCGACCTCCGCCCTAAGCGTGACCATGGAAATACCTTCCAAAAGAGAGGCCAGTTTGGATTCCAATTCGGAAAGAATGACTTCGCCGTCAGTCAACAAGCGCTTCCCTTCCTCGACTTCATCGATTTCGGCACGTAGCGATTTGGCCTTCTCGATAAGGTGTTGGGCGGCGACGCGAGGATCTCCACCCCTGATCATGTCGGCCAGCGCTTTCTCTTCATTTTCTAGAGTTCGACGAAGATTATCCCGATTAGCCTCGGCGCCACGCACTTGGGCTGCCTCGCTCTTAACAGATTCGCGCCGACGGGTGATGTCGGCGGCTTCTACGCCGATGACCCTAAATCGCTCCGCCAGACTCGCGGCGAGTGCGGCTATCTTATTCATCTCATCAACGGCTTCCTGCTCGCGGATTGAGCATTGAGCCTCGGCATGACGAACCTTCAGGGATTCCAACGACTTGGCGTGTTCGAGCGCGGCAAGCGACCGAACCCTCGACACCAAAGCGTCGAACTCCGCGACCTGGGCGCCGTCCTCCATGATCGCCTTCTCCCGGCTATCGATCTCCGCCGTAACCTTAGATGTCTCCAATTCAAGCTTGGCGACCAGCTGACCGGAGCGCTCATGGGCTTCGATCACTTGGGCTTCGGCCTTCCTCAGTGCGTCGAGACGTAAGTTGACCTCCACGTTCTGGGCCGTGATGCGCTCAAGTTCGGTCGTGGCGATGACACGAACTCCATCATCCAGCATCCTCACAGCCGACTCCAGAAGTCGCGCGTGCTCGTTGAACTGCTTCTGCAGCATAGCCCAATTGGCGGACCTGTCTGCGGCGGAACGTATAGCCGTCATGAACCCTGAGGCCATCGCCTGTAGGTCCTTTCGGGCAAGCTTGGCTTCGGCATGGAGAGGCTCGGCCATTTCACCGGTCGACCTAACGTCGTCGCGCATTGCCAATAAGGCAGCGTCAAGTTTGCCGGCTTCCTCCGCTATAATATCGAAAAGCTTCTTCGCGCCATTTTCGCTATTAACCCGCTCGGTATCCGCAGCCTGATTCCATGCGGACTCGGCCTGAATAGACAGGGACTGATGTTTAGCTTTTTCATCCGCAATAAGGACGGTACGGAGCACAGGCCCAAACACATCGAGATGCTTACGATACCCCTCGAAAGGCGTGAACGAAGGGATAACGAAAGCAGATATCTCAGAGAAGCCAGTATCTGACACGCCCGTCGGGTCGACTACAGCCCAAGCAGAGTCACCTGCTTTCACGGAATCAAACAAAGCACTTGATACGGCTGAAATCCACCCTTCGTCTTCTGGCATTTCTGGGAGAAATCTGAAGCCTTCGCGCACGGCCAGACCTCGCACACCCATCTGCGTCTGGACGATCCTGTAGGTGCGCACGTCCCGGTATGATTCGAAATCACGGATGGCGGACGACTGGAACGCGTAGGCGATGCTTCCGTTCAAGGATTCTTGCCATCGTGCGAATGACAAGGCGCCCTGGCCCGAGAACTCCGCTGCATCGATGACGCGCGCAAGGAACTTGGGGAAAGCTGGTGAGTTGTCGCTGATCACATACAGCCTCCGGTCATCCTGATGCTGCCTGGCATCCCGCGTCAGCATCACGGGCATCGCCGACGGACCGTCCGCAAGGAGTTCCGCTACGCCCTTGCGCATGAGCGGTACCGCGGAAGTAGTCACACTGAGTTTGACGAACGAACCTAGTCCGGACTCGTCCTCACGGTTCCACGAACAAAGGACGGGCTCCAAGGTGTCGTCCTCGCCTCGGAATGTCACCAGCGCCTTGCTCTGCCCAGAATTCTCCCTCGAAAGGACCGGCATGAGGACCACCTCGTTGCCCGGACTAAACATCCAGCGACAGGTCGTCCCGAGATGAGTGAAGACAAGTCGCTGAGAGTTATCGGAAATGCGGATAATTTCAGCACTGGGAAAAAGGGCCTCGATGGATCCTCCCGGATACCCACCTTTGCCGAACTCGACCAGGACGCAGGTCATCCAGCCACGGGTACCTTTGCAATGCAACGTGACGACAGCCGCACGGGCATCCTCGACCTGCATGGCTTCCTCGATCAGGGCATCGAATCTGCCTTCTCGGGCTTCCAACATGACGTGATGGACCTCGCTGCCATCGCCTGGCGCAGGGCTGACCATGCGATAGAGATCGTTACCCGTACAGAAGGGCTCTGACTGGAAGGCCGTCGGAATGGAAGTCCGCGAGACCGCCCCGCATTGGACGAGGAGGTTATCCCATTCGGGACCTGTGGCATTGTCCAGGACGGCGTTGTCGTTGACCACCAGGCAATAGCCGCTCGCGTCCTTGGCGCGGAGGCGATGGATGGAGATGCTGGCCAGCACGCGCAGGCTATCCTCGGCACCGCGGCTCCTTCTCTCGTTATGCGCAAG
>Ga0209444_10002237_pt1 | contig 10660 bp, 14 predicted proteins | sample LauGreFaBDMM15DN_2_FD_188215 | JGI IMG/M metagenome (GOLD analysis project Ga0209444, IMG submission 188215) | Freshwater lake microbial communities from Lake Michigan, USA - Fa13.BD.MM15.DN (SPAdes) (version 2) | ecosystem: Environmental > Aquatic > Freshwater > Lake | place: Lake Michigan...
TGTAGACTTTTAGGGTGATTGCCACCTGTGTATTCTACCATCATCACAGGTTTATGAGTACGTATAGTGTTCATGGCTCCTTTGAGAACTTCAAATTCCCAACCTTCCACATCAATTTTTATAAAATCAACATTGTAGAAAGTGAACTCATCTAACTTATGGCATTGGATGTCATGTAGCACAGCACAAGATTGATGTCGGCCAAAATTTTCATCAATCATCTGAAAAGTTCCAGTGTTCTTGGAGGTTCTGTAAGTGCCTTGTCTTGATCCAGTTTTGTCGCCTAGGGCAAAATTATAACATTGAACATTGGATAAATTTTTAGTGTTTTTGATCAAACATTCATAGTGAGCAGGCATAGGTTCAAATGCATGTACCTGCTGAAACAATGTTGACCAATGATCTACGCTGATTCCTACATGTGCTCCTATATCTATTACTGTACAAAAACTATGTACATACTTTAAGGCCTCAGTCCTAGAGTTCAATCCAAATAATCTTATGTTCTGGTTGAATTTTTCAAAATAATCTTCATAAGGTAGATTAAACCCATTGACTAAATGCATCTGGTATTTAGTCTACCCAACAATCTTTCAACCGGTCCGCCTAACGCAATCTCGCCTAGTGTCCATTCTGTATGACATAGATCTTCCAACCACGCAGCGCGATCAGGATGTGGAGGATTTTCTATTTGTGATAGGTCCCAATTGGCAATTGGACTTGCTAGACTGTCAGGACCAACAAACACAGGAACACCTGCAATCAAGGCTTGCGATCCTGGTCCTGAATTCCAATTAACTATGCAATGAGCCGACTCCAACACACGATTAAAATCAAAATCATCGTATGAGCCCGCAGTAAATTGTGGACGATCAATCAAACACCCTGATGGTGTATTGCACCTGCTTCTTGGGTGTGGCCTAATCACAACGGGTCGATCGGAGTGTTTTTTAATTTCTGCCACAGTTGATTCCAGCCATTGATTCATTGGTGGTTGCCCGTGCCACTGCTCACTATCTTGTCTTTGCATAGCAATCACAATATTAGATCCGTTACGCCACGGTTGTAATTTTAAATTTAAACTGTCTGCACGACCAGCAATGAGATTGTCAAAATTGTAACTGCCAATACCAGTGCCGTTGATACCAATCTTCCAAGTTTGTCCGCGTTGTATCATTCCAACTTCAGCAACGATTACTGGCTTGCCTTGGCGCTTAAATGCCGCGTAAACTTCTTGATTGGGACGCATACGTCCAGCCCACAGCATACTCCATATCACAGCCACATCGGCGGTGAGGTCATGATAAACCACCGTGTGTCCTTGAGACACAAGTCCTTGGGCAATGGCTTGAAACACCGGCACTGAATTCTTGGCACCAAAGTTATTAAATAGACTGATCTTCATTGTGATTAAATAGTTATATATGCATAAAATAAACTCACACTGGTATTCGTCTGAACCGCCCAATGGGTTCTTCAGCCAACGCCTGCAAGACGTAGTAGATGTACACTATCAGCAACGATATCGATACTATGTGTATCAAAACATACCCAGCAAGCGTGTCATGATTGACATTGGTGCCAATATTGGTATATTTGCCAGACCCTCAGCAGAACAGTTCGAACATGTGATATGTTTTGAACCAGTGCTTAAAAACTTTGAAGTGCTGGAGAAAAATTTAGAAAACTACAGCAACGTTGAACTCTATAATTTAGGTCTCAGCGATAAAGATCAAACAGCAACATTTGAATTACAAACCCTCAAGTGTGGACACACCACACAAGTAGCAGAGTTTGTGCCCAATCCAGAATTCGAACAACACACTGGAGAGTTAACCACACTGGATCGATTCAATTTTGAATCAGTTGATTGGATCAAGATTGACGTTGAAGGTTTTGAAAATGCAGTGTTAGAAGGAAGTCGAGACACCATACAACGTAATAGGCCATGGCTGCTGATTGAAGACAACGGTCAACAAGACCAGCATAGACAATGGCTCAATGATTTGTGCGGTCCGTATGAGGCAGCTTTGGTCAAGAGTAAAAGCAACACAATATGGATACCACTATGAATCATTTACCGTATGAGCGACAAGGATTTAGTCAAAACCATGAAACTGGAATCATTGAATACATGTTAGCAGGAATATTAGATTCTGACAAAACTTTTGTAGAGATCGGATTCGGTGATGGAACACAAAACATGACCCTGGACTTGCTACATCAAGGCTATTGCGGAGTTGGTATAGATGGCTGGGATTGGGATCCATCCGTGACTGAACGGTGGCCTGACCAATTGATCAAAATACAACGAATGATTTCTCCCGGAGATGTCGCACAGTATATTCCAGAACAATATTGGCAACCGGACTTTTTCTGTCTAGACATTGACAGCTTTGATTATGAAATAGCATCAACCCTGTTGAAATCAGGATTCCGCCCAGCCACAGTATGTTGTGAGATCAACAAGCACTTTGGTAATGAGTGGGGTAGTTTTCCTTATGTTGAAAACCCAGTAAAAAAAGTCACATACAATAGAAGATCTCTTTTTGGTTGTTCATTATCAAAGTACAAAGATTTGTGGTCACAATACGGATATGAGTATTTTACATTTGACACCAGAGGAGTGAATGCATTTTGGTTCCACCCAGATCGAGTCAGCATAGATTTAGATGTTCCTAGAAATCAAACACTTGATGAGATAGATACCAGTGTGCTAAAACAACAAATTGCCGATCATCAGTATTGGGGCAATAAACAAAACGAAATATATCAAACAATATGAAATACGCAGTACTAACAACATTCCACGCCGACGGTTATCAAAAATATGCCAGCCGCATGATTGATACATTTTTACAAAACTGGCCTCAAGAAGTCGACTTATACGTTTACACAGAAGACTGTACTATTACACAATCTGCACCCAACCTGCATGTGAGAGACCTACACGCTGTGAGCCCAGAAATTGTGGCATTCAAGCAACGCTGGGGGTCAGACCCCAGGGCACGTGGACTAGTTGCCACAGGACCTGCGGATCGTAAAGGCAAAGCACCGGGCATAGGTTTCCGTTGGGACGCTATACGGTTTAGTCACAAGGCATACTCTGTTGTTCACTGTGCTGCCAACTGCAATGCGGATGTGTTATTCTGGATGGATGCAGACATGGTGTGCCATACACCTATCTCCACTGACTTTATTACTAGTCAAATGCCCGCCAAGATAGGATTGGCCTACCTAGGACGCGAACGTAAGTTTAGTGAATGTGGTCTGTACGGCATGAACCTACGTGACACTGCTACACTAGCGTGGCTCAAAGAGTTTCAGTTGGCCTATGATTCAGGACGCCTTATGACCATGGCCGAATGGAATGACTGCTGGGTGTTTGATGAGACTCGCAGCGAAGTGCAAGCCACACACCCTAAATGGCGCCAACTAAACTGGAGTCAGGGACTGATCAAAGGAGAAGGGCATCCACTGATCAACACTGCCTGGGGTGCGTATCTTGATCATCTCAAAGGCAAGCGCAAAGAAACTGGTCGTAGCCCAGCCAAGGACCTTGTTCAACCACGAAGCGAAAGTTATTGGTCTGCTTGATATTCTGCCTTGCTGTGTTTGGCCTTGTAGTGTATAAGATATTCACCTAGTACTGTGTGTGGTAAAGGTGTTTTGTAAGGTTTGGCAAATCCCTCACACAAATCATACACTGGGGCATCAGCAAAATTGACAGCAGCTCCAAACACATCATTGTCGTAGAATCTGCGCAGGTCTGCATGATCACATTCAACATAGCGTCTACGATACTCATGTCTAAAAGTTTCAAACTTTGCATGCTTGGCGTTTACAGCAAACACACCAGTTTCGGGCACAAGCCATGATCCAGGATTGCCTGATTTGTCGGTACTGTAAGTCACGCCCATGTACATGCTGAGATCTTCAGACCGCATGCAGTCTAAGATCAGGCGGGCTGGCAATGCTTTCATAGTGACTACATCAGCATCCAACCACAATATCCAATCTGCAGTGCTGTGATACATGGCATGTATCACACTGAATGCTTTCTTGCTGAACTTTTTCACTTGCACACCATAGGCAGTGTCTTTTTGCAATGCATGATACGCTGGGTCCACTTGCAAGTTAAAATCAATCTGCTTGATTCTTGCATGGTCAGGCAAGGCAAAACCTTCTACATAACAGGTCAACTCAAACTGTGAATCCCAGTGTTCTAAGAAACTGCTTACACAATCCTTGCCTATTAGGTCATAGTATCTTTGATCAAAGCTGGTAATAATTTCTATCATTTTTCCACAAACTTTCTCATGTGTGCCCAGGCTATGCCGTCTTGGAGCTCTTGGTGACTCCAGTGGAACTGACTCAGACGTTGTATCCATGCGTCACGGTCAGGTGTTGTAGGAGTTTCTATTTTGTCCAATCTTGTTTCGGCAATTTCTCGCACTTGACTGCGGTCAGGATCAGTGACAAAAACTGGAATACCTTCAATTGCTGCACCCACTGCAGGGCTGGAGTTATGATTGACCACTGCCCAACAATTTTTTAAATCATGCTCTAGAGATGTGTCTGGTATGCTGAGTTCCACATTGAGCAGTCTGCGGCCCACACACAGTTTCATCAATCGATCGCAATACTTCTTGGCCCGCTTGTCGCCAGGGTGCGCACGTATTCTAATGGGCCGGTTGGTATATCTGCGCAATTGCAGTATGATCTTCATTGCCCAGTCCAGTACTTCAACTCCGCCCATGCTCCAGCCACCGTCACGTTGCAAACACAACAGCACATGATTGCCTTGTGTGCGCCAAGGTTTGAGATGTATGTTGAGATTTTGTTGCACTGCTGACCACCGAACCGGGTCAGGTGCAGTGTCACAGTATTGTCCTGTGTTGGGGAATATGCCATCAAAACTGTAGCGCAGCCAGTAGCCAGGATTGGTTGTGTTTTTGTACAAAAAAAGATTGCTGTCAGCAATCACAGTGCGCCCATTGTACACACGTTGCCCGTCCAGTATCTGCTGACGCAGTTGCAGATGTGGGGCAGTTTTGCCATGTTCGTGTACCCAACCCAGTATCACAGCCACGTCACTGGGCTGATAATTAGCGTCATCTACAATAACACCTTCGTCGCCGCAGGCCTGTACACCTTGAATAAAAAACTTCAAAGTATTAAGTTTGTCTGTGGCAGCTTTAAGGCTTTGCTCAGACGTGTACTCTAATTTTTTTGGCAGCGTGGCCAAATAGCAGATGACTTTCATGGTTCTTGCATCATTCTAAAAGCTGTACCATCGCGCAGTTCGCGCACATGATATTGACCATAGGCCATACTATGGCACCATGCATTTAATTTGTCTTGATCTGCCCAGTAAGGATTTTCAATTTGACTCAACTGCGTATTGGCCACAGGTTGTGCTATATGGCTGGGAGCCAGTACAAATGCCGGCACCCCTGACAAAATAGATTCTACTGCCGCAACACTGTTAAATGTCACCAGAGCATGAACGTCTTGTGTCAGCACCTGCTGCAATGGCGCAGTTGATACCCGGTCAATTCGCTTCGGTGCTCGTTGACGCACTTCCACCGGACGGTTGGTGTATTTTTTAATTTCTTCAATAGTTTGTTGCACCCACTGTGCTTGATCTATTCCATAATACCTACAGGGCTTTTCGTCGGGTGCCGCAATAATAATTTTTTTGCCAAACTTTCTTGACTGTAGACTTATGCCAAGAGCTTGCCAACGATCGTTTGGACGAGGCCGTATTTCAGTTTGTTGCAAATCGTTCTTGACAATGCGATGATACAGTTTATTGCCCATGGGGTTTAGTCGGTTGATGTTGTTGCCAACATAGCCAGAATCCACGTAGTAAAAATCTTTGCTGTCAGCCAGGCATCTTTGCATGATCTTGTATTTCAAGATACCACGGAGCACTGGAGTCATTCCATCCATTATTATGTCATACTTGTAGTCAAAAAAGTCTGTGTTAGTGGGTTCTTTACCTGCGCTATTGGCCAACATGTTGATGTATTCATCTTCGCCACCTTTGCTAAGAAAAATAAAATTTGTCATCAGGTGCTCCTTTGTTGACAATAGTCAGTCAGTAGTCTTTCTCGGTGCCAATCTTCTGCAAAATCTCCCACATTGGCAAACTCATGAAAGCAAGGTGTGCCCAAGGTATAGTGTACCAGTTTGGCCAAGGGATTCCATTCATATTCAACATCCAACCAGTTCCACTCTGGGGGCAGTTCACCAATGCGTTCATTGTCTATCCAGGAGAATCTGTGCAGTTCAGACCCTGTTGATTTTTGCACAAACTCAGGAGTTAGTTTGCGGTTGGGATAACTGTTGCAGTTCCACAGTATCACACTCGACCAATTCTTTCTTGGATAGTCTTCGTTCTTTGACCCAAGATACTTTTCAGTCATGCGTGTTTTGTAGTTGTGTTTGACCACCATGACGTCGTTGTAAGGACTTTGTAGATTCCATAGTTCTACAATGTCTCCGCGCAGGATCATGTCGCCATCAATGAATATGGCCCAGCCCTGGTAGTCCATCAGGTGTGGCACAAGAAAACGGCTGTAGATAAATTGATTGCTGCCATCAGTGTGTGTTTCATCGTAGTCTTGAAACAAGTTTAGAGCCACTGGGATTATGGCCACTGGCTGGCTGGCTTGCCTAATGATTGAGTTCACACACACGTGATATGCTACGGCTTCCCTAGGATCGTATCCTACAAACACAGGAATTGGTTTCATCGACGTTCGATATCTTCCTCAACACAGCGTTCACCGTATTGTATTTCAATCAACTTTAAAGGTTGATCAGTTTCGTTGCACAACTGATGCCATTCATTCACAGCAATGAATGTGTTTTGATGCACAGTCAACTGACACTTGATTTCTTGATCTGTAGACGCTTCATCCAAGGTGTACACAGTAGCGTCACCTTCGGCCACAAACCAAAACTCTGCACGACTGTCATGGCGTTGCATGCTCAAGCATGTTTTGGGCATGACTGTGAGTTCTTTGAGTTTGGTGTTGGGCCCTACTTCGTGTAACACACGATAGTAACCCCATGCACGATCAGTCTTGGGAGTTTTCCATTCAGTTAGTATCCATGAACTTGAATTCTTTTTGTTTTCACCGCCCACACCAAATTGAAATTCCACGTCAGGTTCAGTCATTTCAGGAATGTTGTCTTGAGTTCTATCGCCACCATTGGCAAAGATAAACTTGGCACCTGGCATGGGATAGTACAACTTGGCCAAGCGTATGGCATCTCGGGCACTGTTGTCTGAATCATCAAACTCAATCACTCTATCTACCATGGAGAGATGTTCCACAATGGCTCTACGCTCGGTCATGGGCATGAACGGTCGGCCTTTTTTGCGTATCAACCAGTCGTCTGAATTGAGTCCAACAACCAGTCTATGCCCCAGGGCCTTGGCTGCTTCAAAATAGGCAATGTGTCCCGAATGTAGCGGATCAAATCCACCTGTAACTAGTACTATTTTCATGTAGATATTTATAGGCTAAGATTATGAGTAAATACAAAATGAATCACTTTTATCAAAACATCGACGGATTTATGAGCCATAAAAACACAGTAATGTTGGACATTGTGTTGGACTTGTTTCCAGCAGGAGGCTGTTGGGTCGAGCTGGGTGCGTGGACTGGAAAAAGCACAGCCTATTGCATGGTCGAATTGTTGCAGAAAAAAAAGTTTGGTAAATTCTACTGTGTGGACACCTGGGACGGCGGCATAGAACTAGCTGAACAAGACATAATAAAATCACAAACTTTGGAACAAGTGTTTGCACACAATGTGGCGCCGGTATTGGATCTTATTGTACCTATCAAAAGTTTGAGCTGGGACGCAGCCAATCAGTTTGACGATGGCAGTGTGGACTTTTGTTACGTTGATGCCGGACATACTTACGATTGTGTGATAAAAGATCTGCATGCCTGGTGGCCAAAAATACGACCCGGTGGCCAATTTGGCGGGGATGACTATACCAAGGGGCATCCAGGAGTACAAAAAGCTGTGTGGGAATTTTTTGGCAATCGTAATCTCAAAGTACGCCGCTCTGGACGCTGCTGGTTGGTGGACAAGCCCAGATTTTGACAACAGCGGTATCTAGCTACTTAAATATCCCATGACATGGCTTAAACATTATCGTGAACAATATTTTGATTGTTTGAACTCAAACACCAGCGGTGCCAAGCGTGGCTTGCATGAAGGTTTGTATTGCCGTGCAGATGGCTTTGATTTGATATTTGCCTACCTGGAAAGTCTCCAGCAATCTCAATACCACATTGTGGAAACTGGTACTCTGCGTACCCCAGGCAACTGGAAAGATGGACAAAGTGCTCGATTGTTTGTGGAGTTTGTAGAGCACAACAGCGGCACAGTAAGATCAGTAGACATTGATCCTGCGGCAGTTGACATTGCTCAGGCAACCTTGCCCAATCCTTGTTTCCGCGCCAGTTGCAGTGACAGTGTGACTTGGCTATTGCATCAAAACGATCTTGACCAAGTAGATTTGTTTTATCTAGACTCTTGGGACGTAAAATGGAAAAACGATCATGACAGCGCCGAACACCACTTGAAAGAATTTCAAGCCATTGAATCACACATCAAACCAGGTGCTGTTGTGGCCATAGATGACAATGCTAGATTTTTAGAAGACAATCGTAGAACAGGCAAAGGTCGACGCATTGTCGAATATCTAGCACAACAAGGCAAACAGCCCATTTACGATGCTTACCAAATAATTTTTAAATTTTAACATGATAATAGATACTACACTTTTCAACAACGAGTTTGACATGCTGGATATACGTCTGGAGCTCACCAAACACTACGTGGACCGTTGGGTCATCTGTGAAGGCAATCGTACCATGAGCGGTCGGCCCAAACCATTCTATCTGTCTGACAACATGGCTCGCTACAGCCACTGGGGAGACCGACTGCGTGTGGTGCGTCTTGACATTCCTGAAACATGGACCAACTGGGACATTGAAAACGGACAGCGTTCGGCGTTGTTAGAAGGTTACCAAGATTGCAGTGATGACGACATTGTAATGCACAGCGACTTGGATGAAATTATTAATCCTGAGTTATGGCCAGAAATATTACAAACAGTCAACACTGCCGATCAACCTGTGACTTGCACACTTGACATGTATATCTATCGGTGGGATCAACAAGTGGATCGTAAGTGGACTGGAAATGTTGTGGCCAAAAAACACATGTTTGCAGACCCATGCAAACTATACAAGGGGTTGCAGAGTGGAGTGGGACATGCCCAAAAGAAAAAAGACCGTAGTCACTGTGTGCAGTTCCCCAAAACTGCTGGTTGGCATTGGGGGTGGATTGGCAATGATGACATCATCAAGAGCAAGGCCTGGAGTTGTATTGAGACACAACATCGAGATGCAGATGAAATGCTAGAAACATTCAAACGCCTTGACGGCACTGCTATCAATCACAAAACTGCCACGCACCAAGTTGACCCTCAGTATCCCCCACTAGTTGATGCTGTGTTACGTCAATATCCCTATTGGTCATGAGCAAACACTCTCCACAACATGATCAGATTGTAGATTGCGCCTGTGTAATCCACGGCACAGGTTATGACTGGCAATATGTGGAAAAATTGTACAACATGTTGTCACGACATCTGCCCATGGGTATACGTTTTCATGTGTACACCGAGCAGGATAGATCAGTGCCACCACACATGATCAAACATGTGGTAAAAGAATGGCCAGGTGTTTCAGGACCCAAACGTGAATGGTGGTACAAGATGCAGTTGTTCAATCCTGAATATCATGCAGGCAACTTGCTGTATTTTGATCTTGATTGCGTAATCATAAATGATTTGAGTTGGATTCCAGCATTGAGTACAGAATGCTTTTGGACCATTAGAGACTTCAGGTATCTCCAACGCAAAACACATTCAGGAATGAACTCAAGTGTAATGTGGTGGAATGTTTCAAAATTTGCGCATGTATGGCACGAGTTTGATCAGTTAGACATCAACAGAACAGTTGTAAAATACCCCGGAGACCAAGACTACTTGGGAGTGGTAATTGACCCCATGCAACGCAGATACTTTGACCAACAACATCTACAAAGTTGGCGTTGGCAGGTGGCTGATGGTGGCTATGACTTTGCTGGACGAAAACCCAACAAGCCTGGCACAGGTGCTAGTCCATACGTTGGCGGCGATACCAGCATATTGGTATTCCACGGACGCCCCAAGCCGCACGAAATAAATGATCCTGTTGTTGCAAACAACTGGTGCTAGGTAATACTCTAGTAGTACTTGACCAGAAATTCCCATTTTGTTATAATCGTGGCTTACAAACAAACAGGAGCCAGCAATGGGATATCGTGTGGTTGACACCCAAGACGTCATGCGTGACCGATACAGTACCCGTGCAGGACTGGAAGGCCCATTCAACTTCTCAGGTCGTGTGTTGTATTATGACAACAAAGAAGGCCAGTACTACGATCCCTCTACCGACTTCTATGTGGGGCAGGCAGAAATGGACGAAATAAATACTCGTTTCTTTGAAAACTTCATTAAGTAATACTTTGGTAGTACTTGACCAATAATTGCCAAAATGCTATAATAATGGCATACAAC
>Ga0209444_10002240_pt1 | contig 10654 bp, 6 predicted proteins | sample LauGreFaBDMM15DN_2_FD_188215 | JGI IMG/M metagenome (GOLD analysis project Ga0209444, IMG submission 188215) | Freshwater lake microbial communities from Lake Michigan, USA - Fa13.BD.MM15.DN (SPAdes) (version 2) | ecosystem: Environmental > Aquatic > Freshwater > Lake | place: Lake Michigan, USA...
AAGAAAAGTCCGGCCGCGGCGAGGTTTCCGATCAGAATGCCGGACCACAGTCTGATGAGTCGAAAGCGCGTGGACTGGGCCCCGATCACTGGAGGGACTCGATTCATCATGACTGGGACGCTACTCGGAGCTCACAGACGCGCGAGCGTATTTGCTAATCAATGTCTAAAATCGGTGGTTTCAGGGCCGGCCTTCCCCGACGCTGTTCGATTGGATGAGGGGCGATTGGGGGGGCTGAGGGGCGCGAATGCCCCATGCGGTTCATGCGGTTCATGCGGTTCATGCGGTTCATGCGGTGGAGATCCCACGAGGATCTCGCCCGTTCAGGCCAGAATTTCGCGGATTGGGCCGCCGCGCTCGACCAGGCGTGAGACGGGGCCGAGGGCGGGGAGTTCCATGCGGGTGTGGTCGAGGCCGAGGAGGTGCAAGATGGTGGCGTTGAGGTCGCTGTAGTAGTGCGGGTTCTCGACCGCGCGGTAGCCGACGTCGTCGGTGGCGCCATGCACGAGGCCACCTTGTACGCCGCCTCCGGCGAGCCATGAGGTGTAGCCTTTGGGGTTGTGGTCTCGGCCGGTGGTGTTTTGCGACCACGGCGTGCGCCCAAATTCGCTGGTCCAAACCACCAGGGTGTCGTCGAGCATCCCGCGCTGTTTGAGGTCTCGGATGAGTCCCGCGATGGGCCGGTCGGTGGCGCGGCAGAGGGGCTCATGGGTCTTCATGTCGCCGTGAGAATCCCAGCCGCCGTTGCCCCCACCGGCATGGCAAACTTGGATGAAGCGGACGCCGCGTTCCGAGAGCCGGCGCGCGAGCAGCAATTGCTTTCCGAACTCTTCGGTGTGCCGATCGTCGAGGCCGTACAGCGAGCGGATGTGGGCGGGCTCCGATGCGAAGTCTACCGCTTCGGGTGCCGACATTTGCATGCGGGCGGCCAGTTCGTAGGCCCGGGTGCGGGCTTGGATGGCCGATTGCAGCGCATGCCGCGCCCGGAATTCGCCATTCATGGACTCCAGCAGTTCCATTTGCCGGTCGCGTTCGCGGGCGGTGAGTCCTTCGGGCGGATGCAAGTTGGGCACCGGTGTGGGGCCCGCTTGGAATGGGGTGGCCGAGACGCCGGCACCGAGGTATCCGCCGGTGAGTTGCACCGGTGAGGAGGGGCGGCCGATGTTGACGAAGGTCGGTAAGTTGCGGTTCTCCGAGCCCAACGCGTAGGAGACCCAGGCACCGAAGGAGGGGTGATCAAACTGGCGACCTCGATGGCCAGTGCACGTTTCGATGACCGCCGGGAAGTGGTTGCCCTCGTGGCACCACATCGATCGTACAACGGCGATCTCGTCGATGACTCCGCCGACATGTGGAAACCAGTCCGACACGGGAGTGCCGGATTTGCCATGCCGGGTGAAGGTGCGGTGGCAAGGAATTACCGGGCGTTTCATGGCGGCCAGGTTGTCTCCGAATCCTACGGCATCGATCAGCTTGCCGGCCTGTGCATTGCCCTTCGGGTCGAAGGTGTCGATGTGGCTGACTCCGCCGGCCATGAACAGGAAGATGACGGATCGCGCCTTGGGTCGCAGGTGAGGCCCAACAATGGCATTGGGGATTTCGCCGGCCTCGGCCCACAGGCCTCCGAGTGCGACGCCGAGAAATCCACCCCCGGCTCGGAACAAGAACTGCCGCCGGTCGAGGGCGGAGGTGTGGAGCGGAACCCGTGTCGGCGAGTCAGGGGACATGGATGAATTCGTCGAGGTTGAAGAGCAGCCAGGCGAAACGGGACAGCCGCTGGGGATCATTCGCGAGGTAGGTCAACGACCGCTCCCGTTCCTTCGCTTCCGGGGGCCTCGAAAGAACCAGTCGATAGGCCAGATCGACCGCGCGTGGGAGGTCGTTGCCGGCATCGGCTCGCAACCGCCCCGCCAGCGCATCGGCCGCGCGTTCGACTTCTGGGCTATTCATCAAGAACAACGCCTGTGGGGCCGTGACGGTTCGCGTGCGCATGGGGCAGGGGTCTCGGCCATCTTCGGCATCAAAGGTCCTCAGGAATTCCGGCGTGGCCTCGCGGCTCGTGGAGAAGCCGCGAGTCATGTATGCGCCTCGACGGCGTTTTGTCCCGGTCGCAGCCGCAGTCGCAGTCGCAGTCGCAGTCGCAGCAGAGGGGGTGCTTTTGCCTGTGCCACTGCGTTCACCGGGTTCGAAGGACGGTCCGCCCACTTGCACGTCGAGTAGGCCTGCGGCCCGGTGCACGCTGTCCCAGACGGCCTCGGCTTCGAGGCGACGCACCGGGTGTCGCCAGAGTTGGCGGTTGTCCGGGTCGTGCTGGTGGTTGGCGGCTTCGGTGGATCCCGGCTTCAGCGCCCCTTCAGACTCCGATGCCCGTTGATAGGTGGCCGACGTGACGATGATGCGATGGATGTGACGGAGGCTAAACCCGCTGCGGACGAACTCCGAGGCCAGCCAGTCGAGGAGCTCGGGTTGAGTGGGCTTGCCTGCTTGATGGCCGAAATCGCTGGGCTGGCGATGGAGTCCTTCGCCGAAGTGCCATTGCCAGAGCCGGTTCACCGCCACTCGGGCGAACAAGGGATTGTCGGGCGAGGTGAGCCAGTCGGCGAAGGCTTCGACGCGCCCTTCTCGGAAGTCGATGGTGCCGCGCACGAAAGGCCATCCCGGGTTGACCGGCCGATTTGTTTCGGACCGGCTCGGATCGGCGCTGGTCAATATGTAGCGCTGTTCACGGGCCCGATCTGGGTCGGCCTCAACGGTGTGGAAGACGGGGAGGACGGGGGCATTGGTGCGCCGAATTGCCTGCGTCAGGTCGTCGATCCGGCGTCGCAACTCGCGGTCTTTCTTGCGGAGGTCTTCGGTGAGTACCTCGTCGATCTTGTCGCCATCAATTCGGAGGATGGGAAAGTAATCGTCGGCGATCTTTTGTTCTTCGACACTGCGAGTGCGTTCCGGCTTGCGGATCACCGTCTGAATTTCTGGCGGGAGCATGGCGACGCGGTCGTCGTAAAGTTTGCTCCGAACGGGCTCCAGCAACGTGTCCCGTTCGCGTTCGAGCGGGGCCCGCTGGCGCTCGAGTTCGGCCTGTGCCTTGCCTGCGGCCATGAGGTCGGCCGCCGATGCCAGCGTCATCTTGCGGAGGACCAGCGGGTCGAAGAGCGCCTTCATGGAGTAATAGTTGGCCTGTGACACCGGGTCGAACATGTGGTCGTGGCACTTGGCGCAGGCGACGGTCATGCCCAGGAACGTGCTGGAAATGGTGTCCACCGCGTTCATGGCTAGTTCCTGTGGATCAGATCCAGCCCCTCGCGACAGAAACCCGAGGGCAAACACATCGCCCGGGCGGGGCTCGCGTTGGGACCGGTGGCCCGTCGCCGACATTTGGGTGCGCTCGTTGGAGCGTCGGCCGGTGAGCTGGACTTGCACGAACTGGTCGTAGGGCAGGTCTTCGTGCAGGGCCCGGATGACCCAGTCCCGCCACAGGTGGATGCCCGGCGCGGCCGTCATGCGCTCGTCGGCGTCGGCATATCGCAGCACGTCCAGCCAGTGCCGGGCGTAGCGGACGGCGTGTTGCTCATCGGCCAGCAGACGATCGACGACCTTCTGATAAGCATCGGGCGAGAGGTCGGCGAGGAACGCCTCCTGCTCTTCGGGTGTTGGGGAGAGGCCGGTCAGGTCCAGGTGCACTCGCCGGAGGAGGGTGAGGCGGTCCGCAGGGGGCTTTGGTTGGACGCCGCGGGACACGGACAGGAAGCGGTCGATCGGGTTGTCTTTCCCGAGGTCTCCCCCGGGTACGGCCGGTCGCTGAACAGGCTGGAGCGACCACCACGACAAGCCCTTGGCAGCGGTAACCTCCGCCGCGCAGCACAGTTGCTGCCCGAGGCAGAACATCAACGCCAACAGCACCCCGAGTTGGGGTCGAGGCCCTGCGCCTGAGACTTGATCTGGACCGGAAGAATTGATGCTTTTAATCCTAACCGTGGTTGTGGGTTTACGCCAATGACCAACCTGCGGAGGCCTCTTCTGGCGTCGCCACCGGGTGGCAGTGGACGGTGTGGGTTTCGCTGAAAACCGGTTCGCAAAACGGGTGAAGCCTTAGGGCGTGGGAGGAGGCTGTCGCGTGAGTAGAGTGTAGGCGACCCACGAAACGGCTGCGACGGCGGGAAGCAAGGTGAGCAAAATGGAAAATAGAAGTCCGAGACCCAATGAGAGTACGGCCAAGCGGGGCTGACGGATGCGCCACAGTCGAAGCCAAATCAGTTCGGCAAGCCAGCCGCCGGAGTAGAAGACGTTGGCAATGACGGCGTACACGAGGACGAAGCCGAAGAGCGGTGGATCGGGCCGCTGGAGGGGCTCATCCAAGAAGGCTCCGCCAACACCCACAGCCAAAAAGCAGGCCGCGATGGAGACGACTCCAGCGATGCCCACGAGGAGGTTGTAAGGAACACGTCGTGTTTCCCACCAGCCGATGATTTGCCAGGTGTCCGTGAGCTCGGCCTCCCGTTGGAAGAGTGCCGTCCGGCGCAGGAGGCTCCAGGGTGTCATCTTGGAAGGATTGAAGTGATCCGTGCGCGGGTGACCCTGAGCGGATGGATCGCTGGGATGAAAGGTTGAGATTGGGGCGGAATCAGGGGGCCGTGGTCACGGTCAGCAAATAAACGGAGGCCGCTCCGGCCTTCTCGGTCACGCCACTCACAGCAAGCAAGTAGCGTCCTGCCGAAGGGACTTTGAATTCGAGAAGCGAATCCCGCCCTACGCCCTTGGCGTCGTCGTTGCTGGTCAGGAGTCGCCCTTTGGCGTCGTAAAGGGAAAGGGTGGCGTCGAGCGTGGCACCGAGTCGCTCGGCCACCACTTCGGCACGGAGAGTGTGACCCGCTTTCAGTTCGCAGCCGAACACGTCGACGTCAGTCAATGTCTCCAGCGCACCTCGCACCGTCTTTCCGTAAATTAAGGCCCCCGCTTCGCGAAACCCATTGTTCGGCTCTTGCTCGCCAATGAGTTGGCCCGCTGCCGCAACGAGCAGCGGGAAGGGTTTGGAGTCCCCGTCGGGCGAAACCACCACGACCGCGATGTTCGTGCCGCTCGGAGTGTTCGCTGGCAGCGATAGTTCGATTTCCAAGCGCTGGTCTCCGACGCGTTGGGCGTCGAAGCCGTCAATTTTTGGGGCCGCTCCACGGTCTTTGATTTCGGCGGTCTGGGCCGGAGTCAGGCCTGTCAGTCGGACGGCCGTGGCATTGGTCACGTTCAAGCCGCGCAAGGTCAGCTTCTGCCTGGAGCCCGTTTCCACTCCGAGCGGCAACACCATGGCGATGGCCGGAGGGGTCGGTTTTTTGGCTTCCGGTTTCGGACTCTCAGCCAGGCCGTGCACCGACAAAAGAGCCGCGGCACAGAGGCACACAAGAGTCTTCCCGGTGCTCCAGAGACGTGAATTGTCAGCGGTGTTCTCTGGCTCAACCATAGAGTTCCTTGACGACGCTGCCTTCGTCGAGAATCAGGGTAGGCCGCCCTTCCGGTGTGATAATGGTCTTATCCGGATCGATGCCCAGAGCATCATAAACCGTCCAGCACACATCGGCAGGTCGCACGGGGCGATCGGTGACGAAGGCACCGTTCTTGTCGGTGGCACCGAGGACGTGGCCGCCTTGCACTCCGGCACCGGCGAAGAGCATGGAGGCAGCCTGTCCCCAATGATCGCGTCCTGCGTCTTTATTAATCTTGGGAGTGCGACCGAACTCACCCATCACCACGACGAGCGTTTCCTGCAGCGTCCCGCGCTGATGCAAGTCGTTGATCAGCGCACTCAAGCCCCGGTCGAAATCGGGCAGCTTCTTGTCGAGGCTCTCGAAAATCTTCGCATGATGGTCCCAGCCTCCGTAGTTCACGGTGACAAAGCGCACGCCGCTTTCCACCAGACGGCGGGCCAGCAGGCAGCTTTGTCCAAACTCGGTCCGACCGTAGGTGTCGCGCAGTGCCTCGGATTCCTTCTCGAGGGCGAAGGCGTTCTGGGCGTCGGGCGACAAGATCATGTCGGTGGCCTTCTGAGCGAACTCATCGTAGGTGGCCATCTGGTCGTTGCCGCGGATGTGTGCCGAGAGGGTGTCCACCGCCTGAAGCAGGGTGCGCCGGCGTTCCAAGATTTTGGGTGTCAGCTGGGCCGGGCAGGCTAGATCGCGGACCTTCCAAGACGTGTCGTTGGGATTCCCGGCCTTGAAGGACTCATAGCGGCCTCCAAGCCACGCGCTCTTGCCGAGTTCCCAGGTGAAACTGGGGTTCTTGGGGACCGCGATGTAGGGCGGCACTTTTCCGACGAATCCCGTCTCGTGCGCAACAATGGCGCCCATCGCCGGATGATCCCCGAACGGTGTACCAAACTTGCCTGAAAGAACCCAGTTGGTCGCTGTCTCGTGGTGGTCGTTGTCATGCGCGCCCGAGCGGACGAGGCACACCTTGTCCATCGTCTGCGCCATCTTGGGCAGGAGGTTGCCCACCTTGAGGCCGGTGACGTTGGTAGGGATCTCGGTATACTTGCCGCGAATTTCTTCAATGGCTCCCGGCTTGAGGTCGAATGAATCGTGATGCGAAAGCCCACCTCCGAGGTAGACCAGCAGCACCGACTTGGCTCGGGGAGCCTTGCGCACCAACCCATTGACGGAACCAGCCAGAGCACTCTCCCAAGAAAGCACGCTGGGCAGCGAGAGTCCCAGTGGAGCCAGTGCCCCCAGGCGCAAGAAGCCTCGTCGCGAGAGGCCATTGCATTGGGCTGCATGCCGGGAGGCGAGGGAGATGTCGATCATGGCGTGACTCGGTTCCGGTTAGTGGTTGAAGGCGAACTCCTTCGTGTTGAGCAGGGCCCAAAATAAATCGGGCAGCACTTCCTCCGGAGGGGTCTCGGTGAACTGCTTCAGCACCCGTTCTAACTCCACGGCAGTGGGGCGTCGTCCGACGGTGATGAGGTAGAGTTCTTCGACCAGTCGCGGCCCGTCGCTGGGGGTCTTGGCCGAAGAGATCAACTCCTTGAGCCGACCTTCCGGGTGCTGGATCTTCTTGTTCAACTCCTCGCCGTTTTGGAGGTGCAGCAATTGCGGCAAGGTTACCTCGCCGCTGCGTTCGCAGGCGCAGGCCGTCACCCGCTCGCTGCGGCCGAAGAGTGTGAGGAAGTAGCTGCTGACGGTGGGTTCGGGCACTTGCACGGCACGAATTCCCACCGGAAAACCATCGAACCGATCGGGCACGCCGGTGGCTGAGCTAATGGCATCGGCCATGACCTCGGCAGGCAGGCGGCGTGCGTAGTAGTGCGAGTAAAACCGGGTGTCGGTTTCGTTGCCGCGCACGGTGCGTGCGCTGAGTTGATAGGTTCGCGAATTGAGGATGAGCTTCATCACGTGCTGCAGGTCGTAGCCGCTGCCGACAAACTCTCGGCTGAGCAAGGCCCAGAGTTCCGGATTCGAAGGCGGATTGCTGGCACGAAGGTCGTCCACAGGCTCCACCAGACCGGTTCCCAAAAAGTGTTTCCAGAGACGGTTAATCATCGCCCCGGCGAAGTAGGAGTTGTTGGTTGCGGTGAGCCAATCGGACAACTGGGCCCGCGGATCGGTGTCGGCGCTGAACTCCATCGGCTTGCGGTCGAGCGGGCGTGCCTCGAGGTCGCGCAGGGTGCGGGGTTGCCAGGCGCGGGGGGCTTTGTTCCGGCTTTCGGCCAGTTCGCGTTTCTTGGAAGTGAACTCGCGTTTCCGATCGCGGAATTCGTTTTGTGCACCTTCGAGTTGCTTCGCCCATTCAGGTCCGGTCGCGGGGCTGACCGTTCCGCCGTCATAGCCCAATGACAGTAGCTTGGCCTCCGCGTCTTTTAGTTTTGTCTGTGCCTCCTGCAAACGCTGGGTGCGTTCGCGTTCCTCGCGACTCATGGTGAGCAAGGTGGTGGCCCCGTCGGCGGGTCCCTTTCGGTCGAGGGTCACGCGATCGAAGAAGGCGGCAAAATGGTAGAAATCGTCTTGGGTGTATTTCTCCAACGGATGGTTGTGGCACCGGGCACAACCGATGCGCGTGCCCATGAAGGCCTGCGCGACAGCATCCGGCGCTTCGCTCTCGGTGGAGCGCTTTTCACCGACCAAATACACGTAATAGCCAATTTCCGGGTGTTGGACCGAATCGCCGCTCGCTGTCAGGACATCGCGCACCAGTGCATTCCACGGGCGATGAGCGGCTACTTGATCCCGCAGCCATCCGTGGAAGGCGCGGACATTCTTTGAACCGCGGACGTCATGATCGCGTTCCTTGCGATTTTGGAATAAATCCGCGAGTTGGAGTGTCCAGTAATCGGCGAACTCGGGGCGCTGGAACAGGGAGTCGGTCAGAGTTGCCCGCTTTCCGGGCGAACGGTCGGCTTGGAATGCTCGAACTTCTTCTGGTGTGGGCAGTGTTCCGAGCGTGTCGAGCATGGCCCGACGCAAGAAGGTCGCGTCATCGCACCGGGGCGATGGGGGTAGGTTCAATGACTGCAACTTGGCGAAGACCGAGACATCCACAGGATTCTGAGCGCGGGTGAACTTCCATCCCTCGACCACGTTGGTAAACGGAATGGTCACTCGAACGATTTCAACCAGTCCCTGGAAATGAATCCGGATGGCGGTCTCACCGGGACGGACCGCCTGAATCCGCCCTTCCGGAGTGACGGTGGCGATATTTTGGTCGTTGGAAAAAAATTGAGAAAGCCAGGTGACGTCCCGGATGCGCCCATCGGGCCAGTGGGCGCGTGTTAGTAATTGCTGGGTTTCGCCGGGTGCGAGAATGCGGCTCAACACCGAGCGTTTTGCGGCCAGCGGATCCGATTGTGTGGGAGCCGATGGGTTGGGAATCCCGGCGAGGATTTCTAATTGGTTGGCATCGGTTTCCTCATCGGCTGGCAAGGGTCCTGGTGCTCGGGCAGCGATCCATTTCGCCAACGTGTGGTGGTAGCGGGACCCCTCGGCAAAGCGTGCTTTGCCTTCATGCGGAACGCGTCCCAATGGCTTGGTGATGAACAAGGATTCTTCGGGGAAGGCGGGGTTGATCCGGCGTCCACTGACATCATTCACGAGCCATCCGTAGTCGTGTTCTGGGGCGTAACCTCGCAGCGATAATTTGAAGCCGTTCTGTCCGGCCAGCTTGCCATGGCATGAGCCCATGTTGCAGCCCGAGCGGGTGAGCAGTGGTTCAATCTCCTGTCGGAACGACGGTGAGATTGGGTGGGCGGCGTCTTGCACCCCCACGGCGACACGGTGGGTTTGTCCTCCGAAACGGACCAGGACCTGGGCCGTGCCATCACCCACGGCATGAACTAGGCCGTTGGAGGTGACTGTTAGGATTCGCTCATCTGTGCTGCTGAAGTGGGCCTCCAGTGTGACGTCTCGAAAGAGGTTGGTGAGCCCTGTGGGAGAATGGGTGGGTGCGGAGACTAGAACTCCGTGCACGTCACCAGTTCCCCGCAAATTCATTCGAGTGGGTTGAACCCACAGCCGAGCGCCAACGGTGTCGTCCGCCAGTGCCCACCCCGCAACGGCCAAAACGGCCAATACAGCCATCCGAGCGCAGGAGCGCCAGAATGCCTTCAGGGTTGGGCGACGGGAGAACATGACACCGAGCATGTTCCTCCCAGAATCTCACATCCAACTTGTTTCTCGCCGCAGTGGCTTTTTTCGGGGTTTTCGGAAAGGCAGTGGGTTGAGTGAGTGCCAAGGCCGAGTGTGGGCCACCGGCTAGACGAGCTTCGCCTCACCATCGCTCGCAATTCCGATTGGCCGGAGGGGGTCTCCGATGGCATCGGCAAACACAGGTGAACCACCCGTGAGCGCCCGTCAGCGCGTGGGATTTGTTGATAACCGATCTTCCAAACTGCGCTGTTTGAGGCTCTGGCGATGGGTTCTCGAGCGGTGGATCATCCAGAGGCTAATCAGAGGCCAGACGATCCATCCGAATCGGGCCGCGCCCTGGATCGGGCGCACGGCCATCGTCTCGGAATCGGCGAGCGATAACAGGGCCACGGGGGCCGATGCGGGCAACGAGAGTGGCGAGACGCCTGCGATCCAAATCCCCACGTGCAAGTAGTCGTTGTCGATGCTGCCGATGATCGCTCCGGCCATGAGTGGCAGCACACCGATGAAGAGCAGGCCCATGCCAACGGCTCGGCCCCCTTGGGCATCCAACAGGGCTTGCAGCGATCCGGTCACCGCGAAAAGGATCAGGCAGAGGATGATCAGGATGTGAAGCCCTGCGTGATGGCCCGGAAACCAGCGCGATTCGAGCAGGGCATGGGTGAAGAGGTACCAACCGATGCCGCCGCAGAGTGAAATGATCACGGTGCAGAGGGTGGCCGAATCGGTGTCACCGAAGGCGGGAAGACGATCCTCGCCGTTCTTGAAGGCACGCCGCCAACCACGGATTTGCCGCTCACGGTCTGGCGTGACGATGCCAGTCAGCACACAGGCTAGGCCGGTGGTGAAAAGGCCGTACACCGCGATCATGGCGAGCGCCTCCTTATTGTCGGGCTTCCAGTCGATGGCTTGACTTGTGAACCAACGAAAGTTTCGGGATGGAAATAAATCTCCAGGATCAATGAGCGGCAGCGCATGCCCGAGCAGTACCACTTGCACTGCAATAAAGGTGGCCACCGCCCAAAATTGGC
>Ga0209444_10002243_pt1 | contig 10648 bp, 10 predicted proteins | sample LauGreFaBDMM15DN_2_FD_188215 | JGI IMG/M metagenome (GOLD analysis project Ga0209444, IMG submission 188215) | Freshwater lake microbial communities from Lake Michigan, USA - Fa13.BD.MM15.DN (SPAdes) (version 2) | ecosystem: Environmental > Aquatic > Freshwater > Lake | place: Lake Michigan...
GGGCATGAAGATGCTGGTCAATCTGTGGGCGACCTGGTGCGCGCCGTGCATCGCGGAAATGCCGGCGCTCGACAAGCTGGCCGGGGAAGTGCCGGTGATGGTGCTGCCGATTTCCGAAGACATGGAAGGCTGGCAGGCGGTCGACAAATTCTGGGGCAAGGACAAGTTCAAGAATATCGAAACCGGGCTGGACCAGCCGGGCAGCTATGCGGAAGCGATCAAGGCCAAGGGGCTGCCGGTGACGATCCTGTATGATGAAGAGGGCAAGGAAATCTGGCGGGTTTCGGGGACGCTGGATTGGGGGTCGGCTGAGGTGCGGAAGGCCATCACTGGCTGATTGTGTGCTGGCCGGCGCGGCCGGCGGCGGAGCCGCCGAGTCCGCTTGGGGTGCCGAAGTAAGTGGAAGGAAGTGCGTGGCGGAGCCACGCCGTCGGACGAATCAAAAAGGGCGGCCTGTTGGGGCCGCCCTTTTCGTTCGCTGGCCGAAGTTCGGCGAGTCTGGAAATAGCGCCGCTATTTTCCCGCCGCCTCACTTGTTCATCGCATTGAAGAAGTCCGCGTTCGTCACCGAATCCTTCATCTTGTCCATCAGGAACTCGATCGCATCGGTCGAGCCCATCTGCATCAGGATGCGGCGCAGCACCCACATCTTGGACAGCGTTTCCTTGTCCACCAGCAGCTCTTCCTTGCGGGTGCCGCTCTTGCCGATGTCGATGGCCGGGAAGACGCGCTTGTCGGCGATCTTGCGGTCGAGGACGATTTCGGCGTTGCCGGTGCCCTTGAACTCTTCGAAGATCACTTCATCCATGCGGCTGCCGGTGTCGATCAGCGCGGTGGAGATGATGGTCAGGCTGCCGCCTTCCTCGATGTTGCGCGCGGCGCCGAAGAAGCGCTTGGGGCGCTGCAGGGCGTTGGCGTCGACACCGCCGGTCAGCACCTTGCCGGAACTGGGGACGACCGTGTTGTAGGCGCGGCCGAGGCGGGTGATGTTGTCGAGCAGGATGACGACGTCGCGCTTGTGTTCCACCAGGCGCTTGGCCTTCTCGATCGCCATTTCGGCGACCTGCACGTGGCGGGTGGCCGGTTCGTCGAAGGTGGAGGAGATCACCTCGCCCTTCACCGTGCGCTGCATGTCGGTGACTTCTTCGGGGCGCTCGTCGATCAGCAGCACCATCAGGAAACATTCAGGATGGTTGGCGCTGATTGCCTTGGCGATATTCTGCATCATGATCGTCTTGCCGACGCGCGGCGGGGCGACGATCAGGCAGCGCTGGCCCTTGCCGAGCGGGGCGACGATGTCGATCACCCGGCCGGTCTTGTCCTTGGATGTGGGATCGCCAAGCTCCAGGTTGAGCTTTTCATCCGGATACAGCGGGGTGAGGTTGTCGAAATTGACCCGGTGGCGCACGGCTTCGGGATCATCGAAATTGATCGCGGTCACCTTTTTGAGGCCGAAATAGCGCTCGCCGTTCTTGGGCGAACTGATCTCGCCTTCCACCGTGTCACCCGTGCGCAGGCCGTAACGGCGCACGATCTGCGGGTTCACGTAAATATCGTCAGGGCCGGCGAGATAGCTGGCATCGGCCGAGCGCATGAAGCCGAAACCATCGGGCATCACCTCGATGGTGCCGGCGCCCATCACTTCGGTGCCGGCTTCGGCAGCGGCTTTCAGGATGCCGAAAATGATGTCCTGCTTGCGCAGGGTGGAGGCGTTCTCGACGCCCATTTCCTCAGCCATGGCCACCAGTTCGGCGGGCGGCGTTTTCTTGAGTTCTTGGAGGTGCATGTCAGTCTTTCGGCTTCGCGGCGACGAGCGCGTGGCTCAGATACGCGGCGAGATGCAAGTGAAGCCTGCCGCACGCCAGGACGGGTGCGAGCGAGAGGTGAATAAGCCCGCAGCTGCGCGGACGCAAGAAATCTCTGATCAGCGCTTCTTGACGAACTCGGCGCGCAGCACGAGACCCTTGATGCCGTCGAACCTGCAGTCGATTTCCTGGGGATCGCCCGTGAGACGGATCGACTTGATCAGCGTGCCGCGGCGCAGTGTCTGGCCGGCGCCCTTAACGTCGAGGTCCTTGATCAAGGTCACCTGGTCGCCATCGGCGAGCAGATTGCCGACGGAATCGCGCACTTCCACCACGTCGGGATCGGCCGCCGGCGCCCGCGCCCGCGCCCGCAGTTCGGCTGCGGGCAGCCATTCGCCGCTGACTTCGTCATAGACATAATCTTCGTCGCTGGAATCGGCAGACATGGTGTTGATCCTTGCAGGCAGGTCTTGCCGGTTGCGGCAGTGGTGATACGAACAGGCGGAAATCGCGTGGGAGCCTTTAACATGCCGGTCGATGCCTTGGGCAGTTATGACGAAAATAACATCTTCGCCCGCATCCTGCGCGGCGAGATTCCGTGCAAGCGCGTGCACGAAACCCCGCACGCGCTGGCCTTTCACGACATCAACCCGCAGGCGCCCACCCATGTGCTGGTGATCCCCAAGGGGCCGTATCGCAGCTGGGCGGATTTTTCGGCCACGGCCAGCGAGGCGGAGATTGCCGGGTTCGTGCGGGCAGTGGGGGAAGTGGCGAAGCTGCTGGGTCTGGAAGAGCCGGGCTATCGCCTGCTCGCCAACGCCGGGGTGAATGCCCACCAGGAAGTGCCGCATCTGCATGTGCACATCTTCGGTGGCAAGGCGCTGGGGCCAATGCTGGCGCGCTAACCCTGCGCGTGCGCCTCGCCCATGCGCCTGATCGCGGCGATCTTGGTGTGGAGCGGTGCCCAGTCGTCACGCTCGGCGATGGGTGCCCACAGGGCTTCCACTTCGTCGATCAGCATGGTGCAGGGGGCTTCGTCTGACCAGTAAGCGTGTGACGGCGCGCCCACGGCGAAATCCGGGATCAGCGCCAGGAAATCCGTGAAGCCATCGTGGCTGTATTGTGGATCGGTCACGGATGCCCAGCGCCGCACACCGCCGCGCCAATCGAAGAAGAAACGATCCGGGTCCATCTGCGTGGCGACCAACGCTTTCTGGATGGCTTCCACCAGCACTTCGTCTTCGCTCGGCCCCAGCCGCCTGACGCCGAGCCGGCCCAGCACGGCGTCTGACAGCGCCGCGCGATAGCGCAGCGGATAGGTTTCCAGCGGGCCTTTCAGTTCGTCTGTCTCCGCGATCAGCCGCAGCGCGCTGCCCAGCTGATACAGATTCCACTGCAGGGCTTCGGCCTGGCGGCCAAAGGCATACAGCCCGGAATGATCGAAATAAGCAGCGGTGAAGCCGGCATCCCAGGCTGGGGCAAAGCGCCAGGGGCCGTAATCGAAGCTTTCGCCGGTGATGTTGATATTGTCGGTGTTGAGCACACCGTGGACGAACCCCGCGGCCATATACTGCGCCGCCATGCGCGCCGCGCCCTTCACCGCATGATCGACCAGCGCCGCGACCGGCGTGGGGCCGGTGGCGTCCGGCGCAAGGTGGGTGAGGCTGTAATCGACCAGCTTGGTCAGTCCCTCGCGGTTCTGGTGGAAGGCCTGGCGCTGGAAGCTGCCATAGCGCACATGGCTGTGATTGAGGCGCACCAGCACGGCGGCGCGGGTGGGCGAGGGTTCATCGCTGCGGATCAGCTTTTCGCCGGTTTCGATCACGTTGAACGTGCGGCTGGTGGCGACACCGAGCGCCTCCAGCATTTCGGTGGCAAGGATTTCGCGCACCGCGCCTTTGAGGGTCAGGCGGCCATCGCCCATCCGGCTCCACGGCGTGGTACCGCTGCCCTTGGTGCCAAGGTCCATCAACCGGCCTTGATCATCGCGGCACTGCGCGAACAGGAAGCCGCGGCCGTCGCCAAGGTCGGGGTTGTAGGTACGGAACTGGTGGCCGTGATAGCGCAGCGCCAGCGGCCCGGTCAGGCTGCCGGGCAAGGGGGCGAAGCGCCCGAAATGCTGCAGCCACTGCTCGTCACTCAGCCCGGCCAGCCCCACCTGTTCGGCGGCGCGGTCGTTGCGGAAGCGCAGGATGGTCTGGGGAAACGGCGCGGCTTCGACCGAATCGAAAAACTCTGCGCCCAGTTCGAGGATGGTGGTTTCAGGGGTGAAGTCGGCCATGGCGCAAATCTATGGCCGCAGCCGGCACCTCAATCCAGTGGATATCCGCTGGCGGCGCGGATGTAGCGCACGGTCTCACGCTCGACGCGGTCTGCCTCTTCCGGGGTGGCGGCACACAGCCAGCGATCAATCGCATCGCCAACCACATGATGGGTGAAGCTGGCGGCGATATCGATGTCTACGCCGGTCACGCCGCGCTTGCCCAGGGCGGCCTGCATGTGGCGCTTGATCCAGTCGGTCGTGACGGCCTTGGCGGCATGATAGAAGGGTTCGGCATCGGGGTTGGAGGCCATCGCTGCCTTTGGCCCACAATCGGCGCATTCGGCTTCCGCGCCTTCCCAGATCATGTTGTCGCGCACGAAACGCAACACGCGCGGGACGGTGATGCCAGGTTCCAGATCTTCGAGTGTGTAGCCCTCTTCCATGGCGGCGATCATCGCTTCGCCATGGCGTCGGCCCAATTCCTGGAGCAACGCCTTCTTGGAGCCGAAATGATAGAAGATCGAGCCTTCCGAAACATCGGCTTCGCGGGCAATGTCGGCAGTGCCGGTGGCGGCAAAGCCCTGGCGGGAAAACAGCATGTGGGCCGCAGCCAAGACCCGCGCCTTGGTTTCGGTCGGGTCATACCGGCGGGCCCGCATGTCGGCCACGCCCGAAGCGGCACGCGGGGCAGCGCGGCCACCGGTGCGGGCCGTGCTGGCATTGGAACCACGAGAATCGAGTGCGCGCGTTGCCACTTTTGTTGTTCTTCCTTACCCCCACGGTAATGGCTTCCTATAACAAGAGAGTTGAGTCAGAGTCAAAATATGGCCGTCGCCCCCTTCTCTGCTCCGGCTTCGCGGCCCGAACCGGCGCCCGGCTGGCAGAAAGGCTATGCGTTTACCGGCGATAGCGTGCGGCTGTGCTGGCACGAACATCATGATCCTCGCGTTCCGCCCGGTCGCCCGGCGCTGCTCTGCCTGGCCGGCCTCACCCGCAACGGCGCCGATTTTGCCCCGCTCGCCGAATCGCTGGGAGCCGATTGGCGGCTGATCGCGCCCGATCTGCGCGGTCGCGGCGAATCGGGCTGGGCGCGTGATTCGCTCACCTATGTCTCGCTCACCTATCTGCGCGATCTGTCGCTGGTGCTGGATGCGGCCGGGGTGGATCGCTTTGTGGTGATCGGCGCCTCGATGGGCGGGCTGCTTGCCTTGCGGATGACCACCGCACACCGCGCCCGCATGGCCGGCGTGGTGCTGAACGACATCGGCCCCGCGATCGAGCCGGCGGGCCTGAAGCGCTTGCAGGCCAATGTGGGGCGCGGCGGCAACTGGATGACCTGGGTGCATGCCGCCCGCGAACTGGGGGTGCGCAACGCGGCCATCCACCCCGATTGGGGGCTGCATCAGTGGCTGGCCTTTGCCAAGCGCCTGTGCCGGGTGGGGCCGCAGGGCCGCATTATCTTCGATTATGATCCACGCATCGCCGAACCGTTCCGGTTGCCGCACGGCGATGCCGGTGCCGATGATTGGGCCGCGTTCGACAGTCTCAAGGGCCTGCCGGTATTGTCCTTGCGCGCCTTATTGTCGGACGTGTTTTCGGCGGCGACACAAGCCGAGATGCAGCGCCGCCTGCCCGGCCTGACGGCGGTGACGGTGCCGGGTGTCGGCCATGCGCCCACGCTCATGGAGCCGCTAGCGGCCACTGCACTGCGCGATTTTCTGGACGCGATAAAAAGGGGAGAGACATGATTCAACGCAAGGTATGGAAACTGGCGCGCCGGCCGGTGGGCGATATCGCCGACAGCGATCTGGAACTGGTGAACGAAGCACTTCCGGAGTTGGCCGATGGCCAGTTCCTGCTTGCCGTCATCTACATGTCGCTCGATCCCACCAACCGCATCTGGATGAGCGATCAGGAGCAGTATATGCCCCCCGTCGAACTCGGCGCCCCGATGCGCGCCGGTGTGTGCGGGCGCGTCGTGGCCAGCCGCAAGGCTGGCGTCGAGCCCGGCCAGATCATGGCGGGCCTGGGTGAATGGGCCGATCACATCATTTCCGATGGCAGCTTCATGTCGCCGCTGCCGCAATTGCCGGGCGTATCGCTTGCCGCCGCTTATGGCACGTTGGCGCTGGTCGGCCCCACGGCGTACTTTGGCCTGCTCGATATCGGCCAGCCCAAGCCGGGCGAGACGCTGGTCGTTTCCGCTGCGGCCGGCGGTGTGGGCCAGATTGTTGGCCAGATCGGCAAGATCAAGGGCTGCCGCGTCATCGGCATCGCCGGTGGCAAGGCCAAGTGCGATTATGTGGTGAACGAACTCGGCTTTGATGCCTGCATCGATTACAAGAACGAAGATGTCGGCGCCGCGCTCGATCGGCTCTGCCCAAGCGGCATCGACATCAATTTCGAACAGGTTGGCGGGCCGATCATGGTCGAAGTGATGAAGCGCATGAAGCTGTTTGGCCGCATCGCGCTGTGCGGGATGATCTCCAGTTACAACGATGTGACGCCGAATGAGCCGCCGGGTTTCTGGACCATGATCCTGATGCGGCGTTTGCTGATCCGCGGCTTCATTGTCACCGATTTCGCGCCGCGCTTTGGCGAAAGCGGCATGGCGCTGGCCGGCTGGATGCTGGGCGGCCAGTTAAAAACGCGTCAGGACATTCGCCCTGGCCTCGAAAACGCCGTAAGCGCGGTGAAAGAGCTCTACACTGGCGGCAATTTCGGCAAGCTGCTCATCGAGGTATCGAAACCATGACGATCAATCGCACCCTGGACGAGGCCGAACTGGCCGTCGCCCGCACCCTGTTGGCCGAGTTCAGGGCGCGCATTGACGAAGCGGCGGGAGAGGATGAGCGGCTGCGCTTTGCCCTTAACCGCAAGATCTACAAGGAATTGACCTATGACGAGCGCGGCAAGCCCAACGCCCGCCAATCATTGAAGGCGCGCACGGCCAAGGCGCAGAACGGCCAGTGCGCCAAATGTGCCAAGCCGCTGCCAGAGCACGACACCGTGCTTGACCGTCTGGCCGCCGAGAAGGGCGATGTTGATGGCAATGTGCGGGTGCTGTGCCGGCCGTGCGACCTGACCATCCAGCGCGAGCGCGGCTACGCCTGACCGGCTCTATCCCCAGCCGGGAAAGGGCAGGATCGGCGCGAGCCGCGCCAGCGTTTCGGCGTCGTTCCTGGCCCGCGCCCGGAAGGCATGTTCAACGATGCAGGCCTGTTGTTCGATGCCGTAGCGGTGGAACGGCTTGCCCGGCGTGATGGCATAGCCATAGCGCGCAAAGGGCGGCCGGCGCAGCGCCAGGTGCCCGCCGGTCTGAACCTGCCAGACATGCACCAGTTCGTGGATGAGATGCGCCTGGGCCGAAACCGGCTCGGCTGCATAATCGGCTGCCCAGTTGAAACCATTGGGATGGCACCAGACATGGCCATCGGGCGCCATGGTCACCCACCACGGGTGCAGCGCCCAGAACTTGGCGCGCCGCACAGTGACCGCAGCCACATCCAGCGCCGGCCCGAACACGCTGGCGGCCAGTTCAATCTCGGCGCTGGTCAGCGCGCGGATGGTCGCAGGGTGGGGATTCGACATCACCTGTGCAGTTAATCGCATCGCCGCCGTCTTGCAGCCCCGGAATCGCTTCCTATATCGCCGTTACGACATTCATCGGCCGGGGCACCGGCCAACAGCATCAACCGGGGACGGACCGTGCCGCGCTGCCTTCATGGGGCGCTTGGGGTTCGGGCCCACAGAACAGGAAGTGACAGACCATGGCGAAAGTTATCGGGATCGATTTGGGCACCACAAACAGCTGCGTGGCCGTGATGGAAGGCTCTGCGCCGAAGGTGATCGAAAATGCCGAAGGCGCGCGCACCACGCCGTCGCAGGTCGCGTTCACCAAGGATGGTGAGCGCCTTGTTGGCCAGCCGGCCAAGCGCCAGGCCGTCACCAACCCGTCCAACACCGTCTTCGCCGTGAAGCGTCTGATCGGCCGCCGCTTTGACGATCCGCTGACCACCAAAGATTCTGGCCTGGTGCCCTACACCATCGCGCGTGGCACCAATGGCGATGCCTGGGTGAATGCCGGCGGCCAGGATTACAGCCCGTCGCAGATTTCCGCCTTCATCCTGCAGAAGATGAAGGAAACGGCTGAAGCCTATCTGGGCGAAACCGTGACCCAGGCCGTGATCACCGTGCCGGCCTATTTCAACGACGCCCAGCGCCAGGCCACCAAGGACGCCGGCAAGATCGCCGGCCTTGAAGTGCTGCGCATCATCAACGAGCCGACCGCCGCTGCGCTGGCCTATGGCCTCGACAAGAAGAACGACGCCAAGACCATCGCCGTTTACGATCTTGGCGGCGGCACCTTCGATATCTCCATCCTCGAACTGGGCGATGGCGTGTTCGAAGTGAAGTCGACCTCCGGTGACACCTTCCTGGGCGGCGAAGACTTTGACGCCAAGCTGGTGGAATTCCTCTCGGCCGATTTCAAGAAGGCCGAAGGCATCGACCTGACCAAGGACAAGCTGGCTCTGCAGCGCCTGAAGGAAGCCGCGGAAAAGGCCAAGATCGAGCTGTCGTCCTCGGCCGCGACCGAAGTGAACCTGCCCTTCATAACCGCCGATCAGAACGGGCCGAAGCACCTCGTCAAGAACATCACCCGCACCGATCTGGAAAAGCTGGTGCTCGACCTGATCGAGCGCACCCGCAAGCCCTGCCTCGATGCCATCAAGGAAGCCGGCGTGAAGGCTGGCGATCTGGATGAAGTGATCCTGGTCGGCGGCATGACCCGCATGCCGCGCGTGCGCCAGTTCGTGAAGGAATTGTTCGGCAAGGAGCCCAACACCAGCGTGAACCCGGATGAAGTGGTTGCCATGGGCGCCGCCATCCAGGCCGGCGTGCTGCAGGGCGACGTGAAGGACGTGCTGCTGCTCGACGTGACCCCGCTTTCGCTGGGCATCGAAACGCTGGGCGGCGTGTTCACCCGCATGATCGATCGCAACACCACGATCCCGACCAAGAAGAGCCAGGTCTATTCCACCGCTGACGACAACCAGTCGGCCGTGACCATCCGGGTGTTCCAGGGTGAGCGCGAAATGGCGGCGGACAACAAGATCCTGGGCCAGTTCGATCTGGTTGGCATCCCGCCGGCCCCGCGCGGTGTGCCGCAGATCGAAGTGACCTTCGACATCGACGCCAACGGCCTTGTTTCGGTCAACGCCAAGGACAAGGGCACCGGCAAGGAACAGCAGATCCGTATTCAGCCGTCGGGCGGCCTTTCCAAGGACGATATCGACAAGATGGTGCGTGATGCCGAGGCCTTTGCCGAGGAAGACAAGAAGCGCCGCGCCGCCGCTGAAGCCCGCAACCAGGCCGACAGCCTGGTGCACTCGACGGAACGCCAGCTGGTCGAGCATGGTGACAAGGTTGGCCCGGATGTGAAGGCCAGCATCGAAGCCGCCGTCGCCGATGTGAAGGCGGTGCTTGATTCGGGCGATGCCGATGCCATCAACGCAAAGGTGCAGGCGCTGGGCCAGGTTGCGATGAAGCTGGGCGAGGCCGTGTATCAGGCGGAGCAGGAGAAGGCCAACTCTGGGGCCGACGCCGCCGGCAGCGAAGCCAAGCCGTCCAGCGACGACGTGGTGGACGCTGAGTTCACCGACGTGGACGAGAACAAGAAGTAAGTCAGTCGCCGGAGTGCGCCCGCAGCGATGCGGGCGCACTTCTGCGTTTGTTGTGGGGCGACTGAAGCATGGCCACCGAAATCGACTTTTATGAACTCCTGGAGGTGGAACGCGGTGCCGACGAGGCGGTGCTGAAATCCGCCTATCGCCGGCTGGCGATGAAATGGCATCCGGACAAGAACCCCGGCGATGCCACCGCCGAGCAGAAGTTCAAATCGATCAGCGAAGCCTATGACGTGCTGAAGGATCCGCAGAAGCGGGCCGCGTACGATCGCTTTGGCCATGCTGCTTTCCGGCAAGGTGGCGGCGGCGGTGGCGGCGCTCAGGATTTCGGCGGTTTTGCCGATATCTTCGAAAGCGTGTTCGGTGAATTCATGGGAGGCGGCGGTGGCCGTGGCCGGCGCGGTGGGCCGACGCGCGGCAGCGATCTGCGCTACGATCTCGAAATGACGCTGGAGGAGGCCTATAATGGCCGCCAGGCGACACTGACCATCGATGTCGCTGCAGCTTGCAAGCCCTGCGGCGGCAATGGCGCCAAGCCCGGCACCAGTGCCCGCACCTGCACCACCTGTGGCGGCAATGGCCGCGTTGGTATGCGCCAGGGCCTGTTCATGGTGGAACGCACCTGCCCGGCCTGCCACGGCCAGGGCCAGGTGATCGCCGATCCGTGCGAAAGCTGCGGCGGCGCCGGCCGGGTGGAACAGCAGAAGACCATCAACGTCAACGTGCCCAAGGGCGTCGATGACGGCACCCGCATCCGGGTGGCCGGTGAAGGCGAAGCCGGCACGCGCGGTGGCCCGGCGGGCGATCTCTATATCTTTGTCCACCTGAAATCGCATGACGTGTTCAAGCGCGACGGCACCACGCTTTATGCCATCGCGCCGCTGTCGATCACG
>Ga0209444_10002250_pt1 | contig 10640 bp, 11 predicted proteins | sample LauGreFaBDMM15DN_2_FD_188215 | JGI IMG/M metagenome (GOLD analysis project Ga0209444, IMG submission 188215) | Freshwater lake microbial communities from Lake Michigan, USA - Fa13.BD.MM15.DN (SPAdes) (version 2) | ecosystem: Environmental > Aquatic > Freshwater > Lake | place: Lake Michigan...
TTGATCACGTATCGGTCACCCTTAAGTACGGCCGTGGTTTTGAGTTTGGTGGTGTCGCTGCCGGTGCTGGGCTCTGTCACGGCCATGGACTGCATGCGGATTTCACCGCGGGCGATGCGCGGCAACAGGTCTTGTTTTTGCTTGTCGGAGCCGTGCCGCACGATGCAGCCCATCACGTACATCTGGCCGTGGCAGGCGCCCGAGTTGCCGCCCGCGCGGTTGATCTCTTCCATCACCACGCTGGCTTCGGTCAGCGACAAACCCGAGCCGCCGTAGGCCTCGGGGATCAGCCCGGCCAGCCAACCGGCTTCGGTGAGCGCGGTGACAAATTTTTCAGGGAATGCACGGGCCTCATCGACCTCTTGCCAGTAGCGCGAGTCAAAGGCTGTCACGACTTGGCGCACACCTTCGCGCAATTCGGGGAAATTATTTTTTTGCATGAAATCGGTTTCTTATTTGGCCGCTGTGGCGTACAACTGACCGCCATCGACGTTGATGACACTGCCGCTGAGGTAGCTGCAAAGGGGTGAAGCACTGAAGACGGCGAGTTGCGCCATCTCGCTGGGTTCTGCAAGGCGCCCTAGCGGAAACTGGCTGGTGAGCTCAGGCCAGCGCGAGGCGTCTCCGAGCTTTTTAACAGCCTGTTGCTCCAGCATGCCTTGCATGCGGTCGCTGCGTGTGGGTGAGGGGTTGATACCAAAGACGCGCACACCATGCTTCATGCTGTCGCCACCGACTGCGCAGGTAAAAGCCATCAGGGCCGCGTTGCCGGTGGCGCCGCAAATATAGTCCGCGCGCGGTGCAGCACCGGCCATGCCGATGATGTTGCAGATCACACCGTGGCCGCGCGCTTGCATCATGGGCAGGTAGGCGCGGGTCAGGTTGATGTAGCCGAAGACCTTGAGCTCCCAGGCCTCTCGCCAGCGTGCTTCGCCCACATCTTCCACGCTGCCGCCCGGAATGGCGCCGGCGTTGTTGACCAGGATATCGACGTCGGGCACCAGCGCGCGAAGCTCTTCGGCAGAGCCTGAGCGCGACAAGTCCACCAGCATCGACGGGGGCTTGGGAAGTTGCGCCTGCGCAAAAGCCTGCTCGGCTTTGTCCAGGTTGCTGCGCTCGCGCGCCACCAGAATGGGCCGGGCCCCTTCGCGGGCAAAAGCCAGGGCGATCGTCAGGCCGATGCCGCGCGAACTGCCGGTGATGAGTACGCGTTTGTCTTTGAGTTGCAGGTCCATGGGTTTTCTTGGGTTGGGTTAAATTTTTAAGCGGTAGTCGGTGGAACTTGAGCTGCATACCAGGCGGCCATGGATTCGCCGTTCATGAAGCAGACGTTGGGTGTGTTCATCAGCAAATCGAGCATGCGCTCAAGGCTTTCAAAACGGTGGGGCACGCCAATCAGGTGCGGATGCAGGCCGATCGCCAGCACGCGCGGCGTTGTCTGCGCTTCACGCTGGAACAGGCGCAAGGTATTTTCCAGGCGCTGGTACATCTCGTTGGAGCTGTGTTTTTCCACAGCGTAAATGATGGAGTCATTGACCTCCAGGTTGTAGGGCAGCGACAGCAAGGGACCGTTGCGGGTCTGCATCCAACGCGGCACGTCATCGACCACCCAGTCAAAGACGTATTCGATGCCCTGGCGCCGGAGAATTTCGGGCGTGTCATGCGACTCGCGCAGACCCGGGCTGAGCCAGCCCTTGGGCCGCTTGCCGGTAAAGGACTCGATCATGTCCAGACTGGTAACGATCAGCGCTTCCTCGCCTTCGCTGTGGTTCAGCGCCTTCTGGTGAACCCCGTGACCGATGAATTCCCAGCCCGCTTCGCGCATGGCCTCGGCAGCCCGCGGGTAAGCCTGAATCACCCCCGCATTGAAGCTGGTGGATGCAGGCAGTCCGCGCGAAGAGATGGCATGAATGATGCGTGGTAAACCGGCACGCATGCCGTAGTCGGCCCAGCTGAAGTTGGGCACGTCGGGCACGGTTTCCTTGCCGTGCGGCGGCGTGATGATGGTGCGCGGCATGGGGGCATCAAAAACCCAATGCTCCACGTTGACCACCAGGTGGACCATGATGGCGCCATCCGGATGGGGCTTGAGCAGCGGGCCATCATTTGAAAAACAATAAGGAATTCGCGGGTTAGCCATAGGATGTTTGAAGAACCTTTTTGAGAGAATTGAACGTGTTTTGACATTTGTGCTTTGTCATCCGGTGTTCACCTGAAAGCAGCTTTGCAGGTGCGAGACCGGTAGCTGATACACAAGCGCCGGGGCAATTTTTGGATTTTGTTTTATTTCACAGGAGTTTTCATGACTTTTATACGTTATGCCGCCACCGCATTGGTGGGCCTCGCAGTTGCTACTTCCGCCTTGGCCATCACGCCCATGCCCAGCCCGATGCCGACCAAGGAGGTCATCACCATTGGTTATGTCAAGGTGGGTCAGGTGTCGCCGCTGCATCTGGTTGAAGAAGAACTTAAAAAGATGAACATTGAAGTCAAGCGTGTCGAATTCGTGCGTTATGCCGATGCCCGCACCGCACTGATTTCCAACTCGGTCGATGTTTCAGTGGTTGGCCCTGCCGATCTAGCGATTGCTGCCAGCCAGGGCACCAAAAACATCATCGGCTTGAGCGGCGTCGGCACATCGCCCAAGTACCTGGTGGTGCGCAAGGGCGTGACCATCAACACCTGGGACGACATCAAAGGCAAAAAAATTGCCGTTGCACCCGGCTCGGCTGTCTGGTTCGCTTGGGCCATGACCCTGGTTGAAAACAACATTCCCTACAACTCCTTTCAAGCCATCAATATCCAGGGCGGCGGCACAGCATTTGTGCAAGCCCTCAAGCGTGGCGACATTGACGCCATGCTGAGCTGGGAGCCCTTTGAATCCCAGGTTGTCGCCGAAGGCGCCGCCTACTTTGCCACCAAGCTCGCTGACTACAGCAAGTCCAAAGCGGTTGGCGCTGAACTCGGTTTACTGGCTGCTTCCGGCGAGTCCTACGCCAAGCGCCGCGAAGTCATCAAACGCTTCATGTGGGCCTACCTCAATGCAGAAGCCAAATTGACCGCTGACAGCAATGCTTTCATCAACGCTTACTCACAGTACACCGGTCTGCCTCTGGAGATCACCCGCGAGTCGCACAAGCTGATCAAGCTCGGCGGCATCCTGGACCGCGAGCAGGTTTCCCGTCTGGCCGAAGCCTCGTTCAAACAAGGCGTCATCAAGACCGATGTGACCCGTCAAGCGGCTGAACTCTATGACGACAGTCTGGCCAAGGAAATCCGCGGCCGTTAATCGCTGCTGCCAACTCCAGAAACCGGCCTCCTCGGGCCGGTTTTTTTTCGCCTTTACAAACCTACCGCTACATCAGTGGGGCTCAGTGCCCCCGGATCTTGTGCAGTATTTCCAGCTTCATTTCATTGAACGCCGTCGTTGCTGTCATTTCGATGGTGCGCGGCCGCGGCAGATTGACCTGCAGCATCGATTCAATGCGCCCGGGTCTGGCGGACATCACATACACCTTGTCGGCCAGAAAGAGGGCTTCATCGATATCGTGCGTGACAAAAATCACGGTCGGCTTGAGCCGGTCCCAGACCGACAGCAGCAACTCCTGCATGGACAGACGGGTTTGTGCGTCAAGGGCGCCAAAGGGCTCGTCCATGAGCAAGATCTTTGAGCCCAGCGTCAGAACGCGGGCAATACCCACCCGCTGGCGCATACCGCCAGACAGCTGAATCGGCAAGTGGTGCTTGAAATCGTTCAAACCCATGATGGCCAGCATCTCGCCCGCATGCTCTTCGTAATCAGCAGGCTTGAGTCCCTGCGCCTTGGGCCCGAAGATGATGTTTTCCCAAACTGTCAGCCAGGGAAACAGCGCCGCCTCCTGGAACACCACACCGCGATCCGGGCCGGGTGCTTCCATGGCTTGGCCGCCAACGGTGAGCGTGCCGGAAGTGATTTTTTCAAAGCTGGCGATGGCGTTGAGCAGTGTCGATTTGCCGCAACCCGAGGGCCCGAGCAAAGCCACGAATTCGCCGGGGGCAATGTCAAGGCCGATGTTTTCCAGCGCCCGCACCGGCGGATTACCAGGGTAAGTTTTAAAGACTTGGTCGATATGGATATGCGACATCGTGGTGTCCGTTTCAGTGGTTTTGCAGCAGTCGCCACGTCAGTACGCGCCGCTCGATCCAGATGATCAGGCGGTCACTCAAAAACCCCATCATTCCGATGGAGGCCATGTCGGCAAAGACGATGTCCATGCGGCCGACGTAATAGGCATCCCACAGAACATAACCCAGGCCCGACTTGACGGCCACCATTTCGGCCGCCACCACGGCGGTCCAGGCGATGCCAAGCCCCAGGCGCATGCCCGTGAAAATATTCGGCAAGGCGGCCGGCAGGATCACGCGCAGAAGCAAGGTCCAGGGACTGGCACCCATCATCAGTGCCGCGCGCACCAGGTTTTTGTCAACGTCGCGCGCGCCTTGCGTGGCGTTGACGACGATCGCAAAAAATCCGCCCAGAAAAATCAGCGAGATAGACCCCATGTTGGTGATACCGAAGGCGGCAATTGAAAAGGGCAACCAGGCAGTGATCGGGATAGGCCGAAACATTTGTACCATCGGGTCGAGCATGACTGCGGTGATACGGCTCCAGCCGATCATCAGCCCGAGCGGTATGGCCACCACCATTGCCATGACAAAGCCCACCGCCACCCGGCTCGCAGAGTACTGCACGTTCGCTAACCAGGTGCCCTTGTAAACGTCCAGACCCATGCCTGCCTGGCCAAAAATCCATTCATACCAGGCGCTCAGCACCAGCGAAGGGCTTGGCAGCATGGCTTGCATGCCGGGCCGGCTGCCAACTATTTGCCAGATGGCCAGTAGCACTATCGGCACGACGATACTGAGAATATTTCGCTGTTTCACAAGCGGGCCCTCCGGTATGAAATTTTGGTCTGCGCCATCATTTTCCTTTGATTGAGTCAGTGCTTTAGAGAGTCACGGTGTCGAAATTGGCCGGCAAAATGATTTCGACCATCTCGCAGTTGTGCGAGTAGTCCAGCACGGTGTGCTTGATCCCGTTGGGCTGAATCCAGCAAGAGCCCTGTTCCATGCGGATCTTGCCTTGGCCTTCATAGTCACCGACCATCCAGCCTTTGAGCATATAGATCATCTGGAACTGAACGCCGTGGTAATGCGGCAATGACACCACCTTCGGGTCGCAGGGGCCGATCAGCCGGATCACATGCGCCTGCACCGCACCACCCGTGGCTTTGTCAACCGCCAGATCGCGGTAGTGCGCATAAGAGCGCAGTCCGGGCTTGAACTCAGCGCCTTGAAGGTGGGAGACAACGAATTTTTGCGGCTTCCATTGAATGACGGGAGGCTTGCCCGGCTTAGGTGCCTTGCGCTTGTCTTTCTTGGCGGCGGGCTTGGCGACGCGCTTGACCGGGGCTTTAACAGCTGGCTTAACGGTTGGTTTAGCGGCTGGCTTTCGAGCCGGTTTGGCGACTGCTTTCACCGCAGGGCGAGCGACTTTTTTCGGCGCGGCTTTGGTAGGCAGGGTGCTGCTTTTTTTGTTCGTTGCCATGGTATTTTTCTCCGTGATGGGGTCTGGGCTGACAAAAAAATCAGAACGCACCCTGCGGGCGCAATTCGATCAGGTCGGGGCAGCAGTTCGGATTGGCTTGCAGGGCGTAGGCCACGGCATCAGCAACCTCCTGCGCGGTCAATGGCTTGAACTTGCGGTTGGCCACCGAGGCCAGCACGTCGGGATGATCGCTGCCGGTGCGAATGTCGGTATCGACCATGCCGGGCGCCACTTCAGTCACCCGGATGCCCGCGCCCTGCAGCTCCAAGCGGAAGGAACGCGCCAGCGCCGACAGGGCGTGCTTGGTCGCACAGTAAACCGACGCCAGGCGGTAAACCTCGCGCGCCGCGATCGACGACATGAAAACGATGTGACCGCGTTTGTTGGCGACCATGGCGCGCCCGATGATCTGCGTGATCTTCAATGCAGCCAGCACATTGGTTTGGAACATCCAACTGCAGTCCTCTGGCGACAGATCCAGAATGGGCGCATAGCGCAACACACCCGCATTGTTGATGAACACATCCACCTCTGGCGCCAGTGCTTGTACTTTTTTCAGGTAGTCGTCATCGTTCAGGTCACCGGCCAGCACGCGCACGGTGCCTGCGGGCAGTGAATCTTTTAAGGACTGCAGCGCATCTTCGCGGCGCCCGAGCGCAATGATGTGCGCACCTTGCGCAGCCAGCGTCATCGCCGTGCTGCGGCCTATGCCGGCTGAAGCACCGGTGATCAATACGACTTTTCCTTGCAATGACTGCGTCATGTGGGCCTTGTTGTGTTGTATGAAAGGATCACCGGCCCTTGAACAGGGGGGTGCGTTTTTGTGCAAATGCTTGCCGGCCCTCGGCATAGTCTTCACTCGCAAAGCAGGCGTTCACGGCGGCGTTGATGGCATCCAGGTCGGGTGGCTCGCGTTGGGCCAGGCTGACCATGGTTTGCTTGCCGGCCCGGATGGTCAGTGGCGCATTCTCGGCGATTTGCAGCGCTAGCGCCTGGCAGTGGCTGAAGACGTCGTCATGCACCGACAGCACGATGCCGCGCTGCTGTGCCTCGGTCGCGTTGTAGACCCGGGCGCTGTAGAAGGCTTCAGCCGCAGCCATCGGGCCCAGGTTGCTGACCAGATTTTGCATGCTGCGGTAGGCGTAGCCCAGACCCAGCCTTGCGGCCGGCATGCGGAACTTGGCGCTGCCGGATGCATAGCGCAGGTCGCAACTGAGTGCCAGGCCCAGGCCGCCGCCGTAACAAATGCCGCTGACAGCCGCAATCACCGGCAACGGGAAATGGGCCAGCGCGGTCTGTGCGTCGTCCACCGCGCGGTCGTAGGTGGCCACTCCGTCGCTGCCGCTGCGCTGAGAGTCGAATTCAGAAATGTCTGCGCCGGCCACAAAGGCGCGCTCGCCCTCCCCACGCAGCACGACCACGCGCACCTCGGAGTTGACTTGCAGCTGCGCCAGTGTGGCGGCCAGTTGCCGCCACATGGCCAGTGACATGGCATTCATACGCGCTTCGTTGGACAGCACGACAGTGGCCACATGGGCTTCGATGGTGTGGTGAACGCTGCCCATGGTTCAGACCACCGCATCTTGATGGAACTGGCGGATTTCCTGCGCGTTGTAGCCGGCCTCTGCCAGCACCTCGTCCGTGTGTTCGCCCCATTCGGGGGCCGGGGCTACCACTTTCGAGGGTGTTCGTTCCAGGGTGACGGGCTGTGTGATGTAGTGCATTTCTTTTCCGAAGGGGGTCATGAGTGAGGTGGTCACGCCCAGGTGCTTGACCTGAACGTCTTCAAACATCTGGGGCACGGTGTAGACCGGGCCGCTCGGAACGCCCATCTCGTTGAGCTCGTCAACCCACTGCACGACCGTCTTGCTCTTGAAGATCTTGGCCAGTTCGGCGTTCAGCCGTTCGCGGTGTTGAACGCGCAGTGTCTCGTTGGCGAATTCCGGATCACTCAACCAGTCGGGGCGGGCAATCAGCTTGCACAGCCGCACCCAGTTGCCCTCGCCGGACGCGCCCAGGTTGAACATGCCGTCGCTGGCCTCGAACAGCCCCATCGGGCTGCTGGTCGGATGGTTGTTGCCCACCTGAACGGGGACATCCTGGTCATTGAGGTAACGGGCACCTTGAAAGTCCATCATGGCGATTTGGGAATGCAGCAGAGAGGAGTGAACCCATTGCCCCTGGCCGGAGACTTCGCGTTCCAGCAAAGCCGTCAGGATGCCGAGCGCCGCATACAGGCCGGCGCTCATGTCGGCCACGGCCAGGCCGGCGCGCATGGGCCCTGATTCTGCATGGCCTGTGACCGACATCAAGCCGCCCATGCCTTGCAGAATCTGGTCAAACCCCGGCCGCCAGGCATAGGGTCCGTCCTGACCAAAGCCGGAGATGCTGGCCAGAATGATGCGCGGGTTCACGGCCGCCAGAGCGGCGTAATCCACCCCCAGTTTTTTCTTCACGTCGGGCCGCCAGTTTTCGACCACCACATCGGCGTCTTTGACCAGCCGCATCAGGATGTCCAGGGCCCCGGGTTTTTTGAGGTTCAAGGTCATCGAGCGCTTGTTGCGGTTGATATTTTGAAAGTCGCCGCCCCGGCGGTTGGCGGCGAACATGGCTTCATTGGGATCAACGCCAGGGGGTGGTTCGATGCGGATAACGTCTGCGCCGAAGTCGGTCAGCATGCGCACGCAGTTGGGGCCGGCGCGCACACGCGACAGGTCCAGGACGCGAAATCGCGCCAATGCTTGAGAGGCCTGAATTTTGGGCATTGGGCTGTCAGTCTTGTAAGTGGGTAAAGCGTCGCGTGAAACCGTCGCTGCCAAAGCGCTCCAACTCTACTTCGTTGGCGAAGGAGAGCAAGGTTTGCTCTTGAAAAGGCCTGGCGATGAATTGGGCACTGATGGGCAGGCCGCGGGTGTCAATGGCAATCGGGATCACCATGGATGGAAAGCCGAGGTAATTGACGAAGCCCATGAAGCTGTGCAGCGACAGGAGTTGGCGCACGTCAAATCCGGGCTCGCCGGGGGTGACGACGGCCCGGTCCGGCAAGGGCTGTGGCAGGGCTGGCAACATCAACAAATCATGTTGCTGCAAGTGGGCTGCGAAAAAAGCGCGGGCTCTTTGCATGCGGTCTTGCAGCGCAGCCCGGTACCAGTCAGCGGGTATGACCAAGCCCGGAAGAGCCACCGCTTCGACGCCGCCCGTCAGCGAACCCTGGCACAAGCCGGTATGGTGGGTGACAGCGGCCTCGTGGTGCAGCACGATCTCTGACAAGGCAGTCAGCAGGGGCAGCTCGGGCAACAGATGCATGCGCTCGCAGGCAGGCCACTGGCGGGCAAAGTCCTGCAGCGCTGCGGCCACGCTGACGTCCAGGCGGTCTTCGGGTAGCCAGGCTTTCAGGCGTGGTGCAGACACCGCCTCGTGCAAATCGCCCGGGGCAGTCAGCGCCGCCAGCATCGCCCGGGCATCGCCGGCCGAACGCGTCAGCAGACCGACGCTGTCCAGCGACGGTGCCAGCGGATGCACCCCTTGTGTCGGTATCAGGCCGTGCGTGGTTTTCAGACCCAGCAGGCCGCAGGTGGCCGCCGGGATCCGGACCGAGCCCGCAGTGTCTGTGCCCAGCGCGCCGTAAACCAGTTCACTGGCCACGGCCACGGCGCTGCCACTGGATGAGCCGCCAACGGCCAGCTGCGGCCCCAGCGGATTGGCAACAGCTGGCATGCGCGGGTTGTGGCTGGTAGAGCCACAGGCGTATTCGGCCATGGCCAGCGTGGCCAACTGTGTGGCGCCTGCGCGCGCCAGCATGGCAATGGCCGGGGCCGGCTGACGGTTTGTATCGGTCAGTCCCTGGCTGTGCCCCAGGCCCGGTGTCCAGCCGGCAAGGTCAAAAATGTCTTTGTGCGCCAAAGCGATTCCGGTCAGTGTGCCGTTGGTCGCTGCGTCTGCACCTGCCGGACTGCGGGCGTCCAGCGCCCGGACGACGCAACCATGCGCCGTTTGCCGTCTGGTAAAACGCTCGCGCTGCAAGCGCAAGGCTTCAGGCACGCTGAGCTGTCCATCGGCCAGTCTGCGTTGCAACTGCGTGAGCGTGGCTGGCAGGCGATTCATACGGCCAGCGGTTTCAAATTAAGTGCGAAGTTCTGTGCCATGTCGGCTGGAGATTGCTGGGCTGCCGAAGATAGCGCGGCCGTTGCGGCGATGGCTGACAAGGCGGCCGGCTGCAGACGAAGCAGCGTTCGGACCATGCGCTGCACTTCAGCTTCGCCCGCTGGCGTCACTCGTTGCGCCAAGCCGGTCTCGGCGAAGACCCGCAAAGCTTCGGACGGCACCGTGTCGGCGTTGCTGGCAGTTTTCTGTCCGGGCTTGTTTTGCATACGTATTTGGTCTATAAATATAAATATACATGAATAATGAATACTCATCAATGCGGGAAAGTCCAAAAATGAAAAGCGCCAAGCCCGCCTTTACCAAGGCCAGTGACAGGATCCGGCTGGAGATAGAAAGCGCCATTAAGAACGGTTTGTTGCTGCCGGGTGATGCCATTGACGAGGCAGAGCTGGCGGCTCAGCATGCCGTGTCGCGCACCCCGATCCGGGAGGCACTGATTCAGTTGCAGGTGCAGGGTTTGCTCACCAGCTTGCCACGCGGCGGTATGGTGGTTGCCAAAATGGACTTGCAGCAACTCTTGTCTTTGTGGGAGTTACTGGCCGAACTCGAGGGCGTTGCAGCGCGTCTGGCTTGCCAGCGCATGCTGCCTGAAGAAGTGGCCGCTATTGTCAAAATTCACCAGGAAAGTGAGCACGCGGTAAGGGCCGATGACATGAGCGCTTGGCAGGAAAGCAATTTGCGCTTCCATGAACTGATTTACCGGGCTACCCGCAACCCTTTTCTTCGCCAGGAAGTGCTGCGCATGCGCACCCGCACAGGCTATTACCGGCAGCACGCTTTTGCGGCGCTCGGCAAAATCAAAACTTCTTTTGAGCAGCACGGGCCCATTGTGCAGGCCTTCAGGAATGCTGATCCGCAGGCTGCCTCAGCCGCGATGATCGCTCACATG
>Ga0209444_10002252_pt1 | contig 10636 bp, 9 predicted proteins | sample LauGreFaBDMM15DN_2_FD_188215 | JGI IMG/M metagenome (GOLD analysis project Ga0209444, IMG submission 188215) | Freshwater lake microbial communities from Lake Michigan, USA - Fa13.BD.MM15.DN (SPAdes) (version 2) | ecosystem: Environmental > Aquatic > Freshwater > Lake | place: Lake Michigan, USA...
CGCGTAGGCCTCTGGGGTTTTCGGCAAAATGGGCGAGCCGAACTCTAGTTGCCCGTGGTGGCTGCCGATCAGATGCAGCAGGTGCACCCGGACTTCTTCGGTGCTCGGCTTGCACTTGGAAAACGGCTCGAACTCCGATGCATCTAGTAGATCGCGCCACAGCTTGTTCACCAGCTCGATACCAAGCGGGATGTGGCCAAGCATCTCGCCGTGGAGAGAGTGAATCTGGGAGAAACCATCCTCGGGGTAGCTGTTTTCCCAGAGTTTCCCGCAGTCATGGAAAAGCACGCCGGCGAGCATCAGGTCACGGTTCAGTTCCGGATAGACCGCGCAGACCGCGCTAGCCGAGCGCATCATCTGCGCGACGTGCTCCACCAGGCCGCCGCGTCGCGCGTGGTGGTTCTTCCGCGCCGCCGCCGTTCTGCGGAAACGGTCGCCCATTGTTTCAAAAAAATGATCGCTGAGTTTTTTCAAGCGCGGATCGGTGATTGCTCCACAAAGCAAAAGAATCTCCGCGTAATCTGCTTCCTGCTTCCTCCGGACAGCGGGATCTCCCGTAAGGAAATCCGCAATCGCTTCATCCGAAAGTGCAGCCCAGTTCACGTCACTGCCATTGACACCGTATTGGTTCTGCGTCCACTCGCCGTCGAGCCGCATGATGGATTGCAGAGGCAGCTTCTCTGCCTCCGCGTGCAGGTGCGTGTCCGACCAGACTTTAAGGCTCAGCGACCCGGTCGAGTCCGCGAAAACGAGATCGAAATACGGCTTCCCGCCCTTCGTTGTCTTCACCGCACGGGATTGGAGTTGAGCGGCGACGGCAGCGACAAGTGGCACGTCGTTCGCCTGTTCTTTAAGGCTGGAAATGGAAATCAAACTCATAAATCTAGGTAGTGTTACAAGCGCATCACTTTGCACTGCGCGGTTCAAAATTCTCCAGCGCCAGGATCAAGCACTTCTGGACTCCCATCTCGCCCTCCGAAATACTTCTTCCATCTGGGAAGAGTAGACGAACCTTGACGCCATTGGCATAGGCTACTTCCACCTTTTCCGATGATCCCTTGCTTATCACTTTGGGCCGGATGTTGAGATCCTTCCCGGATTCAATGAACGACCAATCTGCCGCCGCGTTTGCCTTCACCGCAAAACCCTCCGATCCCAACATCAAGGCGTTGACCTTGTTCGTTTCCACTCTGAACTTATTAGGGGTGAAATTAACGGCGAAAATACCAAGCTCCCACGCCTTGCCGAAATAATAAACCAATCGAAGCTCATCGATTTCCAGCTCGGGAACCTCTGTGTAAATATTCTGAAAATACCAATCGGAATACCAACTCAAGTTCTTCACTTTCGAGTTATGATCTTTGATAATCTGGCTCGCCTTGTCTTGGCTATCAGAAACCAGCAACCTGTCCTTGCCCGAGAATTTTTCCAGCTCCAAGGTATGTATTTTGTCATCATTGGACATTTTCAAGGTGATGTTCGCATCTTCCGCCTTTACCAGAGTAGCTTTGATTACACGACCATCTTTCGACGTCCAATCCCGCTCCTCCAGAATGGGCATATTTTCACCAAAAACCAGAAGATGGCTGAAGATAAATAATGATAGTATGATTTTATACATCGGGATTATTTTCATAAAATTAAATTGTGTAACTGCTAGTTTAATTATTTAAACGATCCCAAATCGAGGGTCGTTGTCCAGCAAAAAGTCGATGCGAAAATCATAATCGCAGCGATCAGACACTTACACGGCTCATATTCAACAAGTCACGTATCCGCCCGAGATCCGTGGCGCTCGACTTAGCTACAAAGCCCCGCGCGTGTGCGAAGTGGACATCGCCTTCAGCGGAAATGCGTGTGAAATCCATACGCAAATCGTCGTTGAAGCGGGACAGCGCAAAGCCCGCGCCACGACGATCCGGATACACCATCGCAATGACCTGCCTGCCCTCCGGTAAGCCCGCGGCGTAGCGCGCCAAGCCCGCCGACGCATCCTCCGAGAAGTTTTCCGCCCGAGGTAGAAAAAGCACCCGGAAATCCCCCGCTTCATGGCTGATTTCCCAGATCTCGCTCACCCGTGCGATCTCGTTGAGCTTTTCACGCAGCGATTTGAGATATCCGATTAAATCCCCCCCGACCCAGCGCATCACCTCCCACATGGTTCACCGGCGCGTATTTCGGACATTCCGGCGAAACGCTTCAAGAGAGTGAGATCCACCGTCGAGTTTAGTTTCGCCAACAGCTCGCGCTCCACACCGAGCCACGCCGCTGTTTCCACTGGTCCGCGGGTATCGAACCACTCCGCCACTTCCAGCCAATCGCAGTAAAGCCTAGCATCATCATACAGCCCGAGATCCATCAGCACCAAGCTCAGTGAGCAGACCGGTGGATGATCCTTGGGGAACTGGTGGTGATCGAAATTCCCGCGCACGGCATCGTCCTCGCCGCCGACATCGACGACGGCCATCGCTGGATTGTCCAGATCTGCCTGCGTTGGTTCGCGTCGAAAAATCGGTGATTCATGCACAGCCGCCAGCAGGCAGCAAGCAAGGAACTCGTCCTTATGCGCGCTGCCTGGATGGGTCAGGATTCCTGTAAATCTTCTCATAAGGAAAGGACAAGGCAGCCTTTCGAGCGCCGATGCAAGCGCTTTCCGAAACGGAGGCGATTCAGTCAAACTTCGGCGTCTTGTGCTGTGCAAAATAGCTTTCGCTCAGATACGTCGAATAGGGGTAATCGGGCAGCGGCCCGGCATCGGGGTTTAGCGGGATGTTCGACCAGCGCGCATCCTCAGGTTGCGAGTAGGAAATATTTACCGGCGTGCTGACCGAAACCATCTGGAAAAACTTGGGCGCGAGGTTCTTATGCATTCGAATGGTTCCATCGTTAGTGCAAGGCGAGTGCTTCACCCAGCCTGTGTGGAATCCGATGTTCGGCTTGAACTCACACCAATATGGCATCGGCGTGCCTTTGAATGACCAGCCCGAGGTTATGTTTTCCAATCCACTTTTCCTGATTTGATCACCCTTGTAGGCGAAGCCGTGGGAAGCCGCCCTGTGCTTGTGCTCTTTCTTGAAAATCTTAAATGTGCCAATGGGCGTGGGCGAATCCGGTAAACCCACTGACACAGGCATTACCATCAGCATCTTCCCATCCTCCATCACGTAGGCTCGCTGTTTGCTCAGCGATACTTTCACCTGCACCGCAGAGGGATTCTTCGGCAGCTTCGCCGGGCGGTCATACGCTTGGTAGGAAATCAGTCCGCCGCCGCTCTCGGCTTTCATCGAGCAGGAGGAAAAAACCATCGCGCCCACAACACCCATCACGGTAATCCATACTAAATTCATTCTCACGGCTCGATTCAGTGATACCCTCCCACAAACGGCAAGATTGCGTTTCCGGAAAATCTCACATTACCTCAAGCGCTCCCATTCATTCACTTTCCCGCCGATGAACCACACCGTGCTTTTACGATAGGGAAAATAAGTGATTTCAGGCCCGAAGCCCGCGCCAACATCAGAATAACGGTAACGCCCGTAGGTGCCGTATCTGTAGCCACTGTAAAACGTATTCGTCACCACAGGCTGTGTGCCAATATATTCCCAACGCTCCATCCGACTCTTACCGTCAAATCCCTCCACTTGGTTGGAGGGATTTCCCCAAGCCAGCGCGACCGCAGACATATCCATCCCTTTTTCGATCTCTCCGCGCTGCACGAGCTCCTTGTGTTTTTCGCTGAGCTTATCGAAAGCCACCGGCCTCTCCGCAATCCGCGCCTCAGGCGTCGATGGAGCACACGAAACGGCCAGCACGCAAAAAAAAGTAGAACAAATGGCGAGTAGGATTTTTTTCATACACCGAAACTAGAACCGGGTTCGGCGGTTTGCAATCCGCATCATGGACCTGGATCGGGGCTGAAATGATTTTTCAAAAAACAACAAAGACGTACTTGCCAAGCCGGAAAGCGCTCCTCCAATCTTTTCCCGAACACGAAAACAACCATCTGATACATGTCCGAATTGCTAGAGAAAGAAGAACTCACCATCGCACTCAAGAAATGCCCTGAGTGGGAATACGAATTGAAATACATCACCCGCACCATTGAGTTCGAAGAATTCATGGAAGGGATCGATTTCGTTAACAATGTCGGCGAGATCGCCGACGATGCACAGCACCATCCTGACATCATGATCAAGCACACCAAGGTCACGATCAAGCTGACCACACATGACGTGGGCGGTGTGACCGATCTCGACATCCAGCTTGCGCAACGCATCGACAACCTCGTCGATTGAGTCAGCGCGGCATCATCAGCTCGTCATCGGCCAGACCGGTGATTGAGCGCAAGCCCGCGAGTAGCTTCTTGAGGGTGATGAACAGAAATCCCATGATTGGGACTCCGATCACGAGGAAGCCCCATCCGGTTACTTTGGCTACTTTCTCATTGTAGATTTCGCGTGCATTCGACGCTGTGTGGTCGAGATCGCCGAGGAACCACATTGCCATCCCGAAGTTCATCAGCGTACTGAGGAAAAATGATACGGCGAACAAGATGGTGGCATTGAGTATCACCTTGCTGTAGTCTGTTTCCTTGCCTAGTTCGCCCACTTTTCTCTCGATCTTCGGGATGTCGAAGATCGTGTCATTGTAAAGAAAAGTCCGCAACAACGGGGTCTTCGACCAGTGCGAGGCAATGATCGCGATGCCGAGCACGAAAGGGATCGAGGCCTCCTTGAGTCCGAAAAGCACTGCCGCGTGCTCCTTCACCGTGCCGTCCTTGTTCCAGAGGAAAAGCGTCAGCCCACCCGTGAGCAGAACGGATAAGAGCCCTAAGCCGGAGAAGAAATTCATCTTCCGTGTCTTTATGAAAAACCACACGCCATAGCCGATGGGAAATGCCAGCGCCACTAACAGCGCCTTGAGCGGACCGATGTGCCAGAGTTTCGCTTCCGCCTGCATCGCAGCATCCTTGCTCAGGTAGCTCAGCGCTAGCACGGGGATGAGCACGTTGATAAGGATGTTCGCAAGCGGATGCTCCTGCGCCGGGCTCGGTTTGTTATCTTCGGTCGTCATGGTAAAATCTTCGCTGTAAGGAAACACCGATGCCGCCTCCTATGAAAGCCCAAACATACGTCAAACGCCGCGATCATCATTGCTAAGGAATTGCTTTTGAGGTGAAGGATCTAGAACGAGCCGGTGCCGGACCCAAGGCGGGGGAAAAGGGGTTGTAGTCGCCTTGGCGAAGAGATTCCACCGAAGCAGACGAGCTTGCCTACTAGTGGCTCACAGAAAGCGGTCGAGAATCCGGCGGCTTGTATCATCCAACGAGTTTCGATTGCGGATCAGAAATTGAATTCCGCGGCTGTCAACAATCAGTAGTGCAGGTGCTGTTAGGCGTCTAATGTCTTCCTCTGAATTGAGAATCAAGCTGGTGGTGCCGCGGTCTGTTTCGATTTGCCAAGTACATGGCGTGGCATAACCAGAGACTGCATACACTCTCTTGATTTCAGGCATAAATTCGCGTGCCTGCAAGGCCTCCTCAACCAGTTGGCTAGTTTCGGTAGAGAGCTCATCCAAATTTGAAATCCATGTCAGTTCATGGCCGTCAGAGCTTAGGATAGAAATATGCTCTTTTGGTGAGGAAATAGGAAATGCTCTCGATGGCTCAACTCCTATGTGCGATTCACCATTTGCGGTGATCAGCACAAGTCGCCCGAACGAGTTGCGTTGCAGTTGGAAGTTGCTGGTCATGTGTGTTAGATCTCCTTGAGTGAAGTCAGATTTACCGAATCTCCCTCTTCCTCGATCTTGGGGAGGGCGCTACCATTAGCGGATTCCGTCTGTGCTCGATCAAGGCGGTAGTAGGCACCTTTTTTGGCAAGTAATTCCTCATGCTGACCTTCTTCTACAACTTGGCCACGATCGAGAACTACCAGGCGATTTGCACGTCGCAAAGTGGATAACCGATGAGCTATGGCGAGGGTGGTGCGTCCGCGAATGAGGTTGTCTAGCGCTGCTTGGATTTCCATTTCGGTTTCGGTATCAACCGATGATGTGGCTTCGTCGAGGATCAGGATGGGTGGATCGATCAGAAGAGCCCGTGCAATCGAAATACGTTGGCGCTCGCCGCCCGACAGGGCTTGGCCGCGTTCACCGACTAATGAGTCGTAACCTTGTGGCAGGCGCAGAATAAACTCATGGGCGTGGGCAGCGCGAGCGGCTGCGATGATTTCCTCACGGCTTGCCTCGGGGTTGCCGTAGGCGATGTTTTCGGCGATTGTTCCGAAGAACAAAAACGGCTCCTGCAATACTAGTCCGATGTTGCGCCGGTATTCAGAAATGGGTAGTGAGCGAATGTCTACTCCCTCGAGTCGGATGGAGCCTTCGGCGACGTCGTAGAAGCGGCAGATTAGGTTGACCAGTGTGCTCTTGCCGGATCCGCTGTGACCGACTAATCCAATCATTTCGCCGGGCTCGATGCTGATGCTTACATCATTCAAGATCGTGCGGGTGCCGTAGCGGAAACTGACATTCTGCAATTCGAGCGCGCCGCTCACGTGCTTGAGGTGCACCGGATGCGTTGGCTCTGGAACGCTGGAAACATGATCGAGGATATCGAAGATTCGTTTCGCTCCAGCGGCTGCCTTTTGGGATACGGAAACGATGCGGCTCATCGAGCCGAGGCGCGAGTAGAAGCGATTAATATATGTCAGGAAAGCAATCAATACACCGACGGTGATCGCGCGCTTGGAAACCTGCCAGATGCCGAAGCCCCAAACGACTAGTAGTCCGACTTCTGTGAGGAATGTCACCGTTGGGGTGAAGAGTGACCATACCTTATTGACTCGGTCGTTTACGGCGAGGTTACGAGCGTTTGCTTCTCGGAAGCGTTGAGCTTCGCGCTTTTCTTGGGCAAAGGCTTTTACCACTCGGATGCCAGGAATGGTGTCTGCTAGCACGCTGGTGACTTCCGACCAGATTCGATAGATTTGATCGAAGCCGTGATGGAGTTTGTTTCGAACTAGGTGAATCAACCATGCGATAAATGGCAACGGAGCCAATGTTACCAGAGCCAACCACGGATCGATAGAAACCAGAATCACCGAGGTCATCAGGATCATCAGGATATCTGTGGCGAAGTCTAACAGGTGAGAGGAAAGGAATACGCAGATGCGGTCGCTGCCTGAGGAGATGCGTGCCATTAGATCACCGGTGCGTTTGCCGCCGAAGTATTCGAGGGAAAGTCCCTGAAGGTGCTCGTAGGTGGTGGTGCGGAGATCAGAGCCGATGCGTTCGCTGACAAGCGCGAGAATGTAATTTTTTGCCCAGTCGAGTAGCCAAGCAAGGAATGCCGCACCAACTAGGCCAGTCAGTAACCACGTGACCAATTGATTGTCGATGGGTTTGCCGTTTTGAAAAGGGATGAGCACCTTGTCCATTAGCGGCATGGTTAGGTACGGAGGGACCAAGGTGGCGGCGGTAGCAAGAAGCGTCAGAATGAAGCCGCCAAGTAGTGGACGCTTGTAGGGTTTTGCAAATCGCCATAATCGGAATAATGTCCAAGCAGAAGGTGGAGCGTTGAGGGTTTTGGCGCAGTTGGGGCACTCATCGTTGCCTCTTGGAATCGTGCTCTCGCAGACTGGGCAAACCGCATCTGAGTGGAGAGTCATCGTGCGATTTTCTGATCTTGAAGAGATGAGTTCCTGAAATTGTTCGATTAGCCGCCTCACAGCCATGTCCCGGCCGAGGGTATGGCGCCAGCACGCGAGCAAACCTAGGTCATCATTCAGATCTAGAGTGCCTACCCCAGAGTAGTCGCTATGCTTTAGTATCAGAGTAGGGCGAAACTCCCAGTGCTGCCATTCATGATCCCCGGGCGTCTTAGAAATTAGGCGGAGATTGGTTAACGCGATAATTCCATGGTCGAAGTGGAGCTTTAAATTGAGATCGAGCTCAAGGCAGGTGATTACGGATTCTCCCTTTAGTAAGATGGATGCGATCTCGTTTTGCCATGGTTCTGGGACGAACTCTGTAGGGGATTGCGAATCTGGAAGGCCGGTTGGGGTCATCGAAAAATGGCTGTTGTTTCAGTTCGCTGGTGCCAAACGCAGTAATCGGCAGGGGCGGGTTTTGCCTCGATTTATGAATCATGCAAACTATTTTTATTTAACCGGAGGTCGTGATTTTGATATTTTTAGATACGAGGCTTGATTTGCCCTGCATAATCGAGAAGAAAGTCGGCAAGCACAGCGACTCAAAAATGCTGTTCTTCTCGATTTCATGAAATCACGCGACATTCGTTTTCTCAAAATTCTATCCATACGAGGACCTAATATATGGACTTATCGGCCGGTCTTGGAAGCTTTGGTCGATATTGGCGAATTGGAGGATTATCCGTCCAATACACTACCCGGCTTTGTAGACCGGCTTTGTGAATGGTTGCCAACCCTATCCGAGCACCGTTGCAGTTATGGTGAAGAGGGAGGTTTTGTGCGGCGCTTGCAGGAAGGAACTTGGCCGGGACATATTCTTGAGCATGTGGCATTGGAACTCCAGAACATTGCCGGAACACCCGGCGGATTTGGACGAGCCCGCGAGACGGGTATTAGAGGAGTTTATAAAGTCGTGGTGCAGGCGTGGCATGAGGAAATCACCCGTGCCTGCCTCGACGCTGCGCGGGAGTTGGTCATGGCTGCGATAGATAATACGGCCTATGATATTGATGCTACTCATGCCCATCTGCGCGAGATAGCTCTTCGATATCTGTTAGGTTCTAACACAGCAATTATTGTGGATGCAGCAACTGCCAAGGATCGAGGGATACCAGCCATTCGATTATCCAGTGATAATCTTGTCCAACTTGGCTACGGCTCGCTACAGCGGCGGATTTGGGCAGCTCAAACTGACCGCACTGGGGCGATTGCTAAAGGGATTGCCCGCGATTCTGAGTTAAGTTCCCATCTATTGGCATCTTGCGGTTTGCCAGTGTTAGATCCAGACGATGTTCTCTCCGCGCCGGACGAGCGACAGCCCTACCGCTTGCTTGTAGTTGGTGGTAAATTAGTTGCTGCGTCGCGGATGGAAACCAAGGACGGGGGCGTCGCAGTCGATGTTACAGATCAGGTGCATCCAGCTATGGCTGCGGCGGCCTGTTTGGCGGCGCGTGTGATCGGTCTCGATATAGCCGGTGTGGATTTTTTGGTAGATGATGTTTCATTGCCGTTGAGTAGCCAAAATGCAGTTATTACGGGTGTGGTAGAGGCTCCCTGCTTGATCGCTCACCAGCAACTTGCATCTGTTGATTCACCCCCAATCGGCCGCGCGATCGTTGATCATTTATTTCCAAACGGTGAAACGGGGCGAATCCCGGTGGTAGGGATCACAGGAAATGGCGGGGTTACCGAGGTTGCACATTGGGTGACAGAATTTTTGCGACTCAGCGGAAAATTCACCGGCCTTGCCTGTGGTGATGGTTTATTTCTCGATCGACGTAAGGTGGAAAACGGTGATTGCGGGAATTGGCGCTGCGCTAGGCAGATCTTGATGAACCAGTCAGTAGACGCGGCCGTGATTGAAAACTCAGCGGAAGTGATTCTTGGCCAAGGTTTGGCCTATGACCGATGCCAAGTCGCGGTGGTTACTGGAATTGATCCGGATCAACACTACAGCGACTATTATATCGAGACATCTGAGCAAGTTTTTACGGTGTTTCGTAGTCAGGTGGACGTGGTGTTACCGAGTGGAGTGGCGGTGTTAAATGCAGCCGATCCGATGGTGGTGGAAATGGCATCGTTGTGTGATGGGGAAGTGATTTTCTTTGCCGCTGATAAAGATCTTCCTGTGCTGCAAGAGCATCGCAAACGAGGAGGAAGGGTTGTCTATGTTAGTGGTGGCGATTTAATCCTCGGCAATGGCATTGAAGAATCCGTTCTCCTGCCATTAGCACGGATCCCGTTTCTCGGAGGTCAACCTTCGGCCGAACGGTTGAAAACCGTATTGGCTGCAGTTGCCGCAGCATGGGCGCTCGATGTTGCCCTTCACGTCATGCGCACAGGTGCTGAAACCTTTTCGATTGATCCAATCGACAACACGGAGTCTAACACGATGGCCCCTATTTCCGTATCTTTGACCTTCAATCCATGATTATCCTAAATATCCGAGTGTTGCGTGGGCCGAATCTTTGGGGTCTGCATAAAGCGATTCAATTGCTCGTCAATTTCAGTGATCAGGAATATTGTTTTGATCATCTGCCTGGATTCGAGGATTGCCTGCGTGAGCGTTTTCCGCAGATTGGCTCATTTCCGCCCAACGCTACCATGGCCAACGCGCTGGAATTGGCTGTGCTGGGACTACAGGCTCAAGCAGGTTGTCCCGTTGCATTCAGTCGATCGGTCATCACTCTGGATCCCGCTATTTATCAAGTGATTGTCGAATACACTGAGGAAGCTGTAGGGCGCCTTGCGGTTGAGCTCGCGTTCGAACTCTGCGTCGCGGCACGCAGTCGTCTACCTTTTGATTTATCAGATGCCTTGAATCGGTTGCGCGAACTCGATGAAGATGTTCGTCTTGGACCCAGCACAGGTGCGATCGTTTCTGCTGCAGTTGCTCGTGGCATACCTTTCCGCCGCCTTACCGA
>Ga0209444_10002253_pt1 | contig 10628 bp, 7 predicted proteins | sample LauGreFaBDMM15DN_2_FD_188215 | JGI IMG/M metagenome (GOLD analysis project Ga0209444, IMG submission 188215) | Freshwater lake microbial communities from Lake Michigan, USA - Fa13.BD.MM15.DN (SPAdes) (version 2) | ecosystem: Environmental > Aquatic > Freshwater > Lake | place: Lake Michigan, USA...
CGCTCGAACAACAACAGTCCACGGCCCGCAAACAGATCGAGGGCCTCACCGTCGCCGTGATCGTAGGCGAGCAAGAAAAAAAGACGCTCCGTGATCAAGCCGACACGCTCAAAACCCAAGTCGAGGCCGAGCGCACCGAACGCATCAAGGTGCAGGAAACAACCGTAAAGCTCGCCGCCGGTGTCGGCCAACTCGCCGAAAAATCCACAGAGCTCACGAAGGAGATCCGCGACCATCGGCCGATCAACGCCAACGTGCTCTTCAACGAGTTCCTCGGGAATCGGGTGGCGGTAAATTTCTCGGCCTTTCGCAAGGGATTACTCGGACCGGTTAACCGCGCGAAAGAAACCAAACTCGTGCTGGTGCAGGCGGGCGCGCAGACCTACGCACTCACCCACATTGAGGAAACCGTTTTTTCCTATCTCGAAGTCGGTTCGGATTGGACGAAGATCGGCGTAAGTTTTCTGCGCGCGGCCGCCGCCGGGCCGGTGCCGGGATTCTCGGTCTTGGCCGCCGATCCGCGCGTCGTTGCGATCCCGGTAGCCGCCGCGCAGGCCGCCGCACTCGGAGTCAAAATCTACACCCTCGCGAGCGAGCCGTTTAAGTTTCCCGAAGCGGTGCTGATTAGCGGTGGGGGCGAAGGTTACGGCGAAGTTGCTTTCCAACTCGACGCGGCTCAACCGGGCTACGTGCGCGTCGACAATCGGCTGTTTAAGCGCCTCTTCGGCACGTTTGCGCCGTCCCGCGGGGATCTCGTGTTGAGTAAAACCGGCGAGTTACTTGGGATCATGGTGAACCGAGATTATTGCGCGCTGGTGAAAGATTTCACTCCGCGCACGACGTTTCGCGCCGGCGACGATACGACGGCACAGAGCACCGGTGCGGTCTTGGACAGCTTGGTGGCCCGCGTTAAGGCGCTGCCGCTGGGTTTGCAGTAGAGCAGTCGTCCGCGGTCGACGGTTGATGGGATTCCTGACCGAAGTTGCCGGGGACGACGGGCCGCGTTTTGGGGGATAGCCAAACGAGCGCGAGTGCATATGGGTTTACGCCGATGAACCGTGCGCCGGATATTTTGTGGATCGTGACGACGCAGTGGCGCGCGGCGGCGTGCGGCTACGCGGGAGACGTGAATGCGCGGACTCCGTCGCTCGATGCACTCGCGGCGCGGAGTGTGAACTATGCGCAGGCGGTGACGCCGCATCCGTTTGGACCGTTCGCGCGGGCGGCTTTGCTGACGGGCGTGCGCTCGCCGGAAAACGGGGTGCGGGATTATTTCGATGCGCTGCCGGCGTCGGCGCCCACGATCGCGTCTGATCTGGGTAACCGCGGATATGCGACGGCGTTTTTTGGCAAGTGGGGCGTAGGTCGACGTGATCCGACTTTACCGCTCGTCGGCGAGGCCGCGGCGAAGGTGGTCGTGCCGCCCGACGAGCGGGGCGGATTTGAGTGTTGGGAAGGTTTTGAGGGCGGATTTTTACTGAACGACCCTTGGCTGCACGGTGCGCAAATGCCCGCGCCGGAGAAATTTTTTGGCTATCAGAGCGATGTCATTTGCGCGCGAGCCGCGCGGTGGTTGCAGCACGGTTCGGGATGCGACCGTCCGCGATATGTGACCGTAAGCTTGGAGGCGCCCCACCCGCCCTACGGCGCGCCCGCAGCGGGAATCTTGCCCGAAAGCACGGAGGCAATTTCCTTGGCGGGCAATGTGCCACAGGGCGGTGAGGTCGAAAAAAAAGCGCGACAGGAACTCACCGGATATTACGCGCACATCGAAGCGACCGACCGCGCGGTCGGCCGGTTGCTGGCGGCGGCGGGCCGGGAAACGGTGGTGATGTTTACCTCAGTCCATGGTGATATGCACGGAGCGCATGAGCTCTTTCGTAAAGGCTGGCCGCACGAGGAAAGTGTGCGCGTGCCGTTGCTCGTGAGCGCGCCCGAGGTGCCGCCAAGGCGGGACGATGCGATGATCTCGCTGCTGGATCTGCCGGCGATGACCCTGAGCTGGGCAGAAGGCAGGGCGTGGAATTGCGCGTCGGACGCGGCGAAAATTTCAATGCCGAGCGTCGTGACGCTGCCGCACCAGTGTGACCGGACGTGGCGTGGCGTGCGGACGGCGACGCGCAAGCTCGTGCTCAATGAGGACGGGAGCCCATGGTTGTTTTTTGATCTGGAGCGCGACCCGCTGGAGCAGGTGAATCTGGCGGGCGACGCGGCGCGGGCCGGCGAGATCGAGGCCCTGCGGGCAACGTGCGACTAAGTCGGAGGCATGAAACCCGCGTTCTATCTGGGTTGTCCGGTGTGGGCTCATGCGGCGTGGAGGGGAAATTTCTCCACGGCGCCGGGGGCGTGTAAACTTCCCACGTGTAGTCGAGATTACAGAGCCGAGCCGTGAGCCGGCGATCATAGATCAGTGGATCGAGGGGGGCGCTCAGGCGGGGCGGAAAATTTCCCTGCTTGGAGCCGGGAATTTCGATAGAAGAAAGGAGCAACAGGCGATCGGAACTAAGACAGTAGTGCTGTCCGCAGTCCTCGATGGCGATGGGTTGCACGAGGTCGTCGATGGCGCGGAGTTCATCACGTTTGAGCGAGGCGAGACGACGTTGGCGAAGCTTGAGCGTGGCGAACCAGCGGGTTGATTCGCGGGCGGTAGGCTTTGGCGCGGCGAGCGTCGCGGCGGGCAACACGCGCTCAGGAAGATCGTAGTAACGGCGTTAGTTGATGCGCCGGGCGATGAGCACGCGGCCGTGGAAAAAAGTTTTTGGAGCGTGGTTTTGGCCAGTGATGCGCTTGTGCCCCAGCCGGGGTGGTCGCGTTGGTCGTCGTCGATGTCATCGGAGCAGAGCGGGCCGCGCGCGGTGATTTCACCGAGGATCCGTTCGGCGAGGCGGCGTTGGCGGGCGTCGAGGCGGCCCGACCAGGTGCCGGCTCTGCCGGCGCGCGCGCGGTTTGCGGCGTGTGGGTGGGGCCACGCTTCGATTAGAAATGCGACCAGAATATTTTGCTGGGACGGTAGATGATGCTCGAACGCGGTGCGCGCTGCGGCGGCAAGCGGGGCCGCGGGCTCACCGTGAAGATGGCGCATGAGATCGCCTTCACGGTAGGCGACGACGCGGTTGCGCAGAATAAGATCGTGCATGCGACCGCATACGTTGATCGGGTCGATCTGCACGTAACCGAGGTGAGCGAGGGCGGCGGCGAGGTCGGGCGCGGGCTGGGCGAGCAGAAGCGCGCAGTGGACGAAGCAGCGGGCTTCGGCCGGAGTGAGTTTCAGCGCGGGCCACACACCGACCAAAAAGCGCGAATCGCGGCTCAAAACAAGGCCGGGGGTTTTGCCGGCCGTCCGTGATCCCCGGCGGCCCGAGCCCGCGCCGCGCGCGTTTACGCCAGGGCCCGCACGCTGCGGCCAGGGGCGCGGGCGGGCTCGAACCAATCGGAGCTCTCGGAATCGGCGGAAAACTCCGGACAGGCCGCGATGAGTTGGGCGCGGAGATTGTGCCGCGCGCGGGCGATGCGGCTCTTGACCGTGCCGACGTTGAGGTTGAGCGCGATGGCGATCTCGCTGTAGGAACGATTGAGCACATTCCGCAATGTGAGAATCTCACGGTGGCTGGCGTCGAGGCGTTCCATGCAAGAGGCGACGAGATCCGAAAATTCGGCGCGCACATTTTCTTGTGCGGGACTGGATGTATCGGCGGCGATCAGCTCGGCAAACGTGCCGTCGTTTTCTGCGCCGAGCGGACAATCGAGCGAGAGCGTGCTGTGGCGCCGCCGGCGGAAAAAATACCAGTAGCGGTTGCGCGCGAGATTGACGGTGATGCGGTGCAACCACGTCGCGAGCGAAGAATCGCCGCGGAAGCGGCCGAGGGCGCGGTGAGCCCGAATAAAAGTGTCCTGTGCGATTTCCTCGGCATCGGTGCGGTTGCGGAGATAGGCGAACGCGATGGCGAACATTTTTTCCCGATAGCGCTCCATGATTTCAACAAACGCGCGGGCGTCGCCGGCGTTGAACCGTTGAACCAACCGGGCGTCGTGCGCCGCTTCCTCGGAGGAGGTGGTCGGACTCCCCTTTCGCGCCGGGTGAGCATCGCCACGCGGACTTGGCAAGTCGCGCGGCTGGGTTGAATCGGAATCGAAAAAACGGTTTGGGGCAGAAAATCGGGAAAGATTCATCCCTACGTCTTACCTCGCGGCGTGCCAGCGAGAGTTTAAGCGCCCCAAGTCGTTTTTCATTAGCAGCTAATTATTATTTGTTGGCCGGGCTAACCGAGCCCGATCTCGTTTTTCATGCGGAACGCCCGATGTTGCGACGGGGTCTTCGGGCGAATTGCAAGAGGCCGTGAGCGCCGAAACTCGGGCGCGGTGGCGCTGCCCAGCAGGAGACCGGAAGTATTTGGACTCATAGTCCGAAAGAGTCGCGCGCGAAATCAACGGCTCGAACTGCGAAATAAGCGCGCGGCTGAAATCGGGGCGATTGATGAGAAGAATTCGAAGAATGATTCAATATCAAAGGATCGACGCCCGGTTGGCTATAGGGCGAGTCACCAAACGCTCGCCGACGTGGGTCGCGCTTCCCCGGATACGTCGCTTCCGATCTGAATTTGACCAAAACCAAGCAAAAGGCGGAATTCGAAGCTTGGCCGAACTACGACGCGAACCCGGTAATCGTGCTCGCTTGCCGGAAAAAATCGGCATCAAAAACCCGCTTTGGCCCTGAGGCCGTGAGAGTTTCCGACGCGCAAGCTAAAAACAGGAGGAATTTCACACAATAATCGCGACAAACCTATTGACGACCAAAACTAGCAGACCAATTAGTTGTGGTCGAGGCGGCTTGTGACCACATCCTGTTGTGGTCAGTAACGCGTCAATAAGTTCTAGCAACTTAGGTTCGCTATGGGCTTAAAGACGTCGAAAACAGCCTTCTTTTTCACCAAAATCACTCAAAATTAGCTAAATTCCATGCAAAAAACTTTTAATGTTGGAGCTAAGACCTTCGTCCTCGACGAGGCCAAGGCTGAAGCTGCGTTTGCCGCCAAACGCGTGATTAACGGTCGTCAGACCATGTGCTTCAACCTGCTCCCGTTGAAATATCAGTGGGCCTACGATCTTTACCGCAAGATGAAGGCCAACCATTGGGAGCCCGAAGACATCCCCATGGGCAAGGACATCGAGCAATGGCGCGACGAGAAGGCCCTGTCCGAAGTCGAGCGCTGGATCATCCGCATGGGCATCGGCTATTTCTCGGCCGCTGAAGGCATCGTCGGTGACAACATCCAGCACGTGGTCCGCGAACTCGTGACCGCACCGGAGCTCAAACTCGTCCTCGGCCGCCACGCGCATGAGGAGAACATCCACGCCGATTCGCTGCTCTACATGATCGCATCGCTTGGGATTAACCCACACGAGTGCGAGGCGATGTTCGAAGACGTTCCCACGATCGTCCGCAAGAACGAGTTCGTCACCCGCGTTTCGAAAAGCCTGCGTCGCGATATCGACCTCACCCAGCCCGAGAACAAGAAGTTGCTCGCGAAAAACATCTTCGTTTTCGGTCAGTGCATGGAGGGCACCCAGTTTTACGGTCTCTTCGGCATGGTGCTCTCGCTTTACCGCCAAAACAAGTTTCCCGGCATCGGCCAGATGTTCCGCTACACCCTCCGCGACGAGAGCAACCACATCGAGGTGTTCCGAAATCTGTTCATGGACCTCGTCGAGGAAAACCGCGAGATCTGGACCGCCGAGTTCAAGGAGGAACTGCGCGAGCTCATGCAGGAAGCCGTCACGCTCGAGAAGGAGTTCATCCGCGATTGCCTGCCCGTGAACGCCGTCGGCCTTAGCCTCGAAGATTTTCTCACTTACATCGACTATATCGCAGATCGCCGCCTCGAAGGCGTGGGCCTGATGCCGCTTAATCCCGGCGCTAAGAACCCGCTGCCCTGGCTCGCCGAGATGATGGACATCAAGAAGGAGCAAAATTTCTTCGAGGGTCGCGTCACCGAATATCAAAAAGCCTCCTCCTTAAATGTAGCCGCCGACGACGAGCTCTGAGTTCGGAGCCGTTCGTTGTTTACCCTCCCGTCCGCCCAGTTCCCCCAACCCCGTTTTTTCATAGCCGGTGTGAAACCCCTCCGGGAGTTACGCATCGGAATCTTATTTTTCCAACCGCCCCTTCTGCACTTTTGTTACAATTTTGTTACGATCTGTCCCATTTATGATCAGCAATCCCTCTCTCGCGCACGATCTCGCCCTCAAGCGTACCGTCCAAGCCCCCGTCGATCAGAAACCCCACTACGCTTGGCGTGACGTCGTCGCCGCCGAGACCATCGCTGTCCCACCCGTCGTTCTGCTTTGCCCTCACGGCGAGGAGCGTTTCGTGCTCGCTGAGGTTGCCGATACCCTCGGCAAGGCCCTCACCAACGTCGCCCTCGCCAAGGGCGAGAAGGATATTTTCAACGACGCCAACCGCGCTTGGGTCGCCCGCATCTGCCGCGAGGTCACCGCTAACCTCACCGAGCTGGCCCGTAACCAGAATCCCCTGCGCCTTTCGCTCAACGCCCTCTACGAGCTGATCGAGAAAACCCTCGTCGACAACAACGCCTACTTCATCGCGAAGAGCCTCCTCCTGAATCGCGCCCGCAAAATATCCGTCGACCGCGAGTCCGCCATGCAGTCCACCCTCCGCGTCATCCGCCGCAACAATCAAGTGGTTCCGTGGAGCGAGCAGAAGGTCGAGATCGCCGTCCGCAAAACCTTCCTCTCCCTCCAGCGCGACTCCGCTCCCGCCGTCGCCGTCACCAAGGCCGTCTCCGAGCGCGTCCACGCCTCCAAGCAGGCCTTCGTCCACATCGAGGAAGTCCAGGACATGGTCCAGGAGGAACTCATGAAGGGCGGTTTCTTCAAAGTCGCCGAAGCCTACATCCTTTTCCGCGCCGACCGTTCCGTCGCCCGCCTCAACGGCACCGCCGACGAGTCCCCGGCCGCGGCCGCCGCGCCCACCACGCCCACGCAGGAGACCATGATCGTCGTCAAGAAAGCCAACGGCGAAAATATCTTCTGGGACGGCGCCGACCTCCGCAAACGCATCGAGTTCGCCCGCATCGGCCTCGACCTTTGCCTCTCCAACGAGGAGATCGAGCAGGAGCTCCGCCGCGCCGCCTACGACCAGATCCTCCAAAAGGACCTCGATTCCACCATCATCCTCAACTCGAAGACCCTGATCGAGAAAGACGCCGATTTCGCCAAGTTCGCCGGCCGCATCCAGCTCACCTATATCTACGAAGAAGTCCTCGGCTGGGACATCATGCGCGACGGCATCGCCAAGCTGAAGGAATTTCACCAGCGCGCATTTAAAAAATACCTCGAGCACGGCGTCGCCATCAAGCGCCTCAACCCGCGCCTCCTCGACTTCGACCTCACCAAGCTCGCCGCCGCCCTCGATCCGTCCTCCGACCTCGAGTTCGACTTCCTCGGCATCCAGACCCTCTACGATCGCTACCTCATCATCGACAAAACCAAGAAACCTGCGCGCCGCCTCGAGACGCCGCAGTTCTTCTGGATCCGCGTCGCCATGGGGCTTTCCCTCGACGAGCCCACCGACCGCGAGGGCAAGGCCGCCGGTCTCTACTCCCTCTACAAGACCCGCCGCTTCTGCTCCAGCACGCCGACCCTGTTTAATGCCGGCACGCTCCACTCGCAGCTCAGCTCCTGCTACCTCTACTACGTCGATGACTCCATCGAGGGCATCTTCCAGCGCGGCATTTCCGAAAACGCCTATTTGTCCAAATGGGCCGGCGGCCTCGGTGGTTCCTGGACCGCCGTCCGCGGCACCGGCGCCTACATCGGCGGTACCAACGGCGAGTCGCAGGGCGTCATCCCGTTCCTGAAGCTCCACAACGACCAGCTCGTCGCCATCAACCAGGGCGGCAAACGCAAGGGCTCCGGCTGCGCCTACCTCGAGACCTGGCACAACGACGTCTACGAGTTCCTCGAGCTGCGCAAAAACACTGGCGACGACCGCCGCCGCACGCACGACATGAACACGGCGAACTGGATTCCCGACCTCTTTATGAAGCGCATGGAGGCCCGGGGCGTCTGGACCCTCTTCCGCGCCAACGAGGTCCCCGACCTTCACGAGACCTTCGGCAAAAAATTCGAAGAGCGCTACACCGCCTACGAGAAGATGGCCGAGGAAGGCGAAATCTTCGGCCAGAAGGTCGAGGCCCTCGATCTCTGGAAAAAGATGCTCTCCCTCATCTTCGAGACCGGCCACCCGTGGATCACCTTCAAGGACCCATGCAACATCCGCTCCCCGCAGGACCACGTCGGTGTCATCCATTCTTCGAATCTCTGCACCGAGATCACGCTCAACACCTCCAAGGAAGAAACCGCCGTCTGCAATCTCGGCTCCGTCATCCTTGAGACGCACCTCCTCGCCGACGGCTCGCTCGATCACAAGAAGCTCCGCGAGACCATCCGCATGGCCGTCCGCGCGCTCGACAACGTCATCGACATCAATTTCTACCCCACCGAGGCCGCCAAGACCTCCAATATGCGCCATCGCCCCATCGGCATGGGCGTCATGGGTCTCGCCAACGCCCTCTACATGAAGGGTGTCTCCTTCGCCTCCGAGGAAGCCCTCGCCTTCAACGACGAGGCCATGGAAGCCATCGCCTACTACGCCTACGAGGCCTCCTCCGATCTCGCAGCCGAGCGCGGCACCTACTCCAGCTACCAGGGCTCGAAGTGGTCCCGCGGTCTCCTCCCGCAAGACACCGTCGACCTCCTTGAGCAGGAGCGCGGCGTCGCCGTCGATGTCGTTCGCGGCGGCAAGATGGATTGGACCAGCCTGCGCGCCAAGATCGCCACCCAAGGCATGCGCAACAGCAACGTTCTCGCTATCGCCCCCACGGCCACCATCTCCAACATCACCAACACCTCCCCCTGCATCGAGCCCACGTATAAGAACCTGTTCGTGAAATCGAACCTCTCGGGTGAGTTCATCGTCCTGAATCCCTTCCTTGTAAAAGACCTCAAGACCCGCGGGCTCTGGGATCAGGACATGATCGACAACCTCAAGTATTTCGACGGCGAGGTGAAAGACATCGATCGCATCCCCGCCGACCTGAAGGCAAAGTATCTGACGGCCTTCGACATCGACGCCAAGTGGATCGTGGACGCCGCCGCCCGCCGCCAGAAGTGGATCGACCAGGCCCAGAGCGTGAACCTCTGGATCAAGACTCCGGACCTCAAAACCCTGAGCCACATGTATCGCCACGCCTGGCACGCCGGCCTCAAGACGACCTACTACCTCCGCAGCCTCGGCGCCTCCAACATCGAGAAGGCTACCATCTCCGTGAAGAAGGAAGTCCGCGGCGCCATCAAGGAAGGCCGCGACGGCGGCCAAAACTCCGGCGACGCCGGCGGCACCCACGCCGCCGAGATCACCGCCCCGCCGTTCGCGGTGACGGGTGCGGCTCCGGTCGTCACCGCCAAAAAAGAATACACGGCGGCTGAAAAAACCGCCTGTAGCATCGAGGCGATGAAGAACGGCGAAGAGTGTGAAGCCTGTCAGTAATCTGATCAAAGCCCCGACCTACCGGTCGGGGCTTTTTTTTGATCGGGCAAATTATCCCTAATCCGCCGCGCACAGTTCGTAGTCCTTCAAGTCTCGATCCATAATTCAACCTAACCCGCCGCCCCATGCCCACGGTCAAAATCATCGGACCGTATCGCTTTCATTTCTATTCCAGCGATCACGGTGAACCGGCTCATGTGCATGTGCAACGGGACGAGGCCAACGCCAAATTCTGCTCGATTCGGTTCGGCTTGATCGCAGCCAGCGCTTTTCCCGCGTAGAACTTGCACGCCTCCAGAAATTGGTGGAGCGTCACCAAAAGGAATTCAGGAGAAAATGGCATGATTACTTTGGCTCCCAATAAGACCGTCCTCGTCGAGAATCTCCGTGTGACGGCCGACACGCTCGTGGTCGATTTCGACGACGGCCGTTCCGTCTCACTCCCATTGGCTTGGTATCCTCGCCTTCAGCAAGGCACCGAAAAAGAGCGCAATATGTGGCGGCTCAACGGCGCGGGTCAGGGAATCCACTGGCCGCTCTTGGATGAAGACTTGAGCGCTGAAGGCCTCTTGGCCGGTCGCCACTCGGGCGAAAGCGAGGCTTCTTTTAATCGGTGGCTGAAGACTCGGGCTAAACGTCGGCCGTCATGAAAACTTACGCTGAGCCCAAGCCCCTCGGCTTTGCGAAATTTGACCGAAGTAATAACGATGGCAGCGCCGAAACCACAAAGATTAGGGGCTGACCCCGACGGGAGTACCCCGTCGGGAGTACCCGGTCTGGCCGCGTAAGCCACGGAGGCCGCAACGAGCCGCGCTAGAACCCGAACGAATTCGAGAACACGTATTGCCGGGGGTCGGTGAGGCGGTTGTTGCGGTAATTGTTGCCCTGGTAACTCACGCGGTTGAAGACGTTCTGCACGTTCACCTGCGCAGTCCAGGTCGTGTGGCGGAATTTTTTCCGGTAGGTCGCGAAGGGGCTGAAGACGTAGGTGTCGTCGGTCTGCTTCGCGGGGATCACATTCACGCCGGCGACGGAGATGCCGCCGATCGGTTTGCCCTGC
>Ga0209444_10002256_pt1 | contig 10617 bp, 14 predicted proteins | sample LauGreFaBDMM15DN_2_FD_188215 | JGI IMG/M metagenome (GOLD analysis project Ga0209444, IMG submission 188215) | Freshwater lake microbial communities from Lake Michigan, USA - Fa13.BD.MM15.DN (SPAdes) (version 2) | ecosystem: Environmental > Aquatic > Freshwater > Lake | place: Lake Michigan...
AGTAAAACGTGCTCAATTGCACCAGACTCTTTAGCACCAACACTCACCGCTTCCCAGCCTTGTTGACCCAAAGCGTTTAACTCTGGAATCAATTTCTTGTTGCCACCCATCATTGCCATGTTTTGAATTATTTGATATTCCCATTTTTCGTCCATAAGGCAGAGAGTACGCTTACTTAAGCATTAGTCAATCTCTAAGGCAAGAACTGTCCTAAGAGAATAAGGCCTTGCTTTTATATACATGTCTAGCCTGGAAACTTCGTGCAGATAAGAGTCCAAAAAAATTAGTGGCAGGGCCTGGATCTAGCACGGATAACACCATAAAAGTTACTGGTGCATTTGGACTGTTCAAAGAGATAGCAAGCGACTAACTAGACTCATTTAACTTCAATTTTTAGACTATTTTGACCAGCCCTGCTGTTTACGCTTAAAAAAGTTCATCGGAGCTCTTGCCCTGCGCTTGGCGCTCACTGTAAAGTCTGCAATCTAGTTGGAGGGGTTACCTTTGCCAAAGGCAATAAAAGCAAGATTTTTATCAGTTCTTGCCCTATCAATCTTATTAACAGGAATTCCAAGGGTTGAAGCCAATAATCACGTTCTCTTTCCTAGTTCAGAAAAAGTCATTTACTTTCTCGATGTCTCTAATTCCTCGGACAGCGTCAACCTCTGGCGTCTTCTGCGAAATTCACTTCTGGAGAGATTAGACGATGCAATGGGGGCTCCCAACAGAAAGGGTTTAACTCCCAAGAAACCTACAGATCTCAGTATCTCGGTCATAAACTCTAATTCCTCCTCATCATCACCAATAGAGATAATTTCTATTAAAGATACAGAACGACTTTGGGCATTTATGATTAATAAAGTTGGTGGCGGCAAGCCCACCGAGGCGCGAATGAGAGATATTTATAAAGATTTTTTTGGTGGCACTGGGGTTTATCGGGAATTGCTAGGAAAGTATATTCAGGATGAGACTGTAATTGCTCCCTCTACGTCAGAGTGCGAAAAAAGTGCTGAAGAGAATCTAAAGCAGGGCCTTTTTATGGACAACGTGACACCGAGCATAAGAACTCAAGCTACGAAGGAAGTTTGTGCAATTATTCAGAAGCTAAGTAGTGGGCTCAAGAAAGCAGATGCTACCTTTTTATCAGGCCCTAAGTGTAAAATAGCGTGCTCTGATGTTGTTGGTGCGGTCAAGGTCGCCGCAGCTGTTGCCAGAGACCTAAGTAAAGATAAAAACGCTAAACTATGTATTGCTATTGCAAGTGACATGCTGAATAACTCTCCACAAATTACAAAAACTGGAGCTTGGCATACTTTAAATGCGATAAAAAATAGTCCAACCCTTTTGGATGCTGAAAAAAGTGGCCAAACTGTAGCTTCACAGAGCGGAATTCTCTTCTCTTCTAAGGTGAAAATAAGAGTAGAAGTTATTGGTCAAGGAGGAGGACCGGATTTTAATCCTGAACTCACATCCAAATTAGATGCTTACTGGAGTGGCTTTTGGAAAGCTGTTGGACTCCAAAATCGTCAACAATCTTCTTTAGATCAAGCTTGCAGTGGTGGAAACAATTAAAGGAGATAGCAAATGAGGAATATATTCTCAAGCCATAGGCGTGCTTTACGTAGGGCCCGCAAGAAAGGCAAACTACACGGCAAATCAAATCATCCTCATGAGCTTTGGGGAGACAGACCAGTTCCATTTCTAGAGAAAATACATGCTCAGTTCTCAAAAAGAATACAAGAACTACAGAATCAGCTGCACGTTTACCGTGGTCAGTCTGTGACACTGACAGAAGAGGATGTTGTAGGAATAGCAGAGGCAAAGGAAGAGATAGCCAACCTCATATCAGAGAGCTCCGCCATAAAAGTGGAGATAGAGAAGTTGGATACGGAGAAAAAAGGTCTACCAAATGAAAATCCAGTTAGCAAGGCTGCTCGCATTCGAGTTGTATCATTGCCGTTGTATTGGGCTGCTCTCGCTATGCTTTCAGTCGGTGAGTTTTTGGTTACTAAACCAGCTGTCGAAAAGATACTTAACGATGAGGGCCTAGACGGTATTTTGATCACAGCCAGTTTTTCATTCCTTAGCATTATCTCTGCTCACCTAATTGGCATGACTCTAAAAATGCAAGCTGATCGTGGCAACCCTCAGCCTAGATGGCAGATCTGGGGCATAGTCATATTGGCAATATTTATTTCGGTTGTAATCTTGCTTCTTTCTGCAATTCGAAGTGATTCTGTTCAGAGTGCTCCATTCACATTCGGTCTTTCAATGACAGCCTTTGGAACTCTCTTATTCTTTGTAGTTCAAATGTCATTTGTTTTGAGTGCAATGGCTTTGTCTTATTTCAATCATGCTGAAATCGAAGTCCAAATGGACCGGGCGAAGCGAAGAGAAAAGAGAATTAAGAGGAAACTAAAGAGGCTTAACAAAAAAATTATGACCCCTGGGCGGAGCAAGATGACGCCTGAGAAAATGCAGATTCAAGAATCGGCACTCAAGTCTGCAATGTGGCAAATAGAGTCTGAATATAGAGAAATATGTGCCGAATATAGAGGTGCGAACTTGTTAGCCCAATCCGAAGCCATGGCCTCTGAAGGTCACGGTTTAATTGAGAAGAATCTCGATATCGACTTTAAAGATACAACGGGGGCATGACTCATGAGATCTAAAAACGCATTTTCGGGAGTAAGACTCTTTGATCGATTGCCTACCTCCGCAAGCATTGGGCTTTCCTTGGCTGCAGTATCAGCTGCTGCAACCTTGTTTCAAGGCATAACCACACTTCTCTCTGTCCCTGGTTTTTACTTTAACTTTACTTACGGATCAGTAAATTCAAGAGACTTGAACCTGAGCCAAAAGTTGGGTCTAATAATCATTATTTGGGCCACTCTAGAGCTAGTAGCAATATACCTTGCAACAGGACCTAGGCCAGTAGCAAGATTTATTGTGATTGCGTTGGCAGGGGTTAAATTATTAGCTTTTATTGGTTACACACCTATCAATTATTCAAATTGGGAACACGTCTTTTTAGTGCTGTTTTCTGCAGCACCAATTATTCTTTTATTGTCTCGGAGATCTAATGAGTACTACTCTGTAAGGTAGATCTAAGTCCTTAAAAAACGGCAAAAATGTACTGTGAGAGGCTAATGCAGTGTCATCGTTAGAGAATAGTGCGGTAGACGACCAGCTAGGTCTCCCATTTGCTACCCCATTACATAGATTTGGGGCTGCTATTCTGGAAGCGACGCTCGCAATCCTGACTCTTGGTATTGGTTGGTTTGTTTGGTGGTTAATACTTTTAGGACAGGGGCTCACACCAGCTCGTCAGATTTTGGGCCTTAGAATCGTTGATGTTAAAACTATGCAAGCTGTTTCAAGCAGTCAGGTATTTCTTAGAGGATTCGTGGTTTATGGTCTAGCGTTCTCAGCGTTAGCTTCAGCGCTATCACTGGTCTTATTTGGCGCTGGATGGCTATTTACCTTGGTTTCAGCTCTTCTGGTCTTTAGATCTTCTCACCAAACCCTTTGGGATCAGATGACAGGTACAACGGTAGGGTTTAAGAAGAAATAACCACAAATAATTCACTTTAGGGGAGCACATGTTCAAAAAACGAGGTCCTTCTAGTAAGAATTTTGTTAAGGCCTATGGCGAGATAATTGAGTTAGAAGAGCATCGAATTAAGTGGTTAGCTCGATTAGTTTATAGCTCTCAATTCGAGTTAATAGTTGCATTTGTAATCTTAGTCAATGCGGTTTGCCTTGCACTTTTGACTATGCCAGATATTGATCCAAGTGTCAGAGAGACCTTAAATCAGTTAGATACCTATGCTCTGTTTATATATCTTGGCGAGTTAGTGATTCGCCTGGTCTCTTATGGGAAGAAACCGTGGAAATTTTTCCGCCAAGGATGGAATGTATTCGACTTTAGCATAGTGGTTCTATCCTTTGGGCTATTTTCTGGTAACACTATTATTCTTCGATTGCTTAGAATATTCCGGCTGGTTCGTATCTTTAGATTCTTACCCGAAGTGCGTGTGTTAACTAGCTCTATTGTAAAGAGCCTACCTCCACTTTTGAGCGTTGCAGTACTAATTTTCCTAGCTCTCTTCATGTATGGAATGGCAGGTGTTTACATATTTGGGGAGCAACTTCCAGAGAGTTGGGGAAACATCACCTTGGCCTTAACTTCTCTATTTATACTTTTAACGCTTGAAAACTTCCCAACTTATTTGGAAGAGGCACTTGAGACTAGTCCTTGGGCTCTACCTTTTTTCCTTTCCTATATTTTTGTCGTCGTTTTCACTGTGCTAAATGTCCTTATAGGAATTGTCTTAAATTCTATGGATGAAGCACGAGAGGAAAATCGCGAGAGAAAGCGGCAAATACAAGAACTTGATGAGATTGTTCATGAAGTTGACGATATTACCTCTGACGGCAAAGTGACCGAAGATGAGATAGAAAATTTAAGGAAACAGCTCAAGCTCATGGAGGCGATACTTCACGAAGGAAAGAAAAAGAAGAAAAAGTAGGACCGCAGGTAGCTCAAGTTCAAATACCAGTGGCCGTGATTCAAACTATGCAGGGCGTGTTCTCGTTTATCTACCGGATCTAGACTGCAGTGATATTAGAAGTTTAGGGCTAGCCCCAGGGCGAATCACAGGAAGAGATGTGCATGATCTCTATCGCGATTGTGATGGCATAGGCTGTGACTAAGAACGTTCTTTTTTAAGACTTGCCCTCAAGTTGCTTTCTAATGGCCTCTAGGTTTTCATTAATCTGCGCTAGCGTTAAGAGTTGGAGGGCATCAATACTCAAAGATGCATAATCTTCCCAATCGTTTGTACCGATAATAGAAAAGGCGGCAAACTCACCACCTGATATAGCACGTTTGTATTTCTTTGTTCCTGCGAGGTGAGAAAGGAGAGATTCAACTACCTCTAAATTCTGACTTGCCGTGCGATTAGATATCGGAATATTTCGAACTTGAGGCTGCTCTGGAACTTGAGATTCTAGTTCGGTTTCAACTTCTGAGATTATCTCTTTTAATTCAGTAGCAATAAAGTTGCAAGAATTACAAAGAAAGATATTTTCTAGGCTTGTTCGCCGCGATCCTGAGGATGCGAGAACAGTTTGATCGCACTTGCAGGGAGCAATCTCTTTTAAGTCACGATAAAAATCTAATTTTCCTGCTCTTGCCTCTGAAATTTCTCCAGTACACCGCAGACAGCGGTTATCAATATCTCGAAATGGAATTCCACAAGAGCAGGGCTTAGTCACTAAATCAGAAATCCATATCGCCAGCATCGAACTCTGGCTCTTCTTCTGCCTTCTGCTCTTCAACATACTGTTGAGCTGATTCTTGAGCACGCTTCAGCGCAGCCATCTGTGCTGCGGTCATTCCTGCAACGGCTCCTGCTGCTCCACCTGCGAGGGCAGAGTTGGTTGTACTAGAGGCAGAATTTCCTGTCGTTGCTTTTGGAGTTGAGATATTTGAACTGTTTGAGGAGGCAGAATTACGCGCTGCTCCAATTAGGAATGTTCCAATCGCCATTGACATCCAATGTGAATAGTCATAAATCGCATCAGGTAAGTAGATACCAAACCAGTCGTAGTAAACATCTGTTCCTGATTCACCCATTATGTAGTCAAGAATTCCCCAGATAATAAGTAGAGCGCCAAATCCTTGCATAGGCTCGCCTTTCTCTTTAGGGAAGCATTTTGCAAAGGCTAGCAGAATTAAGGATAAGTGCCTAGAGAATTAGAGAAGAGTTTCCTAAAAGCGAAAGGTTCTGTGTTGAGTTTTGGGGACTTAAAAGAGAGTGGAACTTAGAAAAGGTCCCCCAGCCAATCTGCGATGCTTTCCCCATCTTCCATAGATTCCTGCATTTCATCCCTTAGATGTTTGTTTACAGCCTTTGCTACCATAAATGTTGCAACAGAGGCAGTAGATGCCCCTAGAGGCCCTTTTAAATTCTTAATTGTCTCTCTTAAAATATCTAAGCCCTCCTTAGCCCACTTAGCAAACCAACCTGAGCCCTGGTTTGAAACTTCAGCTAGATCATGAACTAAGGATTGCAGCTCTTCTTTTGAGAAGGAGTTTCTCAATACTCCAATTGCAGATCCTGGGTTTGATTTAAAGAGATGAAAAATTGGATAAAATCGAGACTCAATATGTCCATGTTTAAGGGCTGCTTCATTCCATAGCTCCATAGCTCTACTTTCATTTCCTTTTGCTAAAAAAGCAAGGGCAACATTGCTCTTTGAGTTGGAAATTTGATAATAATAGTGGTCAATAACGGCTTTTTTTTCGGCCATAGAAACTAGCCATATTTTATCTATCCGTGCTCTTTCTCGAGCAATCCAAGGTTCCACTAATGGAAGATACGTTTCGAAATCTTTTACTGCCTTATCGATTTGATCTTCAATGACATCAAACCAAATGATGCTAGATAAGGCATTAGGTTGCCCATTTTCTGCCGCTTGGCGAATAAGCCTCATGCCATCAGCTCGATATGGTGTGTCAAGAAGCAAATGACCATCGTCGTTTTTTTGAATGTCAGGGTTATCAAGCAATTTCATCTCTATTTCCCTTCGTAGCTAAAGTCGACCGCATAAACTCGAATCATCTATCTGCATCCCCAGCGATCAATCTTCCAAGTCCCATCCCAAGAATTCCTGTAAGTATCCAAGGGTGTGGACTGCCAAAAACCTCAAACCCTGGAGGAATGAGGATGTATCCCGCTCCCAATCCCATTAACCAAAAAGCTATTACAGTTCCGAATCTTTGACCAGGCTTCATATAGGTACCTACTGCCTCCACCTTGCTTTTGTACCATCTTTCTCACAGATTAATCTTGTTTCATCTGGAAGAATTACATATTTACCAATGTCGACGGTCTTACAAAACTGACCGTTTTTTTGATTCGTGTAAAGGACAATATCGACTGGTACAACATTCCACCTTGACTTTGTCCCATCTTTCTTACAGGTTAGCTTTGTTCCATCTGGCAAAAATACTGAATGCTTTATCTCTGCTTTATTACAGAATTGACCAGCTTTTTGATTTTTGTATAGAACTGTCTTATGTGCCTCGACAGAGGTTGGAATCAACAAGGTAAGGCTTAGAAAAGCAAATAGGAGTCTCCGCATAGACTCAACTTACTCCCGTAAATTCAAAAAAAGAAGGCGCCTGACCTGAAAACTAGCCAGGCTAATTCAACACCCCGTATCGAGGCTCAAGAGGGGCAAATGGACTTCATCAGGCAATTGCTGATCAACTCCTAGACGGAGTTGAGCTTGAGAATAGCAAATTCTTAAAGAAGATTAAGAGGCGCAATTCTCAGAAAAGCACAACTACAACTACATACGGTTTTACTAAAGGAGGTTAATTCCTTTTTCTTATCTGCTCGTTTAAACTTATCTTGGGCAAGTACCGACTAGAAAAGATCCTGAAACCAGTCTGCTAAACCTTCACCACCATCAGTGGTTTCGTCGAATTGGTCATTAATGAAATTACGAATGCCTTTTGAGGCCATGAAAGCAGCTACACCTGATGCTGCCACAGCTCCGCCTGCTGCGCTCTTCTGTACAGTTTCTTTGAGAACCTGAAGGCCGTTCTTTGCCCAATTAGCGAACCATCCAGAGCCTTTGTTAGATACTGTGATCATAGTATTTACCAGCCCCTGCAATTCCTTTTTAGTAAATGCGCTATTTAGAATTCCAATAGCCATTTTAGGGTTTGCCTGGCACATATGAAATATTGGGTAGAAACGAGCCTCCACATGTCCGTGGTCGCTGGCTGCCTCACTCCAGAGTTGCATTGCCTTGTCTTGATCTCCCATACCAAGGTGGGCGACTGCTACGTTGCTCTTTGAATTCGATATTTCATAGGAGCAGAAGTCACTGAAGCTCTTTCGGTCTGAATTTGATGCTAACCAAGATTTTGCAATTCTTGCATTCTCTTTTTTGACCCATTCGTGTACTCGGGGAAGGCAATACTCAAAGTCCTTTACTGCACCATTCAAGTCATCAATTATTATTTGATGCCAGATTAAAGAGCTAAGCGCATTCGGTGCTCCATTCTCAGCTGCCTGCCTGATTAACTTGATTCCCTCTTCTACTGAACCTCGGTCTTTTAACTGCCTTCCCTTTTTATGCATTTCAAGGTCTGGACTATCCAATAGGCCCACGATTTCTCCTTCACTAGGTTCTATAACTGATGAATCTAGACCCTTCTTATGCTCGATCGGAAGAGCATAAGAAGGGATCTAAAGTTTTTCTTTCTAATTCACTACCTCGGTAAGAGTTGAGAGCCTGCGCTCTGCCTCATCAGCTTCAGTATTACGCTCAGTTAAGCGATAGATACTGATTAACTCTTTTTCAATCTTGGTGATCTGAGGCCAATCACCTGATTTGGCAACTAGATCTTGAGCTGCAAGAAGCAGGTTTTCTGCATCTTGATACTTCTCAAGAACCTTATATCCCTTCGCCATAACAAAGCTTGATTTGCAGATCATCTCGTTATCTTTGCGAAGAGTTGCTATGTCATTTGCTTTGCGTCCCCAGAAGATGGCTTGTTCACCATCTTTAAGTTCTGCGTGGGCATCTGCAATGTTTAGATCACACCAGCTTATTTCAAAGACCATTCTCTGTTCTTTGAAGATTTCTCGAGCTTTAAGGCCGTAGGTGATTACCTCACTCCAGCTTCCTAGCTCGTGATAACAGTTTGCAATTGCGAAGAGATCTCTTGCGTAGAACTCTTCATTGCTATCAAGTTCATTTATCTGGGCTAATTCACTATAGCTAGCTAAGGCCTCTTGCCATTTGCCTTGCTCTCCATACCAGCTCGCCTTAGTTCTTAAGGTATCAACCAGGAATGGATGCTTACTCTCTCGTAGCAAATCAATTGCTCCATCAAGAGCCTTTGTTGCTTCATCAACTCTATTTAATTCTTTTAGCGAGTAACCAATTCCTGTCATCGCATTTGCCATGGCTATCGATGATGCTTTAGCACCTAGGCCTTGGTATATCTCATGGGCTTGTTCAGCCAGTGCAAGTGCTTCATTACCTGATGATCTATAGATCGCTTGCTGTGCGAGCTGGATTAGTAGTTCCGCTCGCTCTTCACCTTCAGTGTTTGGTAATTGCTTCCAGAGTTCTTGATCCTCTGTCTCTTTATTATCTATATCTATCAACCCCCTTCATCATCTTTTTATTAAAACTATAGAACCTACCCCTGACAATCTGATCGGTCATAAGGGGGAGCGGTACATTAGTACATCTGTTCTAACCTGTCACTACCCCTATCTAAAGCCAGGAAAGCTCACCACCGCATGGGCATGCATCGCCCGAAGGAGATCTACCTCCTCATAAAAGGAGATAGTTGAGCTCCACCCGCAGGCGCAGTAGCTCTGAAAGAAACCACCCTCAACCTGACAGATTAAATTGGCATGCCTTAGATCAGTACTACTCATAACTTCTCCAGACAAGAGGCGTTATGGCTCTGGGTAAATCCCTTTGCTACTTCATTAGCTTTCTCAACTAATACCTCACCACAGATCTGGCAGTAGCTGCTCCATAGGTAATCACCGCTTTTTGAATCCCAAATGAAGTTGAAGATAAGAGCTGTAGTAGAAGAGGTGAAGTCATCAAGGCTCCTATGTCCCCTAGCCATCTGAACTCCATCTAAATTAAAGTCAGAGAGCTTTGATTTGATCCTCTGGCTAATACTTGCCTCATCCTCTAATGGCTCTTCAATAAAGAGGCCACAAGTACATAAGAGCTTCTTTCCACCATCACTGCAATCAGTTAGGTAATGAAAGTGATGGCCCTGCCTCTGCCATCTATCTAAATTGGCATAATGGAGCCATCCCTTAAAGCGGTAATACTTCTTCTCTCCTTGGGCGCTATCCATCTCTTGCTTTAGCTCAAGGAGTCTTTCAGGTGAAACTTGAACACTTTGATAACCAATAGACATAACCGGTCCTAATCTGGACCTCATATTTTTGAGATCCGCGCATTCCCAGAAGGCTTTCAACTGGGCCGGTCTTCCTCTAGGACCACCGCGCACGGAGCTCGGTTGGCGTCAGACTAGCTAAAGGGCTAGAACGTCTGATCTCTTTGACCTGTAGTGAATATTACCTGAAAAAATAATAGAGGACCACCTAGAAGGGGGATAGATGGTCCTCACATTTACTTGGAACTAATCACTCTCGTTATCTGGGGTAATTAGTCCGCGCAGCTCTTCAAGCATCGTGTCAATGTTCTCTTCAAACTCTTCCACGTATTCCTGAGCCTTAATGATGTTATTTTTAATTGGAGTGTGCGCATCCTTTAGCTGCTTCAGGGTGCGAAACTCACGCTCTAGATTATTGATAACTCGCTCAATTGCATCGACGTCATATTCAGTATCAGCTGGAGCAATTGCCCGAAGTGCATAAGATCTAGCCCATAGATAGGCCAGCCTTACTAAGCGCTCATCAGGATTATCAGTATCTATAACAATAGCCAGCTTATTACCTTCAAACTCCTGCCAACTTGGCTGAAGATCTAGGTTTAATCCTCTGGCATCAGAGACAAAGATTCCGCAGACTGCATCGCGATTGCTAATAGCTG
>Ga0209444_10002265_pt1 | contig 10603 bp, 13 predicted proteins | sample LauGreFaBDMM15DN_2_FD_188215 | JGI IMG/M metagenome (GOLD analysis project Ga0209444, IMG submission 188215) | Freshwater lake microbial communities from Lake Michigan, USA - Fa13.BD.MM15.DN (SPAdes) (version 2) | ecosystem: Environmental > Aquatic > Freshwater > Lake | place: Lake Michigan...
TTTGTCCAAAAAACCGCGACGGTCCATGCCGCCGTGCACATAGGCATCAAAAAGAACCAGCAGTTCCTGGTCAAAGTCTTGGGCTGTCAAGCGTGGTGGCATGTTTTATATCCTTAATTTGGTGGGGAAAGAAGTTAACGAATATTTGCAAAAGAAAAAAGCGCTTGGCGTTAGCCTTGAGCTGAAGCTCACCAACTGTTGCGCAAAGTACGAAGATGCTTGAAAACTGTTTTGGCATCCGGCTCTGAGTCCAGTTCGGGAAAGTCCATGCGTAACTGTTCAATCAACTCAGGGCTGCCCAGTCGCATGAAGGTGTTGTGCTCTTTTTCCTGGGCCAATGTGGTCACCATGGCAAGTGCCGGGTCATGGCCCACTACCTGGGCCAGGCGCGACTGGGCTGCCGCGTTTTGAGGCTCGCGCGCCAGCGTGAACTTCAGATTGGTTTCCAGGTAATCATGGCCCGGGTAAATACGGGTGTTGTCGGGCAGGCGCATCAGTTGTTCTGTAAAACTGTTGAAAAGTGCATTCACATCGCCACCGTTGTGAACATTGCCGGCGCCCGCATTGAACAGGGTGTCGCCCGAAAAAAGTGCCGGCTGCTCGGCGTGAGCGCACAGGCAGATGTGGCAATAGGTGTGACCCGGCGTGTCCAGACATTCGAGCTCAATATGCTTGCCCACCTTGATCACATCGCCGGCTTGCACACCGCGGTCCATGCATGGAATTTTGCCGGCTGCTTTGTAGTGCGCAATGACTTTGGCGCCTGTTGCAGCCACCACGGCCGTGTTGCCGCCAACGTGGTCATGGTGCTCATGGGTGTTGAGAATCTGCGTAATTTGCCAGCCTTTGGCTTTGGCTGTACTAAGGCATTTTTCATGGTCCAGCGGGTCAATGGCCAAGGCTTCACCGGAGTCTGGGCAGGCAATCAGGTAATTGAAATTGCGCAGACTGTTGCCGGTCCAGATTCGTTCGACGATCATTTTCGGCCTTGTGATGAAGAATGCATCGGAATATTCTAAGAGTGGGTAAGGATCTTTGCTGTGAGCAGTCTTTGCCCCGGTTTATCGAAGGATTTACGGCAAAATATTCCAATTTGCAGTGTGACTTTAGATGAATTGAAAGCAATGAAAAACAGCCTTGGCGCCAGCCGACTGGTCTACTCCACCGACCTGGGCCGCACTTGCCCCGCTTGCCGCCAGTCCAAGGACAGCTGCAGATGCAAACAAGCCTTTACAGTGCCGGCCGGCGACGGGGTGGCTCGCGTGTCTCGCTCCAGCAAGGGCCGTGGCGGAAAGACGGTGACCTTGGTTCAGGGCCTGGCCTTGGATGAGGCCTCACTCACGCTGCTGGGTAAACAGCTCAAAGCCGCGTGCGGCACGGGCGGCACCGTCAAAGACGGTGTGATTGAAGTGCAGGGCGATCACCGTGAGCTTGTGATGCGATTGCTTACCGGACAGGGCTTCACGGTCAAATCCGCTGGGGGCTGAACAGGCTTAAAACGCTTTAAACGATTTTTTTACCCTCCGCTGGATATGCTTGCCATAATGAGATCTTTCTGGTTTCTATAACTTAGTCCCGAATTGAATCTTGATGCTTGAGCTTTTGCTGCTGCCCGTTTTTGCCCTTTTGTTTGTTTTGCTCCACTTCATGACGGGCTGGCTTTTTGGCTTTGCCGAGCTTTCGCCCAACGTCAGTCTTATTTACCTGCCGGCTTTTTTGCGCATGCTCAGCGTGCTGGTACTGGGAAAGTTCCGTGGCACCGTGGCGACGCTGTTGGGCGGTATGTTGCTGATGGTCTTTCTTGACTCAGTGAGCATGACCGGGCTGGCCAATGTGTTTTGTTCGGCGGCGGGTCCTTTATTGGCCTTATGGGCTTTTGAGCGAGTTAGCGGCCAAGCTGTCAAATTGACATCGCTGAAAGATTTGTCGGTGGTGACTGTGGCTTATTGCGTTGCAAATGCATTAATACACCATGCGGTTTGGTGGATTTTTGACTTGAAAGAGCTGGGCTCCGGTGTTCAAGTTTTCTGGATGATGGTGGGTGACCTCAATGGGGCCCTGCTGGGCGCCTACCTGCTCAAATGGTCTGTCAGCAGGTTTGGCCTGCCGATGCCCCGGCACACCCAGGGACGTGATTAGTTTTCACTGGCATCTTTGGCGGCATTCGGGTTTGCCCATGCATTTTCATGACTGCGCGGCTCAATAATCGAGGCTTAGTTTTTTTCCTCAGGAGTTTTTCATGAATTTGTTTAAGCAACCCGTTTTCACCGCTTCCCTTGGCGTTCGGCTCTTAAGCCTGATGCTGGGTTTCAGCGCCTTTTATGCCAGCGCTGTGAGCGCGCAGACCTACCCGAGCAAGCCGATCAAGGCGATTGTTCCTTTTGCTGCCGGTAGCGCCACCGACCAGATCGCCCGCGCCTTTGCGGCCAAGATGAGTGATTTGCTAGAGCAACCCGTGGTGGTAGAAAACAAAGCCGGCGTCAACGGCATGCTGGGCGCCGACGCGGTGGCCAAGTCAGCACCCGACGGCTACACCATCCTGATTGGCACCAACAGTACCAACGCGGCGCTGAAAAGTCTCATGAAAAAGTTGCCCTACGACCAGGACACCGCTTTTGCACCGGTCGCTTACCTGGGTTCGGTGCCGCTGATCGTTGCAGTAAACAACGATGTGCCGGCTAAAACATTGGCAGAGTTTGTTGCCATGGCCAAAGCCAAGCCAGGCATCGTCACCTTTGCCAGCGCCAGCACCTCGCAGCTGGTCTCCGCCGAGGTGATGGCCAGCATGGCCGGCATCAAGATGACCAATGTGCCTTACAAAAGCGGTCCGGCGGCCATGACCGACTTGATCGGCGGACAGGTCAATATGTTCTCGGCTGACTTCGCTGTCATGCTGCCGCAGGTCAAGGGCGGCAAAGTGCGTGGTCTGGCGGTGACATCTACTCAAAGGTCTAAAGCGATCCCTGAGTTGCCAACGGTCAACGAGGCCTTGGGGCTGAAAGACTATGAGCTGATCGCCTATTTTGCAGTTTTTGCCCCTGCCGGCACGCCTGCCGACATCATTCAAAAGCTCAACAAGGCCATCAACACTGCAGCTGGTAACAAGGAAATTCTGGAGCGTTTTGCAGCGTTAGGCTTTGAAACTGAGCCGGGTACGCCAGAAGCACTCGCCAAGCGCTCAAAGGCCGAAACAGACAAATGGGCCAAAGCTATTCGCGACGCGAAGATAGAGCCTCAATAAGTTGCTGAGTGCGTGCCGGCCTTTGAAAGCGGGTCTGCACCGCCTGACGTAAAGGCTTTAAGCCTGGCTCAAGGAGCGGTTCAGACGTTTGAGTTTTTCCTGGATGTCTGGACGTAATTCGATAGTTAGCCGCAAATCGACAACATCTTTCGGCTTATCCTGCGCCATGGTCGGCGCCACCTTGGGGGCCAGATTTGCTGTTGGCGTTTTGCCCAGCCAAACAACAGACCAGCAAAAACTCAGTAGCAGCCAGGCAATCCAGACACTGCCGGAGGGTACCGAGCCCAGTTCGAACATGAGTGACAAATCAGTCAGGAAAGACGTCCAGCTCAGCATGGCCAACCAGTCAAAACCTCCGGCTTGCGAGCTGATGAGCATCGTCACAGTCAGAAAAAACACCCAATTTACAAACACCAGGGCGCTGTTGAAAGTACTCCAAAACTTGGATTGCATGGTTTAACCCTTCAAGGCTGATGTGATTTGCTTATTCAGGGACTCGGCAACCTGAACGCGCACTTTGGAGGTGGCATGTACCTCCACTTCGTTTTGGTAGGCTGAATCGACCAACTCTGTGGCCAGACTGCGCAGTCCGATAATTTCAGCTTTAACAGAAATCAGCCTGTCTTCCAGGAGTTTTTGCTCTGTGAGCTTGTCCGATATCTGGCGAATGGCGGAGTTGACTTGGTCCCAGGCTTGCAAGCGCGGGTCTTCCAGTTTGAGTGAATTAAAGACATCAGCAATGGACTCACCGAGTTCCGTGATGGCTTGCGCTGAGAACTCCGCGGGTGCCTCCAAAGGGGATGGTTTGGTTCTGAGGCTGACATCGTCGCCTTCAACTTGAACCTTTTCATCGCTGGGCTTGACCCAGCCGCCTCGGGGGTCAAAACGCATCATGACCAGTTTTGGAGTTTGATTGCTCATCGGGCAGGGCCTTTTTTAAATATTCACAGAATTCGCAACATGACGTTGAATTTTGTGATTAAATACATTTTGAGATTTTATATCCCCAAATCACATAAATCAAATACCCTTTGTATTTTTATTTGAGAGCAAACCCATGGGCACACCACTCAAAATCTTAATCACCAGCCAAAAAGGCGGTGTTGGCAAGAGCACTGTCTCTGCCAATCTGGCTGCTTATTTTGCGCATGTTTCGTCTAAGGCGACCACCTTGGTCGATCTGGACCATCAGGGTACAGCCGGTAAGTGGGTCAGAAATGCTGCTCCCATCGGAATTCAATGCATTTCAGTTGCTTCGCCCAACAACAAGGGCGCTGGCATGGCTTTGTTGCAAGCCCAGCAAGCGCTACGCTCTGCCAGCGCATCGACCCAGGTGCTGATTGCTGACCTGACCTGGACGGATATTTTGCCTGCGGAGTTTTTGTTTGACTTTGACCTGGTGCTGGTGCCCAGTTCTTTGTCGAGGGTCGAACTCGACAGCACGCTCGAATTTGTAAACCGTTTTAGTTTCATCTTTAATTCATCGATGCGCCCTCCGCCTAAGCTGGTTGTTGTACCGAGCCGTGTGGTGAACATAGACACTTACTCGAATATTTTTAACCAGTCCTTCAACACGGCCTTCTTTTTGTCTCCACCGGTTCGCTTCAGCGACAAGGCCAGCGAGTTCTTCGGCTCTGAGTTTTTTGTTAAAACCAGCCACGCCGAAACCCGTGACAACTTCACCGAGTTTGGCCGCGCCATAGAAGCGTTGGGCCGCATACAAGAAGCTGAAAAACCCAAGCAAAAGAGTCTTTACCAGCCCAATTTGACGGGAACCATCTTGGACCGTTTCAGGGCAGGTCTCAATTCCAAAGACAGGAAGTTCCCGGTAGCGGCCAACGACCACGCTCCCCTGAGCCTGCAAGACAGATTCAAGGCTGCGATTCCAAGCTTCTTAGGCCGGGCCGCCAACGTCAAGTAAGGCCCAAAAAAGCACTGCCTGTGCCAAGACAACACAGAGTGCTTCGCGCAGAAAGTCAACGCTTCTTTCTAGTATTGAGCGTCAAGCCGAGCGCTTAAGATAGGCCCTGCGGGCGCGCAGTGTCGCGCTGTCGTGGCAATCGAATTTGCACACATTCAAGCTCAGTTTTTGCGCTCAGGGCTGAGGGTTCGCCTCGGCCCAGTTGAACCGTGGCGTGCCTTCCCACAGCTTGCCCTGCGGTTTCTCCCGTGCCAGATAGGACGAAGTAAAAACTGTGGGCTTCAAGCGGGAGCACGGAGCCGATCTCTAGCTTAAAAAAAGCGATCTTGGTTTCAAGCTCGCTGAAGACGCCCATCGGCTTACTCCAGACGCCCGGTTGGCTAGACACGGGCACCCAATCGAAGTGGCCCGAGTTCATGAAAACCGGACGCTCGTAACGCTCCTTGGGATAAACCAGCGGCCGACCGTGGATGTGCTCCCAGATCGCTTCATAGGCATCTTGGTTGACCTTGGTGCCGTCTTGTTTGTAGCGGGTAAAGACACCTTTTTCAAACGAGCCTTGTCCCTTAAGCTCGCCGGCTGCGCGCTCCCCCTCAGACTCGGCGGTGAATCCCGATCCGCTCGCTCCGCCAAATTGCAGCAAGAGGTTCCAGGTGACACCGCTTGACGTTTGCGGTCCGTAGCGAGTGCCTTCTGGAAAGTAACCCACCGACCCAGGCGCGAAGCATCCGTCCTTGTCGTAGTCGAACTGGCCTTCGAGCTGGATCCGAATCTGGTCAAAGTTGTGACGGTGGCGCGGAGAGAAAAAATCGCCCTCGATGTTGACCAGCTGGAGAGAATAATTCTCCGCGCCCGGCTCACCCTCCAGAATCCGGTAGGCCCTAATGACACCATCGCGGATCTGGTTGTTGAGGGATGTGAGAGTACGACTTTCAATGGGGACGACTTGCATAAAACTCTCCATGATGGAGCCGGCTCTAAAGGCTCAGGGGGCACGGCCTGCATAGGCCGTTGTTAGTCGCAGCCTCTGGGTTTGCGGACTGTCAGTGGTAATTTGAATAGTAGCTTAAAGGCATATCCGTTACCGGCTGCGCCCGACGCGAGGCTATGGGCCGGCTAGAATGTTTTAACGTTAAATAAGGATCACCAGTATGGGCGTACTTCCTTTTATCCCCTTTGTCCTGTGTGCAGGGCTGGGCTTGGCAGGCGCGGCAGCGGCGCAAACTGATGCCTTTCCCAGCAAGCAGATCCGCTTTGTCTCGTCGTCGGCCCCAGGTGGCCTGACCGATGTGGTGGGCCGTATCCTAGGCGAGCGCATGTCGGCCAATCCAGAATTGCGGGGTCAATCCGTGATTATGGACAACCGCCCTGGCGCAGGGGGCGTGATCGCCGCCATGGCAGTGGTCAATGCGGCTCCTGACGGCCACAGCCTGCTGATTGCCGACTTGTCGAATTCGGCCATCGCCCCCCTGCTCATGGAAAAGCCACCCTATGAGACCCTGCGTGACTTCGCGGCAGTCTCTTTAATTGGGACTACGCGCTTTTACCTGGCCGTCAATAGTGCGCTTGGTGTGAACAACTGGAAGGAATTCGCCGATTTAGTGAAGGCTAATCCGGACAAATTTGCCTACGGCTCATCCGGTTCCGGCACGATTCATCACCTTGCCACTGAAATGATGAAAACTCGCGCTGGTCTCAAGATCACGCACGTACCCTACAAAAGCAGCGCCCAATCGACGCCCGCTTTCTTGGCCGGTGACATTCAGGTTCTTTTTTCAGCCTATCAATCCGTGGCGCCTCATATTGCGACGGGCCGGGTCAAGCTCTTGGCAGTGGCCAGTCCCGATCGCTCGCCCCAGGCGCCTGGCGTGCCGACGTTTGCCGAGTTGGGCGTCAAGGACATGATCTTCGTGCCCTCGGTGCATGTTTTGGCTCCGGCCAACACGCCCAAGCCGGTGATCAACAAGCTTTCTGTCGAAATCAAAAAAGCGCTGCAGTCCCCCGAGGCCATTAAGCGATTCGAGACCCTGGGCATCGATCCAATGGGAACCACGCCTGAGCAGCATCTGGCCCAACTCACGACCGACCAGGCGATCTTCCGGGCGGCTGTGAAACTCTCTGGGGCCAAAGTGGACTAAGCCAGCCCGCGCGGGGTGGGCGATAGACTTTCTAGTATGTTTATTTCGCAGCAACAGACCAGCCTGACGCCAGACTCGGTGAGTGTGCCGCCCAGCTCGGATCGAAACCTTGGTTTCAGTTGACCTGAATGCCGGCGCTACGCACCAATCGGCCCAACCGCACCACATCACTGCGGATGAGATCACCGAACTCCTGTGGTCCGACGCCCACCAGATCAAAGCCCAGACCGCCGAGCTTGGCCCGCACTGCAGGATTGACCATGGCTTTGGCGAACTCGGCATGCAAGCGACGCACCACCTCGGGTGGCGTACTAGCGGGCGCAACGATGCCATTCCATGCAGCGTAGCCATAGCCGGCGACTCCGGATTCGGCGATAGTCGGCACATTGGGCATGGCTGAAGAGCGTTTGGGCGTGCTAACGGCCAGCACCTTGAGCTTGCCCTCTTTGGCCAGGCTCACGACGTTGGAGATGCCGGTGAACATGACAGGAATCGTGCCTGCCATCAGGTCAGTCAGCGCGGCACCCATGGCCTTGTGCGGCACGTGGGTCAGCTTGATGCCGGCCGCATCGATCAGGAATTCCATGGCCAGATGCTGGGCCGACCCCGAGCCCGTAGAGGTGAAGTTGATGCCCCCTGGCTTGGCCTTGGCCAGGGCTATGAACTCCTGGATGTTGCTGGCAGGGAACGAAGTGTGGCTGACCAGTACCAAGGGCACCGTCGAGGTCAGCGTGATAGCAGTGAAATCCTTCACGGGGTCGTAGGGCAGGCGCGCGTACAGAGCCGGGTTAGCAGCCATAATGCCATCATTGGGCATAAACAAGGTGTAGCCATCGGGCGCCGATCGGGCCACCGCCTCAGCGGCGATGATGCCATTGGCTCCGGTTCGGTTGTCCACTTGGATCGCCTGGCCCATCTGTTCGCCTGCCTGGGCTGCAATGGCGCGGGCGATAGTATCAACCGCACTGCCTGCACCAAAAGGCACGATCAGCTTGATCGGTCGATCCGGAAAGCTTTGGGCCAGCGCACCACCAGCCAAGCTGGAGAGTAAGGTCAGTGTGAACAGCGACATCCAGAGTCGGAGGGAACGTAGCAGCATCAGGCGTCTCCTTGCAAGTTAGCGGCTCAACATGAACCGTGTAAACATCGATAGTGAGAATAGCTTGAATATCATATCCTTGGTGCCCAATCCACTTGGAAATGTCATGGCCGATTCTCTCGATGCTCTCGCCCAATTTGCCTGTCAGACGCAGTTGTCCGACATTGCGCCGCCGGCACTGTCGCACCTGCGCCATATCTTGGCAGATATGCTGGCCGTTTGCGCCATTGGTAACCAGGAGGCGCCGATGCGCCAGTTGTTGGCAATGCAGCGCCAGCAGGTCGGCGCCGGCCGGGCGTCGGTGTTGGGCACGGATCAAAAGCTCAATCCACTGGACGCAGCGGCCCTCAATGCAGCTGCCGGCTGCTGGCTTGAGCTCGACGAGGGCAACTTGAGCAGCAATGGCCATCCGGGTATCCAGGTCATCCCCACCGCCCTGGCCGTGGCCCAGCAACTGGATCGCAATGGCGCTGACTTTTTGCTCGCTTGCGCCATCGGCTACGAGGTCGTAGCGCGCATCGGTAGCGCCTGTGATATGCGCATGAGCATTCATCCGCACGGTACCTATGGAGTTGTGGGGGCGGCGGTGGCAGCAGCACGCTTAATTGGCTTAGGGCCGCATCAAATGCGTGAGGTGATCAGTCTCGCTGGTTCCTCGCCAATCGCCGGGAACCGGCAGGCAATGAAGGAAGGCGCAACGCTGCGCAACTGGTATGCCTCGCACAGCGCCACAATGGGGCAAACGTCCGTGCGCCTGGTACAAAGCGGATTTACTGCTCCGATCGATGGCCTGCAGCCCACTTGCAACGATGTGCTGTTCGACAACTTCCGGCCACAGGCTATGGTGCATGAACTGGGCCAGCGCTGGCTAATGAGTGACGGTTACATCAAGTTCTACGGTTGCGGTCGCCCGATTCATGCGGCAATTGATGCGCTACTCGATGCCCTGGCGCCACTGGGCGAGCCGCCGGCTTGGCCCGAACCCGAGCAGATCGCGCGCATAGAATTGAGGGGCTTCAAGTTTCTGGTGTTTCTCAACCGGACCGATATTCGCAACGCATTTGCGACTCGGTTTTCCACGCCCTTCGCGCTCGCATCGGTGCTGGCGCACCGTAGCCACGGCATTGAATGCTTCTCTGACGCAGCTGCAATCGATTTGCGGATCCAGTCTTTGATGAGCCGAATAGAGATGTATGAAGACTCGGACTTCAGCGCCCGTTTTCCGGTGCAGCAATGCTGTGAGCTCAGCGTGTTGCTCACCGATGGTCGCCGCTTACTCGGGCGTTGCCAGACAATCCGGGGCGAGCCAGACAACCCAGCTGACCCGCAGGACTACCGAGATAAGTTCATGTCGCTGGCTGCGCGCGTCTGGCCGGCTCATCGGCTTGATTCCTTGTATGAGGAAGCGCGCCATCCAGAGCGATTGAAATCGCTGCAGGACTGGGCCTTGACCTGACCTGTTCCCTGACCCTTTCAGTCAAAATCGGCCGTCAAGCCTGCGAACCCAGGTCTCGGATATCGAGCAATAAAAAGCATTGGCCAGTTTCAATGGTGTGCGACTTGCTCGAAGTCAACACCGTTGGCTACTTTGCGCAACTGCGTCGCTAGGTGGCGGACAAACCCTCCAAGCCAGGCCCTAACCGGCGCATCAGCAACGAAGCCCTGCTGGCGCACATGCGGGCCATCCACGCCGAAGTCAGGGGCGAGTACGACTGGCCCAAGCTGTGGAACGAAGTGATGGCAAGCGGCATCCGAGTGGGTAAGGAGCGCGTGCGGCGCATGATGTAAGAGCACGGCATCAATGCCAGAAGCAAGAGAAAGTTCGTGGTCACCACCGGCTGCAAGCACGATATACCGGTTGCCACCAACCTGCTGATGCGCAACTTCACGGCTCCCGCTACCAATCAGGTGTGCAGGGGTGACATCACCCCACAGGCGAAACAAGCGGCGGCGATCGGGGGCTTGAAGTCACCGTTTGCTGAACACGTCGCTCGCTTGAGTCGGCGGCAGTCAGGCGCGATCCAAGGCTCAAGGGACATTTATCCCCGGAGGAATTACACTTTCACGTTACAAAAACAAAAAAGCCTGCTAGCAATTAAGTAGCAAGCTTTTTATGGCCGATGAAGCTTATTCTGGCTCCTCAACCTGGACTCGAACCAGGGACCTACGGATTAACAGAAAGCCAGGCTCGCCAAAAACCTATA
>Ga0209444_10002266_pt1 | contig 10601 bp, 7 predicted proteins | sample LauGreFaBDMM15DN_2_FD_188215 | JGI IMG/M metagenome (GOLD analysis project Ga0209444, IMG submission 188215) | Freshwater lake microbial communities from Lake Michigan, USA - Fa13.BD.MM15.DN (SPAdes) (version 2) | ecosystem: Environmental > Aquatic > Freshwater > Lake | place: Lake Michigan, USA...
CAAGTTCGTTTGCAGTTCGCTCACTTAAAATTTCAGAATTTAGCAATTGGTTTAAAGAAACACCGAGCGCTTGTGCAATCTTCTGCAGTTGCTGAATCGGCGGAGTACGTTTTCCATTTTCAATCGCGGAAATTTGTGAGGGTGCTCGCTCGATTGCGCGCGCAAGAATTTCAAGATTCATTCCTTGCTTGGTTCGCAGCTCGCGAATTCGGCGCCCGACGATCAGAGGATCAAACTCTTTCTCTACATTGCTCATATTTAATTCTTGCACCCGCAGCAGAATAGGGGAAGTTCTATGGCGCAGAAATATTGGAATATTTCTGCCAGAAAAGCCGTGCATTCCCTATGTAAGTGCCCGATACTCAACTTATTCGAGCAAAGGGCGCAAAAACCCTTGTTTTTCACGTCAACAGAAGGAGAACTCAATGAAGAGTCAGATCGGGAGCAACACCCAGAGCGCAGAAGAATTGCAGAAAGACTGGGATACCAATCCCCGTTGGGCGGGCATCAAGCGTGATTACACCGCTGAAGATGTGGTGCGCCTGCGCGGCTCGATTACTGAGGATTCGACCTTGGCGCGCCGTGGAGCCGAGAATCTGTGGGATTTACTGCACACCGAAAAATGGGTCGCAGCCCTTGGGGCCCTCACCGGCAATCAAGCCGTTCAGCAGGTTAAGGCCGGATTAAAAGCGATCTACCTTTCCGGCTGGCAGGTTGCAGGAGATGCCAACCTATCTGGACATACCTACCCAGATCAAAGCTTGTATCCCGCTAATTCGGTTCCGGCTGTGGTGCGCCGAATCAACAATGCTTTGATGCGTGCTGATCAAGTAGAACGCGTTGAGGGTCCGGCGAGCCTTGATTGGCTTGTGCCGATTGTTGCCGATGCCGAAGCAGGTTTTGGCGGCCCCTTAAATGCTTATGAATTAATGAAGTCAATGATTCAAGCAGGAGCTGCCGGAGTCCACTGGGAAGATCAACTCGCTTCCGAAAAGAAGTGTGGCCACCTAGGTGGCAAAGTTTTGATTCCTACACAACAACACGTTCGCACGTTAAATGCAGCTCGACTTGCCGCAGATGTTGCAGGTGTCCCAACTCTAATCATCGCCCGCACAGATGCGCTCGCAGCCGATCTCATTACATCGGATATCGATTCTCGCGACGCACAGTATGCAACAGGTGAACGCACCAGCGAAGGATTCTATCGAGTTAAGCCAGGCCTAGATGCAGTTATCACTCGCGGTTTAGCCTTCGCAGAATACTCAGATCTAATGTGGGTTGAAACTGGTGAGCCAAATATCGAACTTGCACGTGATTTTGCCAACGCGATACACGCCAAGTATCCAGGGAAAATGTTGGCCTATAACTGCTCTCCATCATTTAACTGGAAGCGCCACCTTAGCGATGCGCAGATCGCAACTTTCCAAACTGATTTGGCAGCACTTGGTTATAAATTCCAATTCATTACTCTGGCTGGTTTCCATGCGCTCAACCATTCAATGTTTACCCTTGCCAATGGCTATAAATCTCGCGGCATGAGCGCATATGTTGAGCTTCAAGAAGCGGAATTTGCTAGCGAAGCCGATGGGTACACAGCAACTAAACACCAACGTGAAGTTGGTACTGGGTACTTTGATGCGATCTCAACTGCGCTCAATCCAAATAGCGCCACCTTGGCTCTAGCCGGATCCACTGAAAACGCACAGTTTCACTAAGTATTAAACAAAATTACAGGGAGAATTAAATGTCACACATTTCAATCGCAGGAAAGATGCACCCCCGATTCAACGAGATTCTCACATCGGATGCACTGGCATTTGTTACTGAGCTGCATGAACTCTTCTCGGGAACTCGAAGTGACCTACTGGCGCACAGAATGGTCAACCGAACTCACTTTTCAAACGGACGCCGGCCAACATTTCTAAAGTCAACCAGCCATATTCGTGAGGATGCCAGCTGGACTGTGGCCGGACCTGGACCTGGCCTGGTAGATCGCAGAGTTGAAATCACGGGTCCGACCGATCCGAAGATGACTTGCAATGCCATGAATTCAAGCGCCAAGGTTTGGTTAGCAGATTTAGAAGATGCGACTAGCCCGACGTGGGAGAACATTATCGGGGGACAGATCTCGCTCTTTGATGCTATCCGTAGACAACTTACCTTTGATTCAGGTGAAAAGATTTACACAATTACCAATGAAAATGCACCAACAATTGTTATGCGCCCCCGCGGCTGGCATATGGTTGAAAAGCATCTCCTCTTTGTGGACCAAGAAGATCGTGCACGTCCAGCCGTTGCCGGACTAGTTGACTTCGGTCTCTATTTCTTCCACAACGCAAAAGAGTTAATTGCGCGCGGAGCTGGGCCTTACTTCTACTTGGCAAAGATTGAATCACACCTAGAAGCAGAGCTGTGGAATAACATCTTCACCTACGCTGAAGAGCGGTTAGAGATTCCTTATGGCACCATTCGCGCAACCGTACTGATTGAAACAATTCCTGCAGCCTTTGAGATGGATGAAATCCTTTGGGAGCTGCGCGATCACTGTGCTGGCCTAAACGCTGGACGTTGGGATTACATATTCTCGATCATTAAAAACTTTGCTGGATCCGGAAAGCAGTTCTTAACTCCAGATCGCGCACAGATCACCATGACTGTTCCATTTATGCGCGCGTACACCGAGCTCTTGGTCTCAACCTGTCACAAGCGAAAAGCCCACGCCATCGGCGGTATGAGTGCGTTCATCCCCAATCGCCGAGATAAAGAAGTGACCGACCGCGCTCTACAAGCGGTGACGATCGATAAAGCGCGAGAAGCCGCTGATGGTTTCGATGGAACTTGGGTGGCGCACCCAGATTTAATTCCAATTGCTCAGGCAGAATTTGATGCCGTTTTAGGAACACGGCCGAATCAAATAGACCGTCTGCGCGATGATGTTCACGTAATTCCAGATCAACTACTTGATATTCAATCAATCGGCGGAGATGTAACAGATGCTGGGCTTCGCACCAATGTTGCTGTTGGGCTTCTCTACATAGAATCCTGGCTACGCGGAACCGGTGCTGTGGCAATCGATAACTTGATGGAAGATGTGGCAACGGCAGAAATTAGCCGATCTCAGATTTGGCAGTGGATTCGTTACGAGGTGATTACTCGCGAGGGAACACACGTAACCCGCAGCCTGGTTGAACAAATCATCTTCGACATCATCAACGGGATCGAGCGCAATGAAAATGATCGCTTTGATGATGCAGTCACGATCTTTCGCCAAATCTGTCTAGATGAAGATCACTTCCCGACCTTTTTGACGCTTTCGGCTTACTCACAATTCATGGTGAGCTCAGCACCTGGCGGCTCAATAAAGTAGAGAGCTCTGATAATCGTTGTTGCTTAGTTACAAATCAGAACTTAATGGTTTGTAACTTTGCAAAACGCTCAGCCATTAATCGGTATCCTGCTGAATTTGGGTGCAACTTATCGGGCATTAGGTCTACATCGCCCTCGTTCATAAGTTCTAGACCATTCATGTAATGCAAGTTCTTATCTGCTCGCTTGGAAATGACCTCTTCAAGTATTTCTCTTATGCGAACAAGAGTGAGCACTCCAGCCGACAATTCTGCAGGTCGCTCTTTCGCAAAGAGTGAATCTCCATCAATCATGATTGGACCTGGAGTTGTTTCGTGAAATGGACACCAGATAGGCGAAATAATCAGTATTGGTGTGGTTGGGTGCTTTTCACGGATGGTGTCAAGCAAACTGTGAACTGCTGGAATAAAGGCTCTTTCGCGCATTGAATCGGCGTTTACTAGATTAATTCCTAATTTGAGTGAAATGAAGTCTGCTGGAGTGTTTGCTATTGAGCGCGCGGCAAAACCATCCAATTGGCATTCTCCAGCAAATCCAAAGTTGATAACGTCTAAATTCAACAGTTGCGCAGCGCGCACAGGCCAAATATCCATCGGCTTAACCGCCTCAACGCAATGGCTTATTGAACTTCCGTAATGCACCCATTTCTTTTTACCACTTGGTCGAGCCGGCAAAATCTCTTTAGATGCGGTTAACTCCTTCAACTCAACAATTGCAGATGAAGGAAGCCAAATTTCGATGTCCTTCTCATCGTTTCCGAGATTAGAAAAAGTGAGAAGATCTGGATCTCCGGGTTCGATTGTTTCTACAAATACAGCGGTAAGACCAGCAGTCAAGCGCAGAACATTTCCGTGGTCTGCCGTCAGGGATTGAACTTCTTTCCCATCAACCAGTAAATCAAATGCTGCAGGTCGTTTGTCCTCAGCCAGTCCTGTAATCACCATTTTTGAAACCAATACCTTAAGAGAGATTTGATCTGCCGATGTTCTAAAGCGAATTCGGACACCTGACGGGAATTTCAAGAATCGCTCGATACCAGCATCAGCAAATTGAATACGTGTCCAGTCGGGTAAGCGACGAGGAGTGACCCAACCATCGGCACCCTTGTCATATCCAAGAGCGCCTACGATCTCTATCTTTGAATCTAAGATTGGATAAGTAAACACAACTCACTCCTTGTTGTTAGTCAGAAAACATTGCTCTAAAAACATCTGGCTTTAGTTTAGGTACCAAAACGTGCTAGTTGCAATGATCCGAATCAGGAAATATGTGCGCTCCGCCTAGCGCGGTAAAAGATTTGCTCTCAAGTAATGAATCGCTTGCTCGGCAACACCAATCTCATCTAGCCCAGCGCCAAGATTTGAGAGCTCTATGGCAATAGGGCCATCAAATCCTCTTTGAATCAGGCGATTAATGCGTTTGGCTACATCGATTTTTGCAGTTCCAAAGTTGACCGTTGGCCACCATCCGATCGGTTCACCCGGTACGTTATCTGGCATTTGATCTAGCTCTTTTGCTTGAATCATAAAGATGCGCGAAGTATCAATATCTTCTATCACTTGATTTAACTCATCTCCGACTCGGAAAGAATTACCGAAATCTAGACACAGACCAAGATATTGATCATCGATGCCAGTGATTATTTCTAGTAAGACTGGAACGTTAAAGTCTGCGTGATTTTCAACTGAGAGGCGCACCCCTAACTGGCGGGCGCGCTTGACCAGAACTTCTAGTTGATCTCCAATTCGCTCCATTCGAATACTTGGGGCTTCATCAAAGTTGAAGTGGTTACCAAAGACGATGCGCATTTGTTCTAACTCAAATTCGGCAGATCGTTCTAGCCACTCAGTTGCGCTCTTCAGGGCATCTTGATTCTTGCCACCATTAAAGCCATTTGGGTGCCCCCAAGTAAAGGCGAGGTAGTTTTTACTATCGCTCGTCCATCGCTTTATTTCGGCGTATATTTCGCTATCGCTTAAATCTAGGTATGCAGTCTGGAGAGTAATCAGATCAAGATTGTGCGCTCGTGCAAAATCGATGAAATCTTTAGTTTGCCATTTGATTTCAGAAGGCACCTCCCATTTTGAGTTCTCACCAAAGAAGCGATGGAAGGAGAAGCTATCGATGCCAAATCTGACATCGGTCATCTAGATAGCCATCCGCCATCAACCGGCAAGATCACCCCGTGCATATAGTCAGATGCTTCAGATGCTAAAAATAAAGTTGGTCCAACCATGTCTTCTGGTAATCCCCAACGCCCAGATGTTAGACGGCTAAGAACCTGGTCATGGCGAATTGGGTCAGTCCAGATATGGCGATTGAGTTTAGTCTGGATATATCCAGGGGCGATCGCATTGACATTTACTCCAGATTTCGCCCATTCGTTGGAAAGCGCTTTCGTCATCTGACCCACGCCGCCCTTAGCTGCCGCATAGGTCGAGGCATTTAAGCCGCCCTGAAAAGTAAGCATCGATGCAAAGGTGATTATCTTGCCGCTGCCTCTTTCAATCATTTCGCCTGCTGCCGCTTTGGCTAGCTGGAAGTAAGAACTTAGGTTTATCTGGATCTGTTGCTGCCAAATTTCATCGCTGGTCTCAATCGCCGGTCCGGGCTTTACGCCACCGTGCGCAATTACCAATACATCAATCCCGCCCAAAGTTTTTCTCGCCTGTTCAATAAAAACTTCACAATTTTTTGGATCAACAAAATCTGCGACGACTAGGTGAAGTTTTGTGGTGGGAGAGTTATTTTCGGTTAAATACTCTTTGAGGGAATCAAATTGTGAGGCATCCCTTGCTGAAACAAGGACTTCTGATCCAGCATCAATAAAACCTTTTACGATTGCACTTCCGATCCCACCTGTGCCACCAGTAATTACTACACGGTTTCCCTTAATCTTGAAGCTAGTCATCAGCGCTCTCGCAATCTTATTTGTAAGTTAAATAATTGTTAATTTTAGAGCGTTATCATCCTATTTTATTTTCATTAGGTCAATAGTTTTCTTAGCTCTCGAATTTAGCAAGTAAATATTAATTTCATCTGTAGCGATAGCCCAGCCGGTAATTCGAACACCTTAGTATTTCCTGGAAACAAGCATCGATATAGATACCGATATATCCGGTCTTGACTCGTATCCAATATTTGAGATAGCTAATAACATTTCAGCGAGATTGGAAGAAATCTGAGCCTGCTTGGTGGGTAATAGCAGAAAAGATTGCTCAATTTCCCATATGGCTTGATGTACCCGTTACTCTTTTGAAATGCGAATCAAAGGGAGTCTTGCCAAGGGGCTATTAGTCGGCCTCGCAGTTTCCTTGATCCCTGTGACTGCAATTTCTGCTCAGAAGATAAATCCCGGGAGTACCTGCAAGGTTTTGAAACAAAAAGTTGTTTATTCGAAAAAAACTTACACCTGCATCAAATCAGGCAAGAAGTTGGTGTGGAGCAAAGGTGTCGCTACAAAGGTGGTAGAGAACGCAACTCCCTTAACTCGCCGGGAAAAAGCTCTTGCGGAGATAAAGCGTGTTTACGATTTGAACTCAAGCTATCAACCTACAGTCAAATACATTTTTGCAAGTGATGCACCACAAAACTTTGCTGAATTGATCAAGGAAGTTATACCTTTTGCCTCAAGGTTTTGGTCCAATGAATTCAAGCCAACAACAGAGTTCCCAATCATTCTGGGCTCACCAGCCTCGGTTGAATGGGTCAATGATGAGATGAAACGTTACGGTCACGAAATACCAGGATGGAATAGAGAATTCATTAGCAAGCAGGGTGAAAATGCTAGTCGTGGTGACGTAGTCAATAACTCTCGCGGAACGGTTACCTACTATGTGATTGGTAAAGAAACGGATAGGTCCATTAAGACTGGCAATGAACTTTCAATGAGTGGTTTCGTGGCTCATGAGTTTGTCCACGCGGTTGCAGTTTCGATCGTTGGCGATCGTCAAAAAGGAATTCCTGGCTGGGCTGTGGAAGGTTCTGCGAATTTTTATGGATTCGCAATTGCAGCCCTGATGGCAGAGCAACCAATTGTCGCGATGAATAGAGTAAATGTTGGAAACCTACGCCGCTCTTACTCTCAACAAGGAGCACTAATTCCTCATTCATTGAATAAAGATGACCTTTACAAAGCGGTTGTTACCTCCGAAAAAGGCGGTGGGGGAGATGGCACCACTTGCGCCGAACCAAAAATACTTTGCTACACCGCTGGCGCTCTATTTACCGAAGTTCTAGTTGCCGATTATGGTCACGGCAAGTTTGTTGATTGGTGGAAATTGAGTAGAAAGAAAAATTGGGAAGTGGCCTTCGAAGAAGTTTATGGAATTCAGATAGATAAGTGGTACGAAGAGGTCGCAATTCCATATGTCATCAAAGAGTCAAAGAGTGCAATTCCTGAGGTGTCAGCGCCCAAGTCAGCTTCCACCTTTACCCAGCACGCTGCCCGCCCAACTCGTCCATTTGTAGATCCGAGCAATCAGAGCCAACAACCAACTCCAACTCCAACAAAACAACCGATTGCCTTGAACTATTACGAGAAATTTAAGGAGACGGGATCAAAGGGCTTGAAGATTTTTGATGAATGGCGATCAAATCCGGCTTCAGGCAAGCCAGAGAGTAAGATTGAATATTGGTTTGGAAGTTCAGTGCCAACAGATATTGTTATTGAATCAAAGCGAAGGCTAGACAATGCAGTTTTGCAATGGGAGAGATTCCATAAGGTAACTCGCACGAAGATTTACCTGGATCTTTCAATGAAGGATCAAATAACGGAGAAGTGTCAGGTAATGGCTCCGCGTTCATCAGAATTCACTCTCGATTGGTGCCGAAGACAAGCTGAACAAGGCATTAAAGATTTCATCTATCAGGCGGCAGCATATGAGAGTGAAGGAAGCTGGCGCCCAATTCTGGCACCGAAGCTTTCTGCTGCGGCTTCCGTAACGCATTCCTTTGTACTTCTAGAGCCTATGAGTTTCTTGTCGGATACTTTTTTCCCAAGAATAGAACATGAGTGGTTTCACCAAATTCAGTTTGACCTATCTGGAAACCACTACATCCGAGAGAACCCGGTCTGGTTCATGGAGGGGTCTGCTGAATATTTCGGACTTCTTGTGGCGGCAATGAATGACCCCGAATATTTCATCCGCCATCGTTCGCAGGGTTGGTTCCCCGGTCCTAGTGATAACAGGATTGGAAAGATCATGACAAAAGATGACTTCTCCAGTTGGATTTCGAAAAACACTGTTCCTCGTCTCTCTTACAACGATTCGTCGGATAACCTGCCAAGTGATGGAACGCCTTACAAATTTGGTGCCGTCTTAACTGAATGGTTGTTGGGAAAAATCGGCTTCAAGGGTGTCGTGGAGCTGATGAGAGATATTGAAAGCCTTGGCTGGAAAAAGTCTTTTGAAAAACATCTTGGCAAATCTCAGGAGTCATTCCTTGATGAAATGGCTGATTATCTTCACTCTGAATATCAAATCGCTCAAACGAATAGTTCTTGGCTCAACTTGCCTAGGTGCAAAAATCTTGACGCAACTCGCTGGCTGCCTGAGGCCAATAAAGGAGTTTGCTTTTCTGGATAATTAAGAGTTAACGGAAGTTTAGCGAGCGGTGTGTCCGCCATCTACGACAAGTACTGTGCCTGTCACCATGCTCGATGCCTGTGATGCCAAGTAAATTATCGATCCTACGATCTCTTCCGGTTCTCCCATTCTGCCCATAGGGATATTCGCTTTGAAGAATGCCTCACCCTCTGGATTTTCTTTGATGGAAGCAACAATAAGTGGAGTTCGAAAATGTGTTGGAGCAATTGCATTTACGCGGACACCTTGAGTGGCCCATTCAATGGCTAATGTACGCATCAGAGCATGGATTGCGCCTTTGCTCGCAGAGTAATTTGCATTTCCGTTCGGTAACCCGACCAATGCTGCAATTGATGAAATAAAAATAATTGAACCTTGGGTATTTGTCGTGATCATGGCTCGACCAGTTGCTTGTGCCAAATTCCATGCGCCATTGAGGTTGACATCAATCACGTCTTTCCAGTTTTGACTTGTCATCTCAATTGCTGGGCTTCGGCGTCCAATCCCAGCAGATGCAATAACGATTTGTGGGATTCCGAATTTTGCAATTACTTCCTGCACACATTTTTCAACAATTTCGGCATCACGAGTATCTGCAACTAAGGTAATAGCGCGACCACCAGCGGAAGTTATGAGTTCGGTTGTCTCTTCGGCAGCTTTTTCGGTGATATCGAGAACTCCAACACTTGCACCGCGCTCAGCTAGAGCAAGTGCGATCGTGCGACCAAAACCACTTCCCGCCCCGGAAATAATGGCAACCTTGCCAGCAACCGAGAAAAGTGGATCAGGAGAAAAAGTCATCCGATTTTTCCGCGCTCAAACATAAAACACGCTCTTGCCATTGTTGTACTCCTTTGAGAGGTAGTGGAGACAACTTAGGTGGGAGTTATTGAATTGTCCAGTCATTGGTAGGCACGCTAGGTGGCCTCACGGTTAGTCGCGCTGGGCCACTTCTTTTTGATAGTCATAATCCTGCAAAATTGCTAGCCTTCACATCATGAGAAGAGAAAGTGTAATCGGTTTAGCGTGAACGAAACCAAAACTGCCTTAGTTACGGGAGCTTCACGTGGAATTGGTTTTGGGGTTGCCTTGCGATTGGCGCAAGAAGGAATTAAAACCGCCATTGTTGGGCGAGATCAGATAAGAATTGAGCAAGCTGCTAAAAAAATTACTGAAATAACTGGCACACAAACCCTTGCGATTGTTGGCGATGTTTCGTCTTGGAGTGATTGTGTAAGCGCTGTTGAGCAGGTAGTGCAGACGTTTGGCTCTATCGATGTTCTTGTTCCCAATGCTGGAATTGGAATTATTGGCTCTGTTGAGGAATCAGATCCTGCCGACTGGGCTCATATGATGGAAGTTAATTATTTGGGAACTGCGCATATAGTGAAGGCTGCTTTACCAACTATGAAAAAGCAAGGCGCAGGAGATGTCATCGCAATAGTTTCTGCCGGCGGCACGAAGGGATATCCAGAATGGTCCGGATATTGTGCAACCAAATGGGCCGTGATGGGTTTTATGGATAGTTTTGCGCAAGAAGTAATTACGCATGGGATTCGAGCCACGACTCTGTGCCCCGGTGGAGTAGACACATCTTTCTGGGATGATCTCAATAAGGATATTAATAGAAAAGGCTCAGATGGAAGA
>Ga0209444_10002269_pt1 | contig 10588 bp, 9 predicted proteins | sample LauGreFaBDMM15DN_2_FD_188215 | JGI IMG/M metagenome (GOLD analysis project Ga0209444, IMG submission 188215) | Freshwater lake microbial communities from Lake Michigan, USA - Fa13.BD.MM15.DN (SPAdes) (version 2) | ecosystem: Environmental > Aquatic > Freshwater > Lake | place: Lake Michigan, USA...
GGCCAGACCAAATGATTTGGTATTAAGTGAAGAGGGAACTGATCCAAGCGCGAGGCTTAATTCGACAAGATGTTGGATTATTGATCCTCTGGATGGAACTTTCTATTTCGCAAACAATAGAAACGATTTTGCTGTGCAAATTGCGTTATGGGAAAAAGATTGCCCGCAAAGTGCAAATATTTCTGCGGCTGCAGTTTCGATGCCAATTCAAGAAACAATTTATGACACTTCAAAAGTTATAACAGCAACTAAATCACACGAAATTCCCAGATTATTGGTTTCTGGATCAAGACCACCATTAGAAATGCCCAAGCTAACAGCAATTTTTGATGAAGTATTTGGTGGAGTAGAAATTAAGAGTGTGGGCTCAGTTGGTGCCAAAGTTGTACAAATATTGGAAGGTAATGCCGATTTGTATGTGCACACCACCGGATTTTATGAATGGGATATTGCTGCACCTTTAGCAATTGCGATTGCTGGAGGACTTTCAGTATGCGACATTAAAGGTAATCCGCTGATACTAAATAAAGAAAATGTTCGTGTTGAAAATGTGATCATTTGTCGTCCTGAACTACTCAAGGTTGTGTTACAGGCAGTTGCATGAGTTTAAAATTAGTATTGGAAGAAATAACCAAAGTTGAACCTTGGCTTAAAATTGCTCAAGCACTAAATAGTGAATCAACTTACAAAATTGCTAGCCCCAATTCACTATTTCCTATTATTGCCAATCACGTCGCAAAGAACTCAGCAGGAGTTTTATTAGCTGTGACCTCCAATGCCAGGGAGGCAGAAGATTTAGCACATGCATTAAAGCTGTGGCATAAAGATTTGTCTGTAGCAGAATTTCCTGCTTGGGAAACACTTCCGCACGAAAAAATTGCGCCAACATCAGACATTGTGGGAAGAAGAATTAGTGTTATCAGACGCCTGATTCATCCTGATGACAAATTTAAAGAAGCAGCAAAATTAGATGTAATAGTTGCCCCAATTAGATCTTTAATGCAACCATTGCTTGCCTCATTAGCAGAAATTGAACCATTAGCTCTTAATGTTGGTGACTCTATTGATTTAACCCAAGCTGTTACCAAACTTGTGGAAATTGGTTATGAACGAGTTGAAATGGTAGAAAGACGCGGGCATATTGCTGTGCGTGGTGGAATTCTGGATGTATTTGTGCCCGGACATGAGCACCCGTTACGTGTGGAATTCTTTGGCGATGATGTTGAAGAAATAAGAAACTTTTCAGTAGCAGATCAAAGAAGTTTAGAAATAGCTCCGCACGGACTATGGGCACCTGCCTGTTATGAACCATTTTTAAATGAAGAATTTGAACCAGTTGGAAAATTACAACTATTTACAGACCTATTTCCTAAAAACAGTGTGGTGTTATTAAGTGATGCTGAAAAAGTAAAAACTAGGGCAGCAGAAGTTCTAAAAACTTCTGAAGAATTTTTGAACGCTGCTTGGCTGAGTGCATCTCTGGGTGGAAATATTCCACAAGAAGTTGCTTTAGGTAGTTTTAAAGATTTAGCAACATTAGAGAAAAATGCTTTACAAAAAGATTTAAAATGGTGGCAAGTCAGCCCCTTTGTAGGTCATGTTGATGATGAGAAAAACTTTGATGTCATTGATTTGAAAGCCCGGGTCCTGGATGGATTCAGGGGAGATTTCACTGCTGTTATAACAGAACTTCGAAACAAATTAAGTCTTAAATGGAAAATTGTCATTGCCTCAGCAGGGGCAGGATCAGCTCAACGTTATTTGGAACAATTATCAGGCGCTGATTTAGCAGCAAAAATTACTGATAATGAATTAGCAAACAACTTAGTCAATATCTATATTTCTGATATTTCTCACGGCTTCTCATTGCCCGAACAACAATTATTAGTAATTTCTGACACAGACATTGTGGGCATGAGATCAAGTATGAAAGATGTTTCCAAATTACCCACCAAAAGAAAAAACAGTATTGATGTTTTAACTCTGGTGCCAGGTGATTACATAGTTCATGAACAACACGGTGTTGGTAAATATGTGGAAATGACAAGTCGAACTATTGGCCAAGCCACCAGAGAATATTTAGTTATTGAATACGCGGCATCTAAAAGAGGACAACCCGCAGATCGATTATTTGTACCCACCGATCAACTAGATCAAATCACTAAATTTATTGGCGGTGAAATACCTGCGCTAAGTCGTTTAGGTGGAATTGATTGGGAGAAAACTAAAGGCAGAGCCAGAAAAGCTGTTAAGCAAATAGCTGCTGAATTAATCAGACTTTATGCTGCCCGGCAAGCATCAAAAGGTTTTGCTTTTTCTGCAGATACGCCATGGCAGCGAGAACTGGAAGATGCATTTGCTTATGTAGAAACACCTGATCAACTTTCCTGCATAAACGAAGTTAAAAAAGACATGGAAAATACCGTGCCCATGGATCGAGTTGTGGCCGGTGATGTGGGATATGGCAAAACCGAAATTGCTGTGCGTGCTGCTTTCAAAGCAACACAAGACGGAAAACAGGTAGCAATACTTGTGCCAACCACATTATTGGTGCAGCAACATTTCAATACTTTCAGTGAAAGATATTCCCCTTTTCCCATAAAAGTTAAACCATTATCAAGGTTTCAAAGCACCAAGGAAATAAATGAAACACTTGCAGGAATTGCTGATGGCACAGTTGATGTGGTGATTGGCACCCATCGGTTATTAACCTCTGATGTCAGATTTAAAGATTTAGGTTTAGTGGTGATTGATGAGGAACAAAGATTTGGGGTGGAACATAAAGAACACCTAAAAGCCTTAAAAACAAATGTTGATTTCTTAACAATGACAGCTACACCTATTCCTCGAACCTTAGAAATGTCTTTAACCGGTATCAGGGAAATGTCGGTCATTCAAACACCACCAGAAGATCGTTTACCGGTGTTAACTTTTGTGGGCGCTTATGACAAACGACAAGTGGCCGCAGCAATTAGAAGAGAATTATTGCGTGAAGGGCAAGTATTTTTTGTTCACAACAGAGTTTCTAGTATCAATCGAATCACCCAAGAATTACAAGAATTGGTGCCAGAAGCAAAATTTGCTATTGCACATGGTCAAATGAATGAACATGAATTAGAGCAAGTAATTATAGATTTTTGGGCCCAAAAATATGATGTGTTAGTTTCCACCACCATTGTGGAATCAGGCTTAGATATTCCAAATGCCAACACTTTAATTGTTGACCGAGCTGATGTTTTTGGTTTATCTCAGCTACATCAAATCAGAGGCAGAGTCGGTAGAGCCAGAGAAAGAGCTTACGCATATTTCTTTTATCCTGAAGAAAAACCATTAACTGAAAATGCTTATGACCGGTTAGCCACAATTGCTCAACACACAGATCTTGGATCAGGAATGGCTGTGGCCTTAAAAGACTTAGAAATTCGTGGTGCAGGAAACATTTTGGGTGGCGAACAATCAGGTCATATTGCTGAAGTTGGATTTGATTTATATGTCAGATTAGTTGGGGAAGCATTAGCGGTAGCAAAAGGTGAAGCACCCAAAGTTGATACAGAAATCAAAATTGAGCTTTCCCTTGATGCTCATCTTCCACATGATTACATCAAAGAAGAAAGACTTCGTATGCAAATTTATCGACGTCTAGCAGAAGTCACTGCTGAATCTGAAGTATTAAATATTGCTGAAGAACTATTAGATAGATTCGGCAAATTTGGTTCCCCAGTAGAGATCTTGTTAGCTATTGCCAAATTACGGGTACTGGCTCGAAAAGTAGGCGTTAGTGAAATTGTGCAACAAGGAAAAGTTATCAGATTTGCACCACTTGAATTACCAGAATCGCGAATCCTTAGACTTAATCGCCTGTACCCAGGAACCCAAGTTCGTGCAACGGTACGTTCGATTCAAGTACCTGCACCATTAACAGCACTTGTTAATGGTCAAGTATTAAAGAATCAAGCATTACTTGATTGGATTACAGATTTATTCAATCAAGTTTTTGAAGACGAATTGAAGGGAACACCGTGAAGAAGCAACTAAAGAAAGTATTGGGCTTACTTTTTGTTTCCAGTGTTCTTATTGCCTGTGGTCAACAAAACCCAGGAACAGCCGCATTTGTGGGAGATACTCGAATAACTTCTGATCAATTAAGTGTTTACTTGGATGATTTAAGAGCTGTTGTGCCCATTGAAAATAATGATCAAGGAACTGCTCAAACAAGAGGTATTCTTGCTCGGTTAATTATTGGTCAAATTATTAGTGAAGCGGTTGCTGAATCAAATGCCATTGTTGACCAAAGTTTAGTTGCTAAAGATTATGAAGCTTTAGAAAAACAATCTGGTGGAGCAGAGGCACTGGCTGTGTTTGCTGGATCAAGAAATGTGCCACCAATGTTAATTAAAGAAGTATTGAGTCAAAATCGCGCGATTGAAGCAATAGGTAAAGTCCTTCAACCAAATGCACCCGCATTAGTACAAAAAGCAAGAGGTGAGGGTTTACTTTTAAAGATTGCAAATTCTAAAAAAATTAAAATCAATCCCCGTTTTGGTTCCTGGGTTTCCGAAAATGGATCAATCGCACCTCCTGCTAATGAATTAAGTGAACCTGCATTTACAAAGCCGATTGATCTACTTACAAACCCTTAATTAAATGGCAAAACATAATCCCCCAAGTAAAAATGGGGTAGCAGGCTTAATTGAATTAATGGAAATTCTGAGATCCAAAGATGGTTGCGCTTGGGACAATGAACAAACTCATCAAAGTTTAATCGAATATTTGTTAGAAGAATCTTTTGAATTTGCTGAAGCTGTTGAGTCAGGGGATCGACAAGCAATCAGAGAAGAATTAGGTGATGTCTTATTACAAGTAGTTTTTCATTCTCGAATTGCGCAAGAAGACAAATTAGATCCTTTTAATATTGACGATGTTGCAAATGTAATAACTAACAAACTCATGAAGCGCCATCCTCATATATTTGGTGAAATTGGAGATTTAAGTAAAGAAGAAGTTGAGGCCAATTGGGAACAAATTAAAAGAAAAGAAAAAGGCAGAACTTCCATCACAGATGGGGTTCCCATCGCACTGCCGGCTCTAATGCATGCTGACAAATTGATTACCAGAGTTAAAAGTGTGAAAGAAAATATTGCTCAAGTTACTAAATCAACTCAGGTAGAAAGTCTGGCTCAAGAATTACAAAAGGAAGAAGAAGTAGGACAATTTTTGTTATCTTTTGTGGCAATGTGTAACGAAAAGAAAATTGATGCAGAAGCGGCGTTAAGAAAAGCTATCAGTGATTATCGAACAGAAATTAAGAGATCAGAAAACTAAATTAATCTTCTTTTGCATACGTATTTCTGCTGCTTGCACATGAGGTCCCTTTTTAGCTTTATTAGGTAGCTTTAACAACAATTTTCTTAAAATCTTTAAAGTTAAATTAGTGGAAGCATCAGCAAATCTTGGTCCTGCCAATGTTGAACCTCGCCAGGAATCTCCATACATTTTTCTTACCCATCTAGGCAAAGACGCAAAAGAAAGACTGACCATTATTGCCCACATTATTTGGGAAGGGGTTAGGTATCTAAAGAATTTAGTCATGGGAGGTAAAAAGATAAATCGAGCAGATTGTCTAACAGCTTTATCTGCCACTAATTCATTACGCTTATTAACATAATAAGCCTTTAATTCATCAGTGTTTGATGGACAAATACTTGGATCTAAACCAATTAATTTAGCTGCAATTAGTTGTTCTTTCACATATCTATCTTGATCTGCTTTACTAAAATTCATTCCAGATCTCATCGCAATATCAAGTAAAGAATCTGTGAAACCGTTATGAACCCATAACAGTAATTCAGGAACATCAAGTCCTAAAGCTTTGTGCATTGCTCTTACTTTTGAGGCAACTCTGTCTGCTTCTTCTTTTGTGCCAAAAGAAATAATGCCGATGTATTCAGCAGTTCTTAGTAATCTGCCAAAAGGTTCTTCACGATAATTAGAATGTGCTTGGACACCACCAAATGCTTTTGGTTCTAAGGCTTGCAACAATAATGCTCTAACTCCACCCACCACAGCCATCACATCAGAATGAATTTTCCAAGTAATTGTTTCGGGACCAAAGTAACCTAAATCATTTGAAATGGTGTCAGGTGGTCCAAAGGTCAATTCCGGTGCAAGCATGCTCATAAATTTACACACTTCTATTGACTGCACCACTCGAAGGTATGATGAAGGTACAAGAAAATAACTTAATAGGAGTAATTAGTGGCCACGATTGAAAAAGTAACTGCCCGTGAAATATTAGATTCTCGTGGAAATCCAACTGTAGAAGTAGAAATCGGTTTATCCGACGGAACTCTTGCCCGAGCCGGTGTCCCCTCAGGTGCGTCAACTGGTGCTTTCGAAGCACACGAATTACGTGATGGTGAAAAAAGATACGGCGGCAAAGGGGTATTAAAAGCTGTTAAGGCAATTGAAAGTGAAATTGCTCCTAAAGTTAAAGGTTTAGATTCAACTGAGCAAAGAAAAATTGATCAAATAATGATTGATCTTGATGGCACACCAACCAAATCAAAACTGGGTGCTAACGCAATTTTAGGTGTTTCTTTAGCAGTAGCTAGAGCATCAGCAGCTTCAGCTAACGAATCACTATTTAGATATCTCGGTGGTAAAGATGCAAATCTGTTACCAGTGCCCATGATGAACATTCTTAACGGTGGAGCTCATGCTGATACTGATGTGGAAATTCAAGAATTCATGATTGCCCCAATTGGTTTCAAAACTTTTTCTGATGCTTTACAGGCAGGTGTTGAGGTTTATCACGCTTTGAAAACGGTATTAAAGAGTAAGAAACTTGCCACAGGTTTAGGCGATGAAGGTGGCTTTGCACCTCAATTACCAAATAACCGTGCCGCACTTGATCTAATTTTGGAAGCAATTGCTAAAGCCGGTTTTAAATCAGGTGAAGAAATTGCTTTAGCACTTGATGTTGCTGCTACCGAATTTTATAAAGATGGAAAATATTCATTCGAAGGAGAAGCTAGAACTTCTGAATGGATGGCCGATTATTACTCAAAGTTAGTTTCTGATTACCCACTTGTTTCAATTGAAGATGGCATGAACGAAGAAGACTGGGCCGGTTGGAAACACTTAACAGATGTGGTGGGAAGCAAAGTTCAACTAGTGGGTGATGATTTGTTTGTCACAAATCCAACCAGATTGCAACGCGGTATTTCAGAATCAACCGCAAATGCGCTTTTGGTTAAAGTAAACCAAATTGGTTCATTAACTGAAACCCTTGATGCAGTTAAACTTGCCCAAGAAAATAAATTTGCCACCATGATGAGTCATCGATCAGGTGAAACCGAAGACACCACAATTGCTGATTTAGCAGTGGCCACTAAGGGTGGTCAAATTAAAACCGGCGCCCCCGCTAGAGGCGAACGGGTAGCTAAATACAACCAATTGCTAAGAATCGAAAAAGAACTAGGAAGTTCTGCTGTTTATGCGGGTCGTTCCGCATTTCCACGATTCTAACGCGGTTTATTAGTAGGTATGAAAAGAAAAACAAAACTAGAGCGACCATCAATCAATGGTCGCTTAGTTGTTTTGCTTTCAGCGATCATCATTTTAATCCTGATGCTGGCCTCCCCGGTGAGAGATTTAGTTGCGCAAAGAGCAAGAATTACTGCACTTAAAATTCAAGTTCAACAAAGTGAAAAACAGGTTCAATTATTAAGAGAAATTCAACTTAAATGGAATGACCCAGAATTTATTGCTTCCCAAGCACGAGCTCGTTTACATTATGTGATGCCTGGTGAAATAGTTTTTTCAGTAATTGGTTTAGACGCCAGTCCAGAGGTAACTTCAAACTCACCTGCTACAACTGCTTGGGCTGGAGAACCATTACCACCACAGCCTTGGTACAAAAATCTTTATGATTCCTGGTTAGAAGCAGATACGGGACAAAAAGTTGTGAACGAAAATCAAACCACAGTTATTAGACCGAATGCACCGAAATGAGTTTTGCTCCAAAAGATATAGCTGACATCACTGCGCAATTAGGAAGAACACCTCGAGGAGTAATTGAGGTTGCTAACCGATGTTCCTGCGGCAAACCAACTGTGGTGGCAACTTCACCAGCATTACCTGATGGCGAACCTTTCCCCACACATTTCTATTTAACCTGCGCCAATTTAAATTCCATGATCGGAACTTTAGAAGCATCAGGACTGATGAAGGAATATGAAGAAAGATTAGTTAGCGATAAAGACTTTGCTGAAAAATATGAAAAGGCACACATTGATTATTTAACTCGGAGAGATAAGCACGGTGTGGTCGAGGAAATAAAAGAAATTTCAGCAGGAGGCATGCCTAATCGCGTTAAATGTTTACACGCTTTAGTGGCGCATTCTTTGGCAGTAGGACCAGGAATTAATCCGGTAGGAGATGATGCTTTAGTAAGACTTGGTAATTGGGCTACTAAAACTTGTGTGAAGGAAGATTTATGAAAAGAGTGGCAGCCATTGATTGTGGAACCAATTCAATTCGTTTACTAATTTCTGATATTGATTCTTCAACAAACATTGCAACTGACGTAATACGAGAAATGAGAATTGTGCGCTTAGGTGAAGGTGTTGATAAAACAAACGCTTTTTCACCTCGTGCTTTAGAAAGAACTTTTAAAGCAGTCGATGAGTATGAACAATTATTACTGAAACATAATGTGGAACACGTTCGATTTGTGGCCACAAGTGCCACCCGTGATGCTCAAAATAAAGCCATGTTTATTAAAGGTGTTATTGATCGATTAAGAATTGTTCCAGAAGTAATAGCTGGCGTGGAAGAAGCTGCTTTATCTTTTGATGGGGCAACCAGATCTTTAAGACAAAAACATCTTGCTCCTTTTCTGGTTATTGATTTAGGTGGAGGATCAACCGAATTAGTAATTGGTGACAAAGATCCATTCGGTGCTTATTCCATGGATGTGGGTTGTGTGCGCATGACTGAAAGACACACACCTGGTGGAAACCCAACCACAGAACAAGAATTAGCCATCAGAACAGATGTAAGAAACGCTTTAAAGGAAGCTGCTAAAAAAGTTGATTGGAAAACTGCACAAACTGTTGTGGGCGTGGCCGGAACCATCACCACAGTTGCTGCCCATGTTTTAAAATTAAAAACTTATGACCCAGATGTGTTACATGGAGCAATTATTACTGCTGAACAAATCAGCCAAACAGCGCAAGATTTTATTTCCTTAACTCCTGCCCAAAGAGGTGCTTTGCCTTATATGCATGAGGGAAGAATTGAAGTAATTACTGCAGGTTGCATTGTTTTAGATGAAGTTATGAAAGGAATTGGTGCCAAAACCTTAATTGCCAGTGAAAGAGATATTTTGGATGGTGTTACTTGGTCGCAAGTCCAATAAAGAATTTAACCCAATTAGAAGAAGCAATTTGTAACTGTAAGAAATGTCCTCGACTTGTTAAATGGACTAAAGATGTGGCGAAAGAAAAAAGAAAATCATATGAAAATGAAACTTATTGGGGAAAACCTGTTCCAGGATTTGGGGACAAAAAACCAAAACTTTTAGTAGTTGGTCTTGCTCCAGGAGCACATGGTGCTAATAGAACTGGTCGAATTTTCACCGGGGACAGATCTGGGGAATGGTTATTTAGAGCCATGCATAAAGCAGGTTTTGCTAATCAAGCTCAATCATTAAACAAAAAAGATGGTTTAAAATTAACGCAAGCTCGGGTAATAACTGCTGTTAGATGTGCCCCACCAGATAATAAGCCAACCATTAAAGAAAGAGATACCTGTAATAAGTGGATGGATTTAGAGTGGAAATTTATTGAAAAAGATTTACAAGCAGTGGTGGCATTAGGAAGCTTTGCCTGGAAGGCAGCAATAGATATTTTGCTGGAACAAGGATTTATTCCACAAGAAAAAGTTAAGTTTTCCCATGGTGCAAAATGTGTTTATCTAAAGCAAAACCATAAAATCACACTCTTGGCTAGCTATCACCCAAGTCAGCAAAATACCTTTACTGGCAGACTTACCGAAGCGATGTTGGATCAAGTATTTGGAACCGCTCGCAAACTGATTACAACCTAAAAGTAATCTGTTCCTATTGCCCTCGTAGCCCAATCGGCAGAGGCAGCAGACTTAAAATCTGCACAGTGTGGGTTCGAGTCCCACCGAGGGCACAAGTCGATGTTAATATTTAGTAATGAAATTTAATTCCAAAAAACTTCGCACCATATTGCTTACTTTAACTCTTGTGTTTTCAAGTGTTGCTTTTTCAACCACTCCAGCTGTTGCAGAACCACAACCAGTTTGTGTTGATACGGGCACAGTAGATGAATCCGGTCAACCAAATTTAAAGTGCACATTGGTGGATTCAGATCTACCGATTTGCTCAGATGGATTAAAATTTGGTACTAAATGTCAATTAGCTGCAGGTGACACGAATTTCGTTGATTGCACGCCCAACGGGGGAGCACTTCCTTGGGAATGTACAGCGCTAGAAGATCAAGATGCAGCAGGTGAAGACAATTCGATATCAATTCCTAATTTCAGTGTTACCCCAGCT
>Ga0209444_10002273_pt1 | contig 10577 bp, 8 predicted proteins | sample LauGreFaBDMM15DN_2_FD_188215 | JGI IMG/M metagenome (GOLD analysis project Ga0209444, IMG submission 188215) | Freshwater lake microbial communities from Lake Michigan, USA - Fa13.BD.MM15.DN (SPAdes) (version 2) | ecosystem: Environmental > Aquatic > Freshwater > Lake | place: Lake Michigan, USA...
AGTGATTCGATGCAACGTAAGATATTCAACAAAGTAAGGAAAACACTTCACAAAATATCCGAAATACTAAAATTTAATTAGTACTAAATTCAAAATCCGCAGTTGAACGGTTTTAGGTCAAGCTAAGAGGTTATTTAGGCTACCTTTACCATCTGTTTGCCCGCTTCGCGGTGGCTCTGGTTTTAACTTCTGCTCTGCTGATAGTAGCGATTGTACAATATTTTCTAGCAATAATTTACGCTCGGCAAATGAACTGGCATTTTGGAAAAGACTAAGTAGATTTTGGGTGATGCACATACTCATGAAGGCGCTTTCCGCATAGTAAAAGTCCTTCATGTAGAAATAGTCGGTTCAAATATCGTTTTTGAGTATTTGATCTACTGTTCGCAGTAACTTCGTTGGTTGTAGCCGAGCCAATATTCTACTCCATCGCCTAGGCGGTAGGTCACAATTTGATACAACACTTCTAGGATATGACTTGTAGGTAAAACTCACTTTTTTGAAAATTTTGGTTTCTAAATCAAGATCCTCAGATGCATCTAAAAATCTAATGCAAATTTTAACAAATAGTGTATGACTAATTCTATTTTAAAATACCGAATTGTGATACCAGTGTTTAATCCTTCACGAGAATTATTGGAGAATATTAGGAAACTGGGATTATCAAATCCTGGCGCAATAGAAAGCGTTTTATTGGTAGATGATGGCTCTACAAATGGCATTCCAGAGCAGGCCGCAAAAATGTTCCCCGGACTCACTCGAATCCAAGGTGATGGCTCTCTTTGGTGGTGTGGGGCTATGAAAGTAGGTATGTCTTACGCCTTAAAGGAGAATATAGACGCTATTGTTTGGTTAAATCATGATTGCGTGCCTGCTGACGGAACAATTGATAAATTGGTATCATTGGCGGCAATTGAGGGATATGGGGCAGTCTCCGCATGGTGTCGATCGATAGAATCGATCGAGTTTTCTGTAAATCCTGGATTCCGCAATCTGAATGAAATTCCGGTGTCAGAACTCATGAGTTCTGACATTGTTTCTGTTGATGGTGTTAATGGTAATTGTGTCGCTATCAATGCCAAGGCTATTCGTTCAGTAGGTCTTCCTGATTCGATTAAACATCCTCATTATGGCGATGGACCCTACACCTACCAACTTTATAGGGCTGGATTTCGAAATGTCGTCTGCACGTCTGCGATAGCTTTTTTGGAACGAGAGTATGATCGCTGCATTAGTGTAAAATGGCGCTGTTCATTTTGGAACGCGCCACTCAGCACAAAGTTACGATATTATTTTCTTTCTCGCAAATCCAAGTTCCATTTCGCTATCAAATACAGCGATGTAGTCGTTTTTCGAGGATATCCGTTGGCTCCAATTGCTTACTTGGCATCCATGATGCGAGTATTTGGGGAAATCATCTCAGGTCACCAACTAGCACATACCATGTCGAGAGAAGCTCGTATTGATGCTATATGCCGTGAATATAATGGAGTATTTCCGAGAGACGGAATGATCAAATCTCTGACCCTACTTGAAAATGCGTGAAATTAAAAAAATAGGGATACTCAACGCTTATGACGCGCGTAATCGCGGTGATCGAGCGATAGTTGAGGCACATCTTGGTTTTATCAGAAAGATTCTACCTGATGTTGAGGTGACTATTTTTTCACCACACCATGATTACAATCGTACTATGTTTGAATCATCTAGCTGCGTCGAGCCTCTCATTTCGGCACCTCTTGGAGCTTCGGCATTATGGCGTTTGATCAGTCCACCAATAGACTGGTTGCTCCATATTTTTGGGTGGCGTGCTGATCACCGTGCCAAAGCGTTTAATGCATGTGATGCGTACTTTATCTGTGGAGGAGGCTACTTGTATTCATCGCCAGCACCTTTGCTTAGCCGCCAATTGTGGCTTCACGCAGCCAACATGCTTGCGGCATTGCAGTCCGGTAAACCAGTTTTGGCGTTTCCACAGTCATGGGGACCTATTCGCAAGTCTATGGACAGGTGGATTTGCCGCAAACTTGCATCCGCGCTCCCCACAATTGTAACACGGGGGCGTGCATCAGATCTAATGCTCTCCTCTTGGGGATACAGTGAAAAAATTGTTTCTCTTCCAGATGTGGTGATAGCTGCATCGGAGTTAATACCTGCAACAGGGGCTTGGCGCCTGAGTTCACGGCATCAAGGCTCTCTTGGAATCGCTCCTATTGACTGGAATTTCGATCGTAAAGTCGATGCCAGTGGACTATCAGACTACATCTCTAAGTTGGTCACCATTTCTCAGACTTGGTGTTCAACTGCGGGCAACTCGGTGACCGTCTTTCCTCAAGTGGAGGTTGAGGGGGCTGATGATGATGGAATTATTGCACGCAAACTTGTTGCGGCGCTTTTTGCAGTCGGGGTGCCCGTATCTTTTGCAGAAGGTTTGGGATGGGGAGAATATTGGACGAAGATTGCGGCACAAGAAGTTTTCATCGGCTGCCGAATGCACTCATGTATTTTTGCGATGGTTTGTGGTGTGCCAACAATTGGACTCGGGTATCAACCAAAATTCTCAGAGCTTTTCGAGCAGTTAGGTCAATTAGATCGCACTCATTTAATAGATGATTTTGATCCCGCTACAGTCTCAACCCAACTGGAGAATATTTCAAATGAGGAGGAACGCATAGCTCTTACAAGAATCGTTGATTCGACTGGATGTAAGGTTGTTGAGGCTCTCGAAAAAGTTTGGCATAAGACTATAGCTAGGGCTTAACTTATTGGATTGTGCATACTATAAAAATTGTAAAATTAGCATTTTTACTCGATTTTTTTTATTTTAGGTTAGGTGACATGTGTAACCTAACCTAAAAAAACTCTTGATCCTGTGTCGATTTTGGGGGAATTACATCGCAAGTAGAGACGTTATCCATTTTACTAATAAAATCTCGTTGACAAAATCTGCGTCATTAGAGAATTTCCCCACTACTACATCCATTATGTTTCATAACTGCCATTCCCCTCAGGCTAAAGGTGCATCAATCAAATTCTCGATTGTCACACCCAGTTTCCGACAAGTTGCCCATCTCCGGAGATGCGCTGCTAGTATTGCCGATCAGGTCGGAGATTTTGAGGTGGAGCATTTGGTTCAGGATGCTCAGAGCGGAGTAGATTTTCTCGAATGGGCACAAAATCAGGACTTTTCTGACTGGGTCAGTGAAGCAGACCACGGAATGTATGACGCTATCAACCGTGGTTTCAAGCGTACCACAGGCGACATCATTGCTTGGTTGAATTGCGATGAACAATATCTCCCAGGTGCATTGCAACAAGTCGCGACCTATTTCCATAATCACCCAGAAGTGGACATCCTGATTGGTGACGTGGTGCTTATCGACGAAAGCATGCATCCGCTGGCCTATCGTCGTTCCGTGCTTCCAAGCGCCGGCCACATTCGATACAGCCACCTAAGTAACTTTACTGCTGCAACCTTTGTTCGCCGTCGCATCATTGATGATGGCTTGTGGCTCGACACTCGCTGGAAAACCATTTCTGACGCCGTATGGATGGACTCGATGCTTACCGCTGGCTATCGGGCCGCTGTGTTGCCAAAGCCGCTGGCGCTCTTCAGCATGCTTGGTTCGAATTTGGGACAATCTACCAAACTATTTTATGAACGCACGGAATGGGAGCAATCCTTGAATTGCACCAATCGATGGATGCGACTGTATTACATCTGCTGCTTCCGCATCGCGAAGTTCCTGGCTGGTGCCTACTCTCTCAGGCGTGTCTCGGTGGCAGGTTACACGGAAGATGTATCACAGCGTCGGCAAACGTCATGTTGGCTCGGTGGATTCTGGTCACATGCTAAATCTCATGTCGATAAACAGCGACTCCGCGACGAGTGTCGTTTTTCTGAACGACCTATTAAAAAAGAGCTCAGTTCTCCATTGGCTTACTTCTTCTCAGCCATAGCTCTGGGATTGGGATTCCTGTCCGATATGATTCCTACAGGGGAATCCGTCAAAGCCCCGTTGGTGATGATTTTTGCGATGCTCATGCTGACGCTGCGCGCAAAAACCCGAGACTTGGTCTGTATTTCTGTTTTGTTTTTCTTTTGCTCCGCCTACTCACTGCGGTTTCGACCGCCCGACATCGCTATCGTCCGCCTGCTCACCTTCATCATCGCGGCCATTCTAGCATACACATCATCTACCATTCTCCGTGACCTAGAGAAATGGATGGGTGTTACCGTAGGCCTGATTCGGAGGATTCCCCAACCCATCATCCTCACCAACCGCAAGGGCGAGGTAGTCTTGGTAAATGTTGCTGCTGAATCGCTGCTGGAGCAAAATGAATCAGAGTTCATTGGGACGAACCTATCACTCATCATTGAGGGCGTAGGAATCAATCGCATGGATTGTTCGATTAACACTTGGGAAGATCGTCCACCCACCAGCAAAATCAGTCTTAATCCGTTCATCAAGGGCAAAGCACCAAAAGCAATCACTGCCAACGTCTTCATGGTGGGCACAGGCAAGCGACGTTTGTTCGGATTCAGCCTGCAGGTTGATGAATGAAGCCGCCTTCGCCTATGGTCGGCACCTGTTGCAAAGATCGTGTAAAACTAAGACGTAAGGCGTTAGAAAAAATGGCAAACGTATGGGGCACTCTTGATTTGTAATTGCCGCATTCCGATCGCTGACTTCCGATCTTCTCATCCTCGTTTTTTTCCATGCCTAAGACAAAATCTCACATTCTTCTCATGGGTCAGACCCCGCCACCTTGGCATGGTCAGGCCGTGGCGACACAGATACTTTTTGATCATGAATGGCAGGATTATGAAGTGCATCGTTTACGGATGGAGTTCAGTGAAGAGATGCTGGAAGTTGGGCGTTTCCAATGGAAAAAAATTCAGCATCTTTGGATGTTGATGCGCAAAGCACGTGAGATTTTGAAATCTCATCCTAACGCGACCCTATTCTATCCACCTGCTAGCGCAAATTGGATTCCCTTCCTGCGCGATGTGATTTTTCTGGCAGCCGTTCGCCCTCTAGCAGCTAAGACGATCTTCATTTTCCATGCGAGTGGATTGCCCGTATTTTCGCAAGGAGATTGGCTACGTAAGATTCTTTCTAAGCTCGTTTACCATCATGCTGATGTATCGCTCGAAGTAGCGCAGGAAGCGATCCCTGCGCATCAGGTATTTCATGCGAAAACGGCAACGTGGTGTCCTTGTGGAATCGCGGTGCCAGATTTAGTAAAACCTAGTATCAATCTTACTGGTCCACTAAAATTGCTCTTCATTGCGAGCTTACAAGAAGGCAAAGGTGTTTTGGAAATCCTCAAGACTGCCTCGATTCTTAAGCTCAAAGGTCGAGAAAATGACTTTCGATTTCAGATCGTAGGAAAATGGTTTTCTAGTGAATTCGAATCGGAGGCTCGCCGATTACACCAGGAAATGGGTTTAGACCAAATGGTCGAATTCAGCGGCCAACTTACGGGCGATGATAAATGGCAAGCATACGCCAACAGTCACGTTTTTTTCTTTCCTACTCATTATGCTTCGGAAGCAACACCGATTGTGATCATGGAGGCATTGGGTATGGGCTTGCCCATATTGACGACGGCTTGGGCTGGAATCCCTGCCATGCTCGAAGGCTGCAAAACTGCAGAACTTCGCCCCGTTCGCGATCCTCAAGCATATGCAGAAGCCGCAGAATTATTCCATTCGTGCTTGCCAGAATTGAATGCGCAAGCAGTGGCATCTCAGGAATTTTATCGGAGTCGTTATTTGCCCGAGCGTTTTATTGAACGAGTAAGGCAGTCGTTCGATGATGTGAACACGGCATTCAAATCCGCTGCATTATCTAACATCTGTGTATGGATTTACCTAGCAGATCAAAATCCAGGATTTGATCGTAGCTTTGGCATTTCTCGGATGACGCAGATGGTGATGAGAGCCTTGTATAATTTCAGCGATGTCAATATTCTCGCGACCACTTCGAAGACTTCGCAACGTCCTGAATTGGACGATAAGGAAATGATCGAGCTTCCCTGGGGGACACGTTGGAAGTTCATGCGTTTTCTCACGGATCACTTTCACCCACTTTTTGGTCGAAGCAAAAAAGACATCGATGTTCATTTTTATCCCAAAGGATATCTGCCCTTTCTTAGCGGAATGTGTCGTCCTTCTGTGGTGACGATCCACGATACGATTATCCAGTATGATCAAGACAACTACCCCAAATGGCGCTGTCGATGGGAGTATGCATACTGGTCTTTACTTCTCAGGCATACGCTGAAAAAGGCGGATCGGATTCTTACGGTGTCGGAGTCATCGCGTGAACAAATCCGCGCTTTCATGGCCCGACATAAGATCCCCGCACGAGAGATCACGGTTACCTACGAGCCCTGTGCATACGAAAATGTCGCGCAGCCAGTCAATCCCGAGAAAGGTGACAACGTCATTCATTTGGCATCCGTGGAACCGCATAAGCGCACGGCTCACTTGATCCGTTGGTGGTACGAGGCTGAACTCAATGGTAAGAATCTGCCTTCCTTGCATCTGATTGGCTCCATACCTCCGGAGGTACTTCCGATTTTGTCCAAGTCGAAAAAAATTGTAAAGCGTCCGTTCCTAGAAGATCACGCACTGCAAGACGCTTATAAATCAGCGAAGGCGTTGATTTTACCTTCGGAAATTGAAGGTTTCGGACTCCCAGCACTTGAAGCATATTATTTAGGTACCCCGGTTTGCTTTGTGGAAGGAACATCGGTGGAAGAAGTGTTGGGCGTGACAACGCATCGCGGAGGCTTTTCCCTTGAATCCATTGATAGCATGATTTCAGCCCTTGAGGATGTTATGTCGATGACCAGTGATGAAGTGAGAACTCACGGGTTGAAGTTGCGCGAGACCTATGCCTCGGAAAAAGTGGCCGCTCGCTTGATGGCGATTTTTCAGGATTTGGCCCGTAAGTAATGCATTGATATGATCCGAGCCATTTTACGCAACGCGGGATTCCGTCCACTAGCCTTGATCCGGGCGCTGCTGCAGTGTCCGAGTTATCTTTCGGAGCGCAGAATCATCAAAAAGCTCGCGCAAAAGTCTGGCTGGCAGTGGGGAAAAGAGTTGCCGATTTTGTTAGAAAAAGGCGAATCGGCAGGGAATCTCGGCGCGTATTTTTTGCAGGATCAATTGGTAGCTCGATGGCTCTATGAAGATCAGCCAAAGCGACACATCGATGTAGGTTCTCGCATCGATGGCTTTGTCGGAAGTGTTTCGGTATTCAGAGAAATAGAAGTGTTGGATATTCGAGTGGCTCCAGGAACTGCACACAATATCATTTTTCATCAATTGAATCTGATGGATGAACTTCCCGAGGGGTGGCGATCAAGCACGGATTCACTCTCTTGCTTGCATACGATTGAGCATTTTGGTCTCGGTCGCTACGGTGATCCCTTGGACATTGATGGCCATCTGAAAGGTCTCCAGCAACTGAAAAAAATGCTTAAGCCCGGAGGGCGATTTTATCTATCAACTCCCATGGGGCCTCAGAGAATTGAATTCAATGCGCATCGAATTTTTTCTGCCGAAACGATTTTGAATTGGTTCAACGAAGGCTGGCGGATTGAGCGATTTGCTTACATTGATGACCAAGATGGTATCCATGAGTCAGTGGATTGGAAGGCTGCAACAGTGAAAGATAGTTTCGGCTGTCGTTCAGGTGTGGCAATCATCGCCGCGATCCGAGAGAGTGAAGACTTATCGCGTTGATTTCCATGATCCGCATCGTTTTACAGGGCCGCACGGGCAATCATTTATTTCAATACGCGCTCGGTCGCGTGCTGGCAAAGAAACACCAAGTGCCACTTGTTCTGGATGCTTCTTGGTTCAATCCCGAAGGTTGGTCGGAGGTTTCGCACTTTCTCTCATTGCCGTTGCAATCGGAGGTTGTTAGGCCTTGTTCGTTAGGTTCGCGGATTCTGCGCAAGCTCACAGGAAAGCATCACTGGGAATTTCTCAGTGTGCCTATTTTTCGTGAAAATACAGCGGATCAATCATTTGATGCACGATTTTTGGAGTGCCCGAATGATTGTTTGTTGTTCGGATATTTCCAGACACCGCGGTATTTTGGTGAAATTGCCGAGGAACTTCGTCAAGAGCTCCGAAGCCTGCTGAACTCGGCATGTCCATCGCGTGAGATTCATCGTGAGCTAGCACAAGCAGGAACTGTTGCAGTGCATGTGAGGCGTGGAGATTACTTGCAGCATTCAGTTTTTCAGGTGTGTGATGTGGATTACTATCGGGATGCCATCAATCAAATGCGCAACGAAGGATCTGCTACAAAATTTTTCATTTTTTCCGACGATCCAGCATGGTGCCGATCGACGTTTTGCGATGATGATCAGATCATTGTTGATTCCGCTGAGGCAGGAAAAAATCCTCTTTATGATCTTCACCTGATGAGTCTTGCGTCGCACCATATTATCGCGAATAGCACGTATTCATGGTGGTCGGCGTGGTTAGCCCAATCAGCGGGTCAACGTGTGATTATGCCTGATCGCTGGTATACAGGTGAAATCATTGCGCCGATGGATGAGAAAAAATGGTTCTGAAATTGGCTTGTGATCAACCTACCCCCGATGCCCCGTAAATTGACACCCGTCGCTATCATTTTGATGGTGTTAGGGATATGGCAACTTTGGCAACAAGCACCAACTCTCGCTGCTGTAAGCTCGGATCAGTGGGGGATGACGGATTGGTTGGTCAATTATGAGGGCGGATTTGTGCGGCGCGGGTTAGGCGGTTTTTTGCTCTACCATGCATCACAAAGCTGGCAAATTGCGGCAAATCATTTAGCGGTCATTGTTTCTGTCATTGGATTTTTAGCGCTATTGATTTGGTTGTATCGCAAAGCCACGGAGTTCTTTCCGCTGGCTTTTTTGTTTTCTTGCGCAGTTTTGGGATTTCCCATTTATCAATACACAATTGTTCGCAAAGACTGCATTTTGTTACTCTTACTCATTGCATGCCTGACCATTTTGCGTGGTGGATGGAAATCATGGATTCAGTGGAGTGTCGTTAATCTCTGTTGTTGTTGTGGAGTATTGCTTCACGAAACTTTCGCCTTCATTGCATTTCCGGCCATAGTGCTAACCCAGCAAGGTATGACGTTTCGGATGATGGGGCAAAGGATGTTCTATCTCATTCCGGCATTCGTTTGTTTTGTTGTAGTCGTTTTTCATCATGGTGACGCCAACACGGCACAAGCCATTCACGATTCGTGGCAGGGTTTGTGGATTCACTCGAATCTCTCCCCCGAGTGGCTACATCAGCCGTTTGCCACAATCCAGTCGATCGGTTGGACGACCGAACAGGGGTTTTTACAAACGAAAGGACTGTTGCAAAATGGGCTCTATCAACCCATGGCGTGGTTTTGCGTATTGCTACTGACATTTATGGTTTCGGGCCGATTTCTTCACGCGCGCCATCAGTCAAAACTAGCGGAATGGTTGCAGCTCTTGATCTTTCAGTTGATATGCGTTGCGCCATTGTTTTTGTTAGGTATTGATTACGGAAGATGGATCTTCCTGTGGATTGTGAGTTCGATGATACTTTTCTCATTAGGATATCGTATTCCCGATTGGATCGCGCAGAATGCCGTGGTCCAATCGGTAACAAATCCGTTGGTGTTGTTCGTTTCCTATCTGCCGCGTAAAGAGTGGCTGTTGTTGTTTGTTGGGTTGCCCATTTTATGGGGTTTGATGAATTTTGTGAACGCATCTCCTGTGGGGAGGTTCTTGTGGGAAATGTATTCCCTCACTCGTTGATGTTACGCTGGAAGATTATATAGTATGACTGGATATCCTAACAACTGGGCGGTGGTGATGCCACTTGCCAATGAAGAAGCGGAACTGCCTGAACTTGTAGAAGCATTGAAGCTGCAAATGGATTTCTTGGCTGGTGGAGTGATTTATTTCATTGTCGATAATGTTTCGAAAGACCGAACGCTGGAGTGTTGTAGGGCGATTGAATCAGAGGACTCGCGATTCATCACCAAGTGGATTCCCGAAAATCGTAGTGTGGTCGATGCCTACATGAATGGATTCCGTGAGGCGCTGAAGAATGGTCATGAAATCATCATCGAAATGGATGCGGGCTTGTCCCATGATCCACGGGCGATTCCGGCATTTTTGCGAGCTCTGAATGAGGGCAATGATTGTGCTTTTGGAAGTCGTTACATCAATGGTGGTTCAATGGTCGATTCGCCCTTCCGCCGTCGATTGCTCAGCAAAGGAGGAACCATTTTGGCAAAATTTTTGTTAGGCGCTAAGCTCGCAGATATGACTTCTGGATTTCAGGGATTTCATCGGCATGTGCTCGAGCGCTTGCTGGCGTATCCATTGCTCTCGCGTGCGCACTTTTATCAAACGGAAGTTCGTCATTTGTTACGAAAAGAAAAGTTGATCGAGGTGCCGATCCATTACCGCGCGCCATCACCACGAGTGTCTCATGGTGCGATCAAGAATTCGATATTAGTTTTATGGCACTACACCGTCTTACGTCTATTGGGTAGATCACCCGTAGC
>Ga0209444_10002276_pt1 | contig 10574 bp, 12 predicted proteins | sample LauGreFaBDMM15DN_2_FD_188215 | JGI IMG/M metagenome (GOLD analysis project Ga0209444, IMG submission 188215) | Freshwater lake microbial communities from Lake Michigan, USA - Fa13.BD.MM15.DN (SPAdes) (version 2) | ecosystem: Environmental > Aquatic > Freshwater > Lake | place: Lake Michigan...
GTGATTAACCACAAATGTGTCTGCGGAGCACTGAACCGCCACTTTTGCCAAACCCGTGTTATGAGCGGGTTTTATTTACATATTAGCTTCCCGTTTCCAATTACTTCGTGTCTGTCATTGATGATATTGTAAAAATAGATACCACTTTGTAAGTTCAAGTTTAAAGTTTTTTCCTTTGCATTTAAAGTTTCCTGATGAACTACTTGTCCTGAAACATTTAGCACTTTTATTTCAACCGAATGCATTTGATTTTTAAATTTAATAGTAAAATAATTTGAAAATGGATTGGGGTAAATTAAGATGTTGTTTTCAAAGTTTATGTCGGCTATGCCTGTTGTTGCTGTTGTATCTATAACTAAAAAACTTCCCATCATTCCATCGTCTTCGTGATGCAACAAATGGCAGTGATACATGTATGGCGTTGTAATGTCGGCAAAAGTTTCAAACTTTGTTATGAATTTTACACTGTCGTTTGGCATTACTAAAACAACATCTTTCCAACCTCTTTCGCTTGGAGTGGGTGGCATTCCACTTTTTTCAATCACATTAAATTGTATGTCGTGAATGTGAAACGGATGTGCAACCAAAGTTTTGTTCACCAAAGTCCAAATTTCTGTTGTGTTTAAATGCACCACTTCATTGATGCTGTCCATGTGAAAAGTTTTATTGTTGATGCCGAAGGGTCCCTCTGCACGGTTGGGTAGGTCAATGGGTAACAAACGAAGTGTGTCAAACACAAGCGTTCTGTAATTGGTTGCTGTGATTGTGTTGAAAGGTGTGTAAGGAACTAATGCCGTTGGAATAGTTGTAACAGGTGAACCAGTTTGTGCAACTACATTTATTTGAAGCAAATTAAAATCTACACCGTTCAAAAAATTGTCTGCGTATTCGTGTATGGTGTCTGCACCAAAGCCAACGGTGTCAGCCCCGTAAATTCCTGTTGGCAATTCGGAAGCAAAACTTTTCAAATAAATAGTTTGCGAAACCATCCCCGAAAAGTTGATTAGAATTTCTGCTCTTTCCCCGGGGCTTAATGTCAATCTTGTTAATGCAAGTGAAGAATCAAGCAAGCCTCCATCGGTTGCAATCTGATAAAAAGTTTGTCCGTTGCTTAACCCAAAATTGTAAGTCCGCAAACTGCTACCATTCAACAAACGAAAACGAATGACTTGTGCAGGTGCATCAAAGTATGGATTCAAAGTCCCATTCACAAACAATGCGGTGTCCATGTCGGTTGCAATTGCAATTTGTTGTAAAATATCAAATGCTTTGGTCTGCACTATTAAAGGGATGTCGTCCACACCATAAGTTCTCGGAAGTGTAAGTGTATTTTCTGCACTGTCTTTTACAATAAACAAACCCGCAAGTCCTTTTGAAACTTGTTGTTCTGTTTGTCCTTCACCGTGCGGATGATACCAAAATGTGCTTGCATTATTTCTCACTTTGAAAGTAGGGCTCCATGTTGTTGATGGATTTATTACCTGATGCGGTCCACCATCATTCATGGCTGACACATGCAAACCATGCCAATGCATGGTAGTTTTTACAGGGAGGTTATTTATCACATTCAAAGTAATACTGTCACCTTTGTTCACAATAATTGTTGGCGAAAGAAAAGCACCATTAATTCCATAAGTTGGTGTTGGAGTGCTTCCGTAAAATGTTTGTGTTCCGCTTTGTACTGTCAAATTAAAGTTAGTACCTGTAAGTGCGGGCGGTATTACAAGCGGGTTTTGTGCAATAGCCGTATCTAAAGTCACAAATATTACGACCATAGATAAAATTAATTTAGGAAGTACTGTCATCATTAGTGATTTACAATAAGCTTCTTTATAGCCGTTTGACCATTTAACTTTATGCGTACAAAATAATTTCCGCTTGGCAGTCCTGTCGTGTTGAATTGTTTTGTAATCAAACCGCTTAATTTTTCATCCGAAATAATTACAACCTGCTTTCCTGTGATATCAGTAACATCAATCAGTAAGTTAGAAGGTTCTTTCAAATCTAAATTGATTGATACATTGTCGGTTGAAGGATTTGGGTAAACACTAAAAGCATTTACAGTACTTGGTAAATCGGCAATACCTGTTGTAGAGAATAAAGCCAAAATACTATCTCTCATCGCTGTCGTGTCGCTTGTACTGAAACTCAAAGTTGAAAACAGTACCCTTTTATTAGCACCTGAACCACCAACCAATACAACAGTGGGCATTCCGAACCCTCCATAGTAAGCTACTTGTGTAGCACCGCTGTCCATAGGTGCATAAATAGTAGATAAACCATTTGAACTCACCCAACTTGATGAATAAGCACAGGTCGTTGAGTTTTGATATGGGTAAGCATACCCTTTTACCATACCAGGATATGTTGCGTTGATGTTATTAGCCATTGTCTGAATTTTTTGTGCAGGAGGAGGGCAACTACCACAGCTTGGCATATAATAGAAAAGAACAACTGCTTTGCCTGCATCAAGGTCGGCAAACAGGTCAACGGAACCTCCGTTACAGTCAACTCCACTGAATTGCATTGGAGTTTGTGCTTTGGAAATCGTAATTACGAACGTCAAAGCGATTGTTGTTAAAATTGATTTTGTCATTGTTATTTAAATTTAATTTCCTACTCGTTAGACTTTTCGGTGTCGCCCCGTTTTTTGAAATGGTAGCTGGTCTCCATTTTTTTCTGTTAGCAAAACTTTCAAATAATGTCACAAAAATATTCTATTTTTTCATTACTTCGCTTATCTCTGCTAAGGTGTTGTTTAAACTCGCTCATAACTTACTTATAACCTTACCAAAAGTACTTCAAGCGGTTATAAATGTGTTGTATTGGTATACTAATGGTAACTTCTATAAATATAGAAAAAACCATTTATAAATCATCAAAAGGCGAACGAATTTGCTGCAGGTTTCTCGTACTTACGTGGGTGTAAATCTCGGTGGTCCGCGAACTCGAATGCCCCAACAATTCCTGTATGTAGCGCAGGTCCGTTCCGCTTTCAAGAAGATGCGTGGCATAGCTGTGTCGTAGCCAATGCAAGCTTACGTTTTTATGTATTTTGGCTTTTGCTACACTTTGTTTAAGCACTTTTGCTAAGCTCATTTCAGAATATTTAGTATTGGAAAATTGTCCTTCAAAAAGCCAGGTTTTCGGCTTATACGCTTTGTAGTATTCACGCAACATGTCAATGATTTTGTCGCTTATGGGAACCACGCGGTCCTTTTTCCCTTTGGACTGTCGTATAAACAGCAAATTGCGATCCGATAAAACGTCTTTTAAGGTTAGGTTAAGTAACTCGCTTCTTCGCAAGCCACAGGCATATATTAAACTCAACATGGCGCGATGCTTTAGATTCACGGGTGCTTCAATGATAGCCTTAACTTCGGCCTTACTTAGTACATTAGGTAGCCGTTTTTCCCTGCGAGGACGTTGGATGTTGTCTAGGTCCATAAACCGATTGAAGCGATTTCGGTAAAAGAGCTTAATGGCATTGATCACTTGGTTCTGGTAACTCGCTGAAAGATTTTTTTGAAGAATATATGCGGTATTGAATTCAATAATGTCCTCAATGCTTAATCTTTCCGGCTCCTTGGTTTGATGAAAGCGAAAAAAAACCTCAAGCGCATCTGTGTAGGTTTTGATGGTATTTGGACTGTAGCGTCGGTAGGTTAAGAAGTTTTTAAATTGGGTGATGTGTGCTGTAGTGTTCATATTGTTATTTTTTAAATCCGATTCGATCTCTTTTTTGTTGCTGCGTTTTCTTTTGATCTTTCTGAATCAGAAAATTCAGTGCCTGCTCAATGTCGGAGAATTTCTGACCGTATTGTTGTTCCAAAGTATTCAGGCGTTCGGTCAGTTCATGGTGATTCAATGCCCATTGACGCATGACCACAAAAGCCCGCATGATGGAGATGCTGGTATTAACTGCCCGCGTTGAATTTAATACAGCACTAAGCATAGCGACCCCTTGTTCTGTGAAGGCAAAGGGTAAATATTTTGGAAAGTTCCCTTTCCCATGGTTAAACATCACAATTTGTGATCTTATAGCATTCCATTCATCTAGGTTTAGCGTGAACATAAAATCTTCCGGAAATCGCTCGATGTTTCGCCGAACCGCCTGTTTCAGTGCGCGTGTTTCTACTTCATAAAGTTTCGCTAATTCATAGTCAAGGATGACTTTCTTCCCTCGTATTTCGAGGATGTTGTTTTTGATGTTTTCCAATTCCATTCGTGTGTTTTTCTGGGTTGATGGATATACCAACCGTTTTGCGCCGAATCAAACGCATGACATCCCTACTTATTGGAAACTTAGCTATAGGAAAAACTTTAGAAGTTCTTTTCAGAATGGAATGATTGGAGAAACAATAGGTAGCTACTTAAGCTTAAACCAATTGAATGGTCTCGTCTCCAATTTCAATGGTATCCCCAGGTATCAGTTTAGCACGTTTTCGGAATTCTACTTCCCCATTTCGAATGATTTCTCCTGCTTCGACAATGTGTTTTGCGTGCCCACCGGTTTCTGCGATGCCTGTAGCTTTCAATAAGGCAATTAACTCAATGTAATCCCCCGCTATTTTAAATTCCATCTTGATTGATTAAATACGTAAACATTTCCGCTGCACCTTGAAAAGGAGATTTTTTAGCCTCTAAAATCGCTTCCTTCAGTGTTTCGTAACTTGCTTTTGTCTTTGGGTCATTGGCAATGTGGGAATGGATTCTCATGGAAAGTGCGTCCTCGAAATATTGTACATTTTGAGCGCTTCTTCTTTTCTCCATACTTCCATTCTGCCCAGCGCTTTCGAAAAATTCTGCTAGCCAACGCATCGGAAGGTCTAGGTTCGTGTTTTCCAAACTGGAAATACATGCCACTTTCGGGCTCCAGCCATTTTCGTTGGGCCTAAATAAATGCAAAGCATTTTGGAAATCCCTTTGGGCGATTTTGGCTGGGTTGAGGTTGTTACCATCGGCTTTGGTAATTAATATCCCATCTGCCATTTCCATGATGCCACGTTTGATGCCTTGCAATTCGTCGCCTGCCCCAGCAAGCATTAGCAACAGGAAGAAATCCACCATGGAATGAACCACCGTTTCGCTTTGTCCAACCCCGACGGTTTCTATAAAAATACGGTCAAAACCTGCTGCCTCGCAAACGATTACAGTTTCTCGGGTATGTTGCGCCACCCCGCCAAGGTTGTTGCCTGTTGCCGTAGGTCGTATGTACACGTTGGGGTGGTTGGAAAGAACGGACATTCTTGTTTTGTCGCCCAAAATACTTCCACCACTTAAGGAGGAGCTTGGATCGATCGCCATGATTGCGATTTTATGTCCTTCGTCGATGAAGAATTTCCCGAACGATTCGATAAAGGTACTTTTTCCAACTCCCGGTACGCCAGTGATTCCCAATCGCCAAGAATTTCCTGCGTATGGGAGACACATCGAAATCAATTGGTCTGCTTCGCTTCTGTGTTTCGGATTTTTACTTTCTAACAAGGTGATGGCCGAAGAAATGGCGGTGCGGTCGCCTTGACGGATTTTTGGAAACAGGGTATTTGCCGTTAACCCGTCTAGGTAAAACTTACGGTCGCGAAACCACTGGTCGTATGCCTTGGGGTCAAAACTCAAAGCAAGGTTTTTAAGGCATCCATTGCCTGCTGAATGTTCGAATGGACATCCAAAAGACCGCCGTCCATCATGTAGCATGGAGCGCAAATGATTTTGTTCTCCGAGTCTACAAGAATTTCTTGGATGTTTTTTTCTACAACTTTTGCCCCAGTTTTTTGCAATCCTTCTGAAAATTCAAGGATGTTATACGGCGAAGGGAAATCGGATGAACCGATGCTTAAGGTAGGATGATGATGGGCGTCTTCAAATGCTTTTGCCACAACCACAGGACTCACGCAAAGTGCCACGATGGGTTTGCCGACATTGGTCATGTTGACAAGCAGCAGTTTTACTTCAGGCAAAATGGTTCCTTCCGCACCCTCGAAAGCCCACGTTGTAAAATTCTTGGCACTTCCAAAGCCTCCTGGGATTACCAATGCGTCGATGTCCGCTGGGAAAACCTGCGAAATGTTCTGGATTTTACCTCGTGAGATGCGTGAAGCTTCAACCAGCATGTTCCTTTGCTCATTGGTAATCGGTTCGCCCGTAAGATGGTTTATGACATGGTATTGTGGTTGATCTACGCCAATGCACACAGATTCCCAACCCCGTTGCTCAATGGCCAGAAGGGTCAGTACCGCCTCTTGTATTTCCACTCCGTCATAGACGCCGCAACCCGAAAGCAATACACCAATTTTCATGTTTTTAAATTTACCAGGTTATCATAAATGGCTTCATACATGGGGACAATTTTGTCCAAAGCAAAATCCTTTGCACGCTCCAATGCGTGAAGTTTAAAGTCGTGTTTTGTCGTGGGATCAAGAAGTTGTAAGGCATTTGAAGCCATGTCATCGACGTCACCAACATTGGAAAGAAATCCTGAGAAACCATGGGTATTCACTTCGGGAATTCCGCCTGTATTTGATGAAATAACGGGAACACCAACTGCCATGGCTTCCAATGCTGCAAGCCCGAAGCTTTCATTTTCAGAAGGCAGTAGAAAAACATCGGACAATTCTAATACTTGTCTCGTGTCTCTCAGTTTTCCTAAGAAAAAGATGCGGTCACAAAGTTTTAAATCCCTTGATAGTTGCTCGCAGCCATAACGTTCAGGTCCATCCCCCACCATAAGGAGGCGTGAAGGGGATTGGGCGTTCACTTTTTCGAAAATACGGATGACATCCTCAACCCTTTTTACTTTTCTAAAGTTGGATACGTGGCATAAAATGGCTTCGGAATCAGGGGCATAATGACGTCTGGTTTCTTGGTTGGGTGTAGGAAGAACATCATCCGAAACAATGAAATTGGGGATTACATCGATGCTTCGGGTAATTTTGAAATGTTCCAGTGTATCCCGCTTTAAGCTTTCAGAAACCGTGGTCACTGCGTCCGATTGGTTGATGCAAAAAGTAACCACCGGAATAAACGAAGGATCTCTTCCCACCAAGGTAATGTCCGTTCCGTGCAAGGTAGTTATGAAGGGAATGTGAATGCCTTCTGTCGCCAAAATTTGTTTTGCCATATACGCCGAAGAGGCATGGGGAATGGCATAATGCACGTGGAGAATGTCTAATTTCTCGTGTTTTACCACGTCTACCATCTTTGAAGCCAAGGTGGTTTCATAGGGTTGAAATTCAAACAAAGGGTAGTCAGAAACCGCTACTTCGTGGTAGAAAATGTTTTCTTGAAATCGCCCGAGTCGCACGGGTTGAGAATAGGTGATGAAATGCACGTGGTGTCCTTTTCTCGCCAGCGCTTTACCCAATTCTGTGGCTACAACACCACTCCCACCAAAAGTGGGGTATAATACGATGCCTATTTTCATTATTTTGTATTTCCAAACGGGAAAAAGAAGGTGATTCGGTAGATGATGGGAAGGATTTTTACAATGGCTCCGTTTTGGTCTTTGATTTTAAAACCGTAACTCGAACGGAAAGGACTGTTGGACGCATTGATAACATCGTAGAATATGCCTCCGTTTATCCTGATTTTTTGTTTGAAATCCCTCGAAAAACCTCCACCAATAAAGAGTGTAGAAGCCAAGTTCTTCGTCGAATAATTGAAGTTAACGAAATTATAAGGACTGCGTAACAATTCATATTCAAGTCCTAAAAACAGGGTGTTCTTAATTCGGTAATGGGCGAAAACACCTCCTCCGTAAATGGCAAATTTGTTTTGTTGTCCCATAAAATTCGACCAAGTTCTTTGGTATCGAAAGGAGGGGCCCACGGCCCAGTTTTCATTTAACACCGCTGCGTATTTGAGATCGCCACCTATGGAACCCCCTAAATTTGAGGCGCCTGCAAAAATCTCAAGTCCAACCTCTGAACCGTTGAATTCAACTTGGGCAATGCTTAGAAAAGGTAAAAACAAAAGAATCAGTAATAATTTCCGCATGGTTTTCATTTTGACAAAGATACATAACCTGTGATTATTAGGAATGAATGCCTGAAATCCTTTTTGTCGTAAATTTGCAGTATGGAAACAATCAACGGAAACGCAATTGCCAAAGAAATTAAGGAGGAACTCAGACAAGCCGTTGCTGAGAGAAAAAAAGCTGGATTGAAAATCCCTCACCTCGCTGCCATTCTTGTCGGCAATGATGGCGCCTCTATGACCTACGTAGGTGCGAAAGTAAAAGCATGTGAAGAGATAGGATTTGAAAGCACCCTTATTCGATACGATGATTCGGTCTCCGAAGAAATATTATTGGGAAAAGTACAGGCATTGAATGAAGATAAAAGCATCGATGGATTTATCGTTCAGTTGCCATTGCCTGCCCAAATCGATGACCTAAAAATCACCCAAGCCATTGATCCCTTGAAGGATGTGGATGGTTTTCACCCTAGGAATCTGGGGAATATGGTGGTCAATTTACCCGGTTTTTTGCCCGCAACCCCTGCGGGAATTATGGAGTTAATCAAACGAAAGAACATTGAAACCGAAGGGAAAAATTGTGTAATCATTGGTCGAAGCAACATTGTAGGAATGCCATTGAGCATCTTGTTAAGTCAAAATTCCAACCCTGGAAATTGTACCGTTACCTTGGCGCATTCTCGAACCGAAAATTTAAAAGAGGTCTGTCTCAATGCGGACATTTTGATAGCCGCCATAGGGCAACCTGGTTTTGTCACGGCAGACATGGTTCGCGAGGGAGCGGTGGTCATAGATGTGGGTACAACGCGCATCGAGGATGTTACCAAACCCAAAGGATGGCGCCTTTCGGGAGATGTAGATTTTGAAAATGTAGCGCCAAAATGCAGCATGATTACCCCTGTGCCAGGTGGCGTCGGGCCTATGACCATAGCTTCTTTGATGATGAATACCCTAAAGGCCATGGCGCTGAAAGGGAAGTAACAATGAGCCCGTTCATGAAATGGGTGATGTCAATCCTTTTATTTGTGTCCACAGTGGGTTACGCTCAAACGGGAGGCATCGCTTTAAAAGCATCGATAAACATAGGCAGTCACATCCAAGGAGTGGGGCTGGGGATTCATGGTTATCTCACCTTTAATCACATTCAATGTACGGCGGGAAATGACATTTCCTTTTACCTAAAATCTTTGGGAGGAAGGAAGTGTTTTTGGGAGAATAGGTCGTATGCCGGTCTTTTTTATGGGGGAGGAAAGGCCGCAAGTGTAAGCGATTTTGAATGGGGCAATGCTGTAAATTATTCGAAGTATACACATCAATTTGGGTATTCATATTTGTTCTACGCCGATAACGCACGAACCTCTCAGTCGTCAGGTGCTTTTGCCTTTGAAGCCCATCGGAATCGTTTGTATTTCGAAAATGATTTTTTTGCGGGTCAAGGAAAGGATCGTTTCCGAACAGCAAACCTGGTTTTTCGTCACCGCGAACTTTTTTATGCGCTAACATTTGGCGTGCGTATTTGGACAGGTGAGACTTCAGGTGTGGGTGCACAACAAGCGCTTGTGAAGGGCAAAACATCCTATTTTAAGGACCTTTCCAATCTTTCTTATGGTCAAACAAGTCATGGTATTTTGTATGTAGGGGTTGAATATCTGGTAGGGCTAGGGCAAGTGCTTAAATTTCAATGTGGTATGGATGCTGAAGGGGTTCGGAATGTATTTCAAAACAACATCGGGCATGCTGCGTGCTTGCACCTCGATAAGTCCAAAGCAGTGAAGTACCCCAGGTTAGATGGCTTCGGAAATCCTACCTTTGAACGGGGTTCTGTGAAAAGTTCTGAAACCTTTTTTCAATTGTCGTTAGGTGGCGAATAAAAACAAGTAATTTTATAACCTAAAAACTGAATAATGAATGTACCTGTTACGGTTTACACAGAAATGACCCCCAATCCGGCGACCATGAAATTTGTTGCCAATAAATACCTTTTAGGCAGTGGCGATTCCGTTGAATTTACCCAAAAATCTGAGGCAAAAGGCTATTCTCCGTTGGCTGAAGCTTTGTTTAATTTTCCTTTTGTAAAAAGTGTTTTCATTACCGCAAATTTCGTGACCATCACCAAAACCGACAATGTGCCGTGGGATTTTATCACCATGGAATTGCGTGAGTTCGTACGTGAGTTTCTCGGTGAAGGAAAGGAAGTACTGATCCAAATGCCTATTCCGGTAGAAAAAAAGGTCTCTACTGAAACCAAAACGGTTGCGGAGCCCAGCGAACTGGATGAGCCAATCATTGCCTTGCTAGATCAATATGTACGCCCTGCCGTTGAAAATGATGGTGGCGCTATCGATTATGTTGGATTTAAGGAAGGAACGGTAACGGTGGTCCTAAAAGGAGCTTGCTCTGGGTGTCCATCCTCCACAGCGACCTTGAAAGGTGGCATTGAAACGCTACTGAAACAACACATGCCCGAGATTACCCAAGTGGTGGCTTTCAACGGGTAGATTTATTTTTCTAAAAGATTGATTAAAGGTGAAAACATATAGGTTTATCCTTTGTTAGTTTGTAAATTTGAATACAGTTAGGATGTTTTTTTACATCCGTTT
>Ga0209444_10002282_pt1 | contig 10563 bp, 9 predicted proteins | sample LauGreFaBDMM15DN_2_FD_188215 | JGI IMG/M metagenome (GOLD analysis project Ga0209444, IMG submission 188215) | Freshwater lake microbial communities from Lake Michigan, USA - Fa13.BD.MM15.DN (SPAdes) (version 2) | ecosystem: Environmental > Aquatic > Freshwater > Lake | place: Lake Michigan, USA...
CGCTTGGCGTCATCCATGGCGATCCCCATCTGGGCAACTATAGTTTTACGCCCGATGCCGGGCGCTTGAACCTGCTCGACTTTGGCTGCGTTCGCATTTTCCCGCCGCGCTTTGTGGCCGGGGTGGTGCTGCTCTATCGCAGCCTCCTGACCAACGACCGAGCCGGGCAGGCGCAGGCCTATCACAGCTGGGGCTTTACCCGATTGAGCGATGATCTGATCGATGTGCTCAATGTCTGGGCGCGGTTCATCTATGGGCCGCTGCTCGATGATCGGGTGCGCAGCGTCGCCGATGGGGTCGCGCCCGGTGACTATGGCCGGGCTGAGGCCATGGCCGTGCGCCAAGCCCTCAAGGACAAGGGCCCCGTGACCATCCCGCGCGAATTTGTCTTTATGGACCGCGCTGCCATCGGTCTGGGGGCCGCGTTCCTGCATCTTGGAGCCGAGCTCAATTGGCGCGCCATGTTTGAGGCGTCGCTGGCCGATTTCGATGAAGCTGTGCTCGCGCAGCGGCAGGCCGAGGCCCTAAAGGCGGCGGGCCTCACAGTGTGACCGGTCTTACCTAGGGTCAGGCTTGCCTTTCTGTCATCGGCGGTTAGTCAGGGGGCGCGAAATAGAGGTGCCGCTCTTTATGTCTGACGAACTCACCCCCGGACAGAGCCATGTGATCCCAGAGGGCTATAGTCTGCTCAACTGGCACAGGGGTTTTGGCCGTCAGATCGGCCCCCTTTACGAGTATAATCGGCCCAACGATTACCGCCGCGCCTTTCTGGTCGAAGAGCACCATACCAACGGTATGATGAACGCACACGGCGGCATGGTGATGAGCTTTGCCGATATGGCTTGGGGCCATGCGGTGTCGGCCAAGCAATCGAGCTGGTGGGTGACGGTTCGGCTGACCTGCGACTTCCTATCGGGCGCCAAGCTGGGCGACTGGGTTGAGGGCGCGGGGGAAGTGGTCTTGCAAGAGGCCGATATGTTTACGATCCGGGGCCGGGTCTGGTGCGGTGACCGCACCATCTTGACCGGCACTGGCATTTTCAAAGTGATCGAACAGCGCACTGACCATGAGCGCAACCGACCCTACAGGGCTTGAACCATGACTAAAGATCCAAGACGCGCGCAACTGGCCGCTATGCCCGAATCGATCCGCTCGCCCTTGGCGCCCTTTGCCGGCGCCAAGCCGCCCGCTCCGGCCTGGTTTGAAGCGGCCCTTGCCGATGCCCCCGAGCGGAGGATGATGATGGTCGAGGGGGTCGATATTGAGCTCTTGACCTGGGGCGAGGTCGGCAAGCCCGGCCTTTTGCTCCTGCATGGCAACGGCGCCCATGCCGATTGGTGGGCCTTTACCGCGCCCTTGCTGGCCAAGGACTATCGTGTCGCGGCCATTTCGTGGTCCGGTATGGGCAATTCGGGCTGGCGCGAGACCTATACGGGCGAGATTTTTGTCAAGGAGATCTTCGCCGCCGTTGAGGCCGCGGAGCTAGAGGCCGATGGCCAAAGACCCCTGATTATTGGCCACTCCTTTGGCGGCTTCCCGCTAATGTACTGCGCGACCCATTTCCCAGAAAAGATCCGCGGCGCTGTGCTGCTCGATTCCAGCGTTCAGCCGCCCGAAAAGCGCTGGAAGGGTCCGCCGCCGCGCAATCCGATGCAGCAGGTCTATCCCACCCTCAATCAGGCCCTGGCCCGCTTTCGGCTCGCCCCGCCTCAGGGCTGCGACAATCTCTATATTGCCGACTATATCGCCCGCACCTCGCTCAAGCCTGTGGCGCTCGAGGATGGATCGGGTGAGGGCTGGTCCTGGAAATTTGATCCCCAAATGTGGGGCCGTTTCCAGATCGGTGACCTTGGTGACCTTCTGGAAACAATGGCCTGCCCCATTACTTTAATGTGGGGCGAGCGTTCCAATCTGATGGGCCAAGAGACCATGGACTATATGTTTGCCAAGGTCCCGGCGGGCTTCAAAAAGGTCGCTATTCCCGATGCTGATCACCATGTCATGATTGATCAGCCGCTGGCTTTTGTTGCGGCTGTGCGCGGACTATTGGCCTCTTGGCCTATTTGACATTTTTGCAACGGTCTTTTTTCAACTGCCTGCCAAAATGGATCGGTAGCTGAAAGTAGTTGAAAGTAATAACTATCTGTACCTAACGTCTCGGACAAGTGACTGAGGCCGCGCGGAATGTCGGAGCTGAAGCTCGATGATCGCCGTGATGTAGGACCTCGGCGCGTAAGATCGGGGATCCTCCAATGAACTATAAGACCTTCCTAATTGCGGGCTTTTCGGCTCCCGCCTTGATTCTGGGCTCGATGGGCACCTCAGCTCATGCGCAAGATTCAGCGGCCAGCGTTGACGAACTGGTCGTCACCGGTTCGCGCGTCGCAAAGCGCTCCAAGCTCGAAACGCTTGCGCCCGTGGACGTGGTCAGCAGCGCTGCCCTGACCCAGCAAGCGACCCCAGAATTGGGCCAAGCCCTTGCCAACCTCATTCCTTCGATGGACTTTCCGCGTCCAGCCATCACCGATGGAACGGACAGCATCCGTCCAGCAACCCTGCGCGGCCTCGCGCCCGACCAGACCCTGGTCCTGCTGAATGGCAAGCGTTACCACTCTTCGGCTCTAGTCAATGTCAACGGCTCGATCGGCCGGGGTTCGGCAGCGGTTGACCTGAACACCATTCCTGCTGTGGCCATCGACCGCGTCGAAGTGCTGCGTGACGGCGCGTCGGCTCAATATGGCTCGGACGCCATCGCCGGTGTCATCAACCTACGTCTGCGTGAAGCCAGCCAAGGCGGCGGCGTCTCAGCCAGCTGGGGTGAGTACAATACCGATGTGAAGACGGCCCGCAATCCAAGCGGCCGGACCGCCCATGACGGAAATGTCTATACCCTCTCCGGCTGGCAAGGCCTGCCGCTCGGCGCTGACGGTTTTCTGACCGTTTCGGCTGACTACAGCTTCCGCAACCCAACCAACCGTTCGGACCTCGACCCACGCACCGTTCCATTCAAGGTCACAGCCCGTTACGGCGACCCGCGCGTTGAGAGCAAGACCTTCTATGCCAATGCTGGCATGCCCCTGGTTGAAGGCTTTGAAGCCTATGGCTGGCTCGGCTATCAAAACCGCGTTGGTGACAGCGCCGCCAATCCACGTCTGGCGACCAACGCCAATAACGTCGCCACGATCTTCCCAAATGGCTTCCTGCCCCTTATCACGACGGACATTGATGATCTGTCCGCTGGCGGCGGCGTCAAGGGTGACCTGTCTGGCTTTGCCGTCGATGCAAGTCTCACCTATGGCAAGAACAAGGTTCAGTACGGCGTCGAAAACTCGGTCAATGCCTCGATGGGCGCGGCCTCGCCGACCACCTTCGATGCGGGCGCGATGGAATATGACCTGCTGACCGCGAACCTAGACCTTAGCCGTCCCGTGTCCCTAGGCTTTACAGCGCCTTCGCAATTGGCTTTGGGCGCTGAATATCGTTCGGAAGGCTATCAGATCACGGCGGGCACCTCGCCCTCCTATATCTTTGGTGGCGTAGCCACTAAGGCTGCCGGCGCTCAAGGCTTCCCAGGCTTCCAGCCCGCAAACGCCGTCGACAAGTCACGCAACTCCTTCAGCCTCTATGCTGATCTGGACACGCAAGTGACCAAGGCCTTCGCCGTCGATATCGCGGTTCGCTATGAAGATTATTCGGACTTTGGTTCGACCGGCACCGGCAAGATTGCCGCGCGCTATGACTTCAACGACGCCTTCGCCCTTCGCGGCGCGGTTTCGACCGGTTTCCGTGCGCCTTCGCTCCAGCAGCAATATTTCACGGCCACCTCGACCAACTTCATCGCCATCAATGGCATCTCAACCCCGGTTGAAGTCGGTACCTTCCCAGCCACCAGCGCGACGGCCGGGGCCTTGGGCGGTAAGGCTCTTGAGCCTGAAAAGTCCAACAACTATGCTGGCGGCCTCGTCTATCAGGTTGGCAGCTTCGAGCTGACGGCGGATGCCTACTATATCGAGATCAACAACCGCATCGTGCTGTCGGAAAATATCCAAGGCGCCCCGACCGGCACGGCAACGGCGATTGCCATCTACAAGCTCATCAACCCTCCGGGAGCTGGCGGTGCCTTGGGTGCTGCACGCTTCTTCATCAACGGTGTGGACACCACGACCAAGGGCCTGGACATCGTTGCACGCTATCGCCTTGATGCCGATGCGATGGGCAAGCTTGACTTCACCTTGGCTGGTAACTTCAACCAGACCGAAGTGACGCGCCTGCCATCTACCAGCCAGCTGTCGGCGCTTCCTGTGCCGCCCCTGCTTTTCGCTCGTAGCAACCGCCTGACCTTCGAAGAGGGTACGCCGCAAGAAAAGTTTGTCTTCACGACCGAATGGTCAAAGGACAAGATGGGCGCGACCTTGAAGGCCACCCGCTATGGCGAGGTTCTGGTCCCCAACAACACCTCAACGCTGGACTATAATACCGGCGTTCATACTTTGGTGGATTTCGAAGCCCGCTATAAGCTGATGGACAAGATCAACCTGGCCGTCGGTGCGAACAACCTGTTGGATGAATATCCCAACATGACCCCGGTCAACGTCAACACCAATGGCCCTGTTGGCTTCCCAAGCTTCTCGCCTTTTGGCTTCAACGGCCGCTTCATGTACACGCGCATCAGCTACAACTGGTAGGCTCTCGGCCTCAGTAGACGCTGACACAGATAGCCCCTCCGGTCTTGGCCGGAGGGGTTTTTCTTTGGGCCGGTAGCGGAGGACTTAGCGCCGCTTTGGGTTCGGATTGCGATAGAGGCGGTTGCGGCCAGAGCCGGTGGTGCGCACCTTGGTGTCCTCGACAAAGCCGGCCGCAAAGAGCGGTGGCTCGATCCGGGTGGCGGCCTCCCGGGCGTTGTCGCCCTCGACCTCAACCAGCACCGACTTGATCATCGGTAAGGTCGCGGCGGCACCGCGCAGGATGGCGCCCTCGACCCCGTCAACATCGATCTTCAGATAGTGCGGCGCGGGCAGGTTGAAGGCGGCGCGCAGGTCATCGATCTGGTAGGCCAGGACGCCCTGACTAAAGACAGAGTTATATTCCCCAAACTGATTGGGTGCACCAGACACGGAGTTGCCACCAGAGCCTGGAGCCATGGCGGCGAGCTCTAATCGGGTGAGGCCCGTCTCGTCCGAAAGGGCGACGCAGAGGGGAAAGACCCGCTCGCCCAGCCCATTGAGCGCCAGATGCTCGACCAGAACACCGAAGCTAGTGGCCTTGGGCTCAAAGGCATAGACCCCGACGCCGTCCTTGAGGGCGGCATACATGGCAAACAGACCGGTCGCGGCCCCGACATCCCACAGGACCTCTCCCGCCGCGATCTCTTGAATCCAGGTCAAAAGTTCCGGCTCTTCATTGTCGAAGTCGAGGGCCGCCGCCGCCAGATGGGGCCCGCGCAGGGGCAGCACCTGGAGGGGTCCTCGGTCGGTCTTGATGGCGATCGCCGCAGAGCTATCCAACCGTTCCGCCAGCCGCGACAGGGTCATGGCTCGCCGTCTTGGGCTCTGGGCGGTGGTGGCAAGGCTGATGATCCCGTGCAGGGCGCGGGCGATGGAACGGCTCATGGGGTGGCTCCGTTGGGGCGCTAAGCTTGTCCTAAGGCAAATGGCGAAAAAGACCAGATGGATCGCAAGGCCCTGCGGCGGGTCGTCACGCTTGAGGCGCGGCGCTGAATGGTATAATCCCGCGTTCTAGGTTCAACGACTTGCCAAAGAGACTGACCATGTCCACACCTTCTGCCGACCACAATCACGACTACGAGCGCGGCGCTATGGACATCCAAGAGCAGGCCTCGACCTACGACGCCTTTATGGCGCTGACCAAGTGGGGCAGCTTAGCGCTAGTGGTCAGCCTCGTGGCTCTGGTGGTTTGGTTCTGCACGTCTGCGGGCTTTTTGCCGGGCCTTATCAGCGCGGTGGTCATCATGGTCGGCGGCATTGTCCTGCTCCGTGAAAAGCCCAGTGCGCACTAAATCTAGCGATTGGCCACTCTAAGGTCCTAGCTCTTAGGCTTTTTGATGCGGCCTATATGATGCGCCGCAGCATTTATTTGCGCCTATTGCCGATACTGGCTGGACAATAGGTAAATTCCTTCCTTAACCTCCCCGCCACTGTTCATGGCTGCCAGGGGAAACCGAATGACAGCGACAATCGCCGTCACCAAGGAAACACGCGCTGGGGAGACCCGTGTCGCGGCAACGCCGGAAACCGTCAAAAAGCTGATGGGTCTTGGCTATAAAGTCACCGTAGAGACGGGCGCAGGCCTAGCCGCGTCCATTCTTGATTCGGACTATGCTGCCGCTGGCGCGGCCATTGCGGCTTCAGGCCCCGCGAGCCTTTCGGCGGCCGATATTGTCCTTAAGGTGCGTGGACCCTCTGACGCAGAGATCGCAGCCCTAAAGTCTGGCGCGATCGTGGTCGCCCTGATGAACCCTTATAATGACCGCCCGATGATCGAGGCTCTAGCCGCCAAGGGGGCGAGCGCCTTTGCCATGGAGTTCGTTCCGCGAATCACCCGTGCTCAGGTGATGGATGCCCTTTCGTCTCAGGCCAATCTGGCCGGTTACCGCGCCGTGATCGAGGCAGCGGAAGCCTATGGCCGGGTCCTGCCGATGATGATGACGGCGGCAGGCACGGTCGCAGCCGCCAAAGTCTTTATCATGGGCGTGGGCGTTGCTGGCCTTCAGGCCATTGCTACGGCGCGGCGTTTGGGCGCGGTTGTGACTGCCACCGATGTGCGCCCCGCCACCAAGGAGCAGGTCGAAAGCCTTGGGGCCAAGTTCTTGGCCGTCGAGGACGAGGAGTTCAGGAACGCCCAGACCGCTGGCGGCTATGCCAAGGAAATGAGCGCCGACTATCAGGCCAAGCAGGCGGCTCTGGTCTCCAGCCACATTGCCAAACAAGATATCGTCATCACCACGGCCCTGATCCCCGGTCGCCCCGCGCCAAAGCTGGTCAGTGCCGAGCAGGTGGCCTCGATGAAGCCCGGCTCGATTCTGGTCGACCTTGCCATCGAGCAGGGCGGCAATGTGGTTGGGGCTGAACTGGACAAGACGGTGATCACCGCTAATGGGGCCAAGATCTTGGGCGTCCCTAACCTGCCCGGACGAATCGCCACCGATGCCAGCGCCCTCTATGCCCGTAACCTGTTCGCCTTTGTTGGTCTCTTGGGCCTGCAAGAGGGCAAGGTTAGCGCTGATCTGGACGATGAAATTCTCAAGGCTTCGGTCCTAACCCATGGCGGGGCCATTGTGCACCCCGCCTTCAAGCCGAATTAGGCGAGGACGATCCTGATGGAAACCAAGGCCGAACGCTGGTTCGCCGCGTGGAATGGCCGTGAGGCGGACGCCATCTTGGCGCTCTATGCCGATGAGGTTGAATTCCACTCCCCCTTTGTCGCACGTCTGGGCATGTCCGAAGACGGCAAACTGCATGGCAAGTCGGCTTTAGAACTCTATGTCCGCACCGCCCTGCCGCGTGTGCGCAATCTCAAGTTTGATCCGATCGGCGTTTGCGAAGGGCTCGAAGATCATATTCTAGTCTATCGCAATCAGTCCGGCCATGTGGTCGCTGAGCGGCATGAATATGATGCTGAGGACCTGATAAGTTTTGCCAGTGCCACCTATTCCACGTCTCCGCTCAAGAGGACCTAGACCTATGGAAGCCGTTGATCCTACCGTATTTCGTCTGGCCATTTTCGTGCTGGCAATCTTTGTTGGCTATTATGTGGTCTGGAGCGTGACGCCCGCCCTACACACCCCGCTCATGGCCGTGACCAATGCCATCTCGTCGGTGATTATCGTTGGGGCGCTATTGGCTGCTGCAGCTCACGGCGTTGACGGGGCTCAAGCGACCGGTTCGGTCTGGATCTCTAAGGGCGCTGGTGCGTTGGCCGCAGGCTTGGCCGCCGTCAACATCTTTGGCGGCTTTCTGGTCACGCAGCGGATGCTGGCCATGTACAAGAAAAAGCAGAAATAGGGGCGACGACGCACATGAACGCCAATATCGCCGCCATAGCCTACCTGATTTCAGGTGTCCTATTCATTCTGGCCCTTCGTGGCCTCTCCAGCCCAGAGACCTCGCGCCGGGGTAACAATATGGGCATGGTCGGCATGGCCATCGCCGTGGGCGTGACCCTGCTGACCCTGTTCAGCCAAGGGGCGCTCGACCCCATCACCCTGGCCCTCATTGTCGGCGGCGTCGCCGTTGGCGGCGGGGTCGGTGCGATCATCGCCCGCCGTGTGCCCATGACCTCCATGCCGCAGCTGGTTGCCGCCTTCCACTCTCTGGTCGGTCTTGCCGCCTGTCTGGTGGCCGTAGCGGCCATCTATACGCCCGCTGCCTATGGCATTTTGGGCGAGGATGGCTTGGTCCATACCCAATCTCTGATCGAGCTATCCTTAGGTCTGGCCATTGGTGCCATCACCTTCACCGGCTCGGTCATCGCCTTTGCCAAGCTGAACGGTAATATGAGCGGCGCACCGATCCTGCTGCCCGCCCGCCACCTGCTGAATATCGCGCTGGGTCTCGGTATCGTGGCTCTGGTGGTCGTGCTGGTTGTGAGCGGTGGTCACGCCATCTGGGCCTTCTGGGCGATCTTTGCTCTGGCCCTGATCATCGGCATCACCCTGATCATCCCCATCGGCGGCGCAGACATGCCAGTGGTAGTCTCGATGCTCAACTCTTATTCAGGTTGGGCGGCGGCGGCCTTGGGCTTTACGCTGGAAAATACCACCCTAATCATTACCGGCGCGCTTGTGGGCTCGTCCGGCGCGATCCTGTCCTACATCATGTGCAAGGCCATGAACCGTAGCTTCATCTCGGTGATCCTCGGCGGCTTTGGGGCTGATGCGGCAGCAGTTGGTCCTGGGGGCGTTGTCGAGACCCGTCCGGTCAAGCAGGGCTCGGCAGAGGATGCGGCCTTCATCATGAAGAACGCCTCCAAGGTCATCATCATTCCGGGCTATGGCATGGCGGTAAGTCAAGCCCAGCACATCCTGCGGGAAATGGCCGATAAGCTCAAAGAAGAGGGCGTGGAGGTCAAATATGCCATCCACCCCGTCGCGGGCCGGATGCCCGGCCATATGAACGTCCTCTTGGCCGAGGCCAATGTGCCCTATGACGAGGTCTTCGAACTGGAAGACATTAATAGCGAGTTCTCAACCGCTGACGTGGCGTTCGTTATCGGGGCCAATGACGTAACCAACCCTGCGGCCAAGACTGATCCGACCAGCGCCATCTATGGCATGCCGATCCTTGATGTTGAAAAGGCCCGCACCGTGTTGTTCATTAAGCGCGGTATGAGCTCTGGCTATGCGGGTGTCGAGAACGAGCTCTTCTTCCGCGACAACACCATGATGCTGTTCGGTGATGCCAAGAAAATGGTCGAAGGTATCGTTAAGGGGCTTTAAGTCGCTTGCTTGGCCCGCGTTACTGTAGAAGATGGGACAAGTTTAGTGGTTTCTTAATCGCGACGACGGACTTTTCGGTTAGGCGTCGGGCACCCATCTATGGCCTCTAAAAAATCAAGGCTCAAGTTTGATGCGCCAGCAGACCTTGCGACCGGCAAGGCACAGAAGGTGCGCGCCTCAAACCTGCCTGCTGCCCACATAATTTTCGCGGCTATTGTTGGCCCGATATTGCTGATTGGTGGCCTTTTGATCGCCTTTTTGGGTGACCCCCATGCGGGCGAGCCGCGGGTCCATATGCCAGTTCTGCCGAAGAACGCAGCCCCTGCGCCAGCGGGATGGGCCGAGGCCCTAGCAAAGGTCCGCGCCTCACCCGGTGCCAAGCCCAAGACCAAAACCGAGCCGATGGAACTCTTTACCGAACCGCCCAAAGTCGTTCGGGTCTCGGTCGGGGGACAGGCCGCGCTCGCAGGTCCGACGCCGAGCTGGTCCGGTTCGACCTCTGGCCCGCTTCAGCCCGCGCCGATCGCAGGACTGTTTGCCAATAGTCCTAGCGGATCTTTGCCGATCATTGGCACGGACGGCCGCACGTCGTCAAAGGCCTATGCGCGGCCCTTCAAGTCTGATGGCCGCCCCAAGATCGCCCTTATCGTTCGCGGCCTTGGCCTAAATCCGCGTATTACTCAGCAGGCCATCGACGCCTTGCCGCCGGAGACCACCTTGTCCTTCGTGCCCTATGCCGATGGATTACAGACCTGGGTCAATATTGCTCGGGCCAAGGGTCACGAGGTGCTGCTCGAGGTGCCGATGGAGCCGCTGGACTACCCGGACAATGATCCCGGCCCTCAAGGCCTCATGTCGGCTAGCCCCCCGGCAGAGAATGCCAACCGGCTAGAATGGGTTATGGGGCGAGCCACCGGCTATTTTGGGCTGACCAACTATCTTGGCTCGAAATTCATCGCCTCAGATCCTGGCATGAATGCCCTGTTCGATGTTCTGCGTCAGCGCGGCCTAGCCTTTATTGACGATGGCACCGCCTTTAAGCGCGTGGGTGACGTGCAGCGCGCCTCTGCTGACCGGGTGGTGGACGGCCAGCAACTGTCGGCAGACGC
>Ga0209444_10002284_pt1 | contig 10562 bp, 6 predicted proteins | sample LauGreFaBDMM15DN_2_FD_188215 | JGI IMG/M metagenome (GOLD analysis project Ga0209444, IMG submission 188215) | Freshwater lake microbial communities from Lake Michigan, USA - Fa13.BD.MM15.DN (SPAdes) (version 2) | ecosystem: Environmental > Aquatic > Freshwater > Lake | place: Lake Michigan, USA...
CTCTTCAGATTATCATGTCCTAATCATTGATGACAATTCACCCGATGGAACAGCGGCTATTGTTGAAGCCTTATTCGGCAAATTCTTAGACCGATTATTTATTTTAAAGCGACCAGGCAAACAAGGATTAGGTACTGCCTATATTCAAGGTTTTAAATGGGCTTTAGAAAAAAATTACGATTATATATTTGAGATGGACGCCGATTTTTCTCATAATCCCAATGATTTAGACAAACTATTAGCTGCTTGTGAAGAGAAAGGGGCAGATGTTTCTATTGGCAGTAGATATGTTAGAGGGGGTGAAACTGAAAACTGGCCAATTGATAGAAGAATTTATTCACTAGGAGGATCGGCCTATACAAGATTAATTACAGGAATGCCAATTAAAGATCCTACAGCAGGTTTTATATGTTATAAAAATAAAGTGCTTGCCGATATCAATTTGGACGCTATTCAATTTATTGGTTATGCCTTCCAAATTGAAATGAAATTTGCAGCTTGGAAATTGGGCTATAAAATAAAGGAAGTACCTATTACATTTGTTGATAGAAAAATAGGAGTGAGTAAAATGACAAAAGGTATTATTAAAGAAGCTATGTTAGGCGTATTGAATATGCAGTGGCAGTCTGCTACAGGCAACTTCGTTAAACTGATAAAACGTATTCGTGTCAACTTTTAAGAAGGCCTTAGTTCAACTTCATATTTTTGTTTTCTTAGCAGGACTTACTGGACCATTAGGTTTTTTAATTAAATTGAATGGATTGGTCTTGGTATTCTATCGAATACTTTTGACTGTCATTATTTTATGGATATTGACTTTATTTAGAAAGAATTTACAATTCTACAATCTTAAAACAAAGCTTTCTTTACTTGGAACAGGTGCTATCATTGCACTGCATTGGGTTTGTTTTTACCAAAGTATTAAACTAGCCAATGTATCCATTGCACTTGTTTGTTTTTCAAGTACAAGTTTATTTAGCTCCTTGATAGAGCCGCTTTGGAAACATGCCAAAATTCAATGGAGTGAAATATTAATTGGTGCATTAAGTTTGCTGGGCATACTACTTATTTTCCATTTTGATACTCAATTTAGAACAGGTATCATAGTAGGTTTATTTTCAGCCTTATTTGCTGCTATTTTTTCTATCATAAACAAACAATTTACTAATCATATCGATGTGCAAACCATTCAATCCTATGAAATGACAGGGGGCTTATTATTTTTACTGCCATTTATTGTATTTCTAGGTTTCAATACAGGATTCAATCCTATAGGCTTAGTACCTACCTCTATGGACTGGTTTTGGTTAGCAATATTAGCCATAGCATGTACTGTATGGTCAACGCATCTTATGCTATCTTCTTTAAAGCATATTAGCGCTTTTACATTAAATGTAACTTTAAATTTAGAGCCTGTATATGGCATCATTTTAGCCTTTATCTTTTTTAAAGAGCAAAAACAATTGGGATTTAGTTTCTATGCAGGTATTATTTGCATTATCATTTCTGTATTTATACAAATGAGAAGGGTAGTGAAACAGCACCGCAGTACACAAATAAAAATAAATTAGAACTCGAAGATAAAGCCCACTGTAGGGGTTATAAAGATGGTTTTGTTTTCATACAAAGAAGCCTCCCCATTAGAGCCATCTTTTTTAAGAGGTAGTCCATCGGTTGTTTTAAAGCTACCATTTGCCTCGTAAGCGAAAATATAGTAAGGCGGAGACACGGTTTTAGCACCATACCAATTTGAAATATCTATATAAAAATCAAAAGTCGTTTTTTTGTAGTTATATTTTTTATCTAATCTAAAATCACTTGAATGAAAGGCTCTACTTCTTAAAGTATTTAATTTAGAGTAGTCAAATAAGCCAGATCCCAAGGTGGCGAAGTTTAATTTACTTAAATTCATATCATAAGGGGTATAGGGCGCGCCACCTTGATATCTGAATTTAATGCCTAACTCCCAGTTTCTATTAAACTTATAACCGCCCGTCAAACTAATTAAGTGTATATTTTCCCAAGAACTAGGACTGTATTTTCCTTGAATATCGTTATAGGCAGATCTAAAAAAACTATAACTAGCTACTCCAAAAAAGCGTTTTGTTAGTTTCTGTTGTGCAAATAATTCATATCCATAGCTTCTGCCTAAACCAATGGTGGAAATATCTTCATTGCCTAAAATATTAAAGTCTGCTCCTAAATTGGATAAACTAATTCCTTTTTCATTACTAATGGGTACGCCATTATATCTTTTATAAAAAACTTCTGCTGTAAATCGAGTAGATTCTGATTGTAGATATTCAAAACCTGTAACATAGTGGAAGCTTCCTATATAATTTGCATCTCTATTTAAATAATTACCTGAACGGTCTTTAAAACCTAAAGCGGTATTGGGTGCTAATTTAAAGTATTTTCCTACAGAGGCATTCCAGGTAAGTTGATCGGTTAACACTAAGCTCAGGCCTATTCTAGGCGAAATTTGACGCATAATTTGATTACCTGTATTGGTAAAAGTATTGCCATCTTTTCTAATACCCGCACTAATGCCTAATCTATTATTAAAAGCTCTTTTTCCCATCTGGAAAAAAGCACCATACTTCTTATAATTAAAACTTGAATTATAATTAATTAAAACTTTGTCTCCCAAACTAGGGGTGGCATTATTAGGGAATAGATTATTGTATTTCAACACCTGATAGGTACTATTGTCATAATTAATGTCTGCTATATTAAAGCCTGTAGTGAATTTAATCCCCAATAAACTTTTTGAAATATCCCATCTTAAATTATTGACAATGTCATTAGAATTATAATCAAATGTTTTTTCTCCATTATCAGGATTTAAATTATCCTCATATTTTTCGTTTACATTATATAAGTTACTCTTACTGATTGCTAAATTCCAATACCCTTTTTTTATTAATCGTTTTAAAGTAACACCTAGGGTATAACTCCATTGATTAATTGAAGGGCTGGTATTTAAAGCATAAATTTTTTGAGGCGTTGAATTCCTGGGTGCTGCGAATTTAAATTCATCAATTGCGCCTACGCCTATAAAGGTTAAAGTAGTTTTAGGGTCGATAGTATGGGTTACTTTAAACTGATAGTCCCAGAAATTAGGTCGTATGGGTAAGTCTAATACATAAAATAAATATTGTAAATAACTACGTCTTGCAGAAACTAAAAAAGTTGTTTTCCCATTTTTGGATAAAGGGCCTTCAAAGGTACTGGCAATTTCAGTGGCACCCATTCTTATATTTCCTTGTATTTTATCTGAATTGCCTCTTTTTTGTTTAAACTCAAATACGGAAGAAAGGGCATTATCGAATTTGGCATCAAATGCAGAAGAGGATAATTTAACCTCATCAATAAAAGATACATTCAAGATACCTTGAGGGCCACCCGCACTTCCTTGCGTACTAAAATGATTAATGACGGGTATTTCTATTCCATCTAAATAAAACACGTTTTCATTGGGGGCGCCACCTCTTACTATAATATCATTTCTAAAACCCGCACCTGTGGAAGCAGAACCTGTAACGCCTGGCAAAGTCTGTACCACTTTAGAAATATCAAAATTACTACCTGGACTAGATTTGATCTCTTCTGAAGTTAATCTTTGAACACTTAATGGGGTTTCTAAAGAAGCAGCCCTTACCGTTTTTCTATTACCACCTACTCTTACTTCTGCTAATTGAAATGACTCAGGAATTAATTCTATGGTATTACTTATTTCATTTCCGGAGCTCACAATTACATTAAACAAGGTAAGAGGGTAAGAGCCTATCGAAATAAATCTTATTTGGTACTGGCCTGTTGGAATTGATTTTAAAACATATTTACCATTGCTATCTGTAACAGTGGAATAGGGAGTATTTAAGATCTTAACAGATACTCCTGCAATGGGGAATTGGGTATTTTTATCAACCACCCAGCCTGATAAATTACCCTTGTTTTGACCAAAGAGTAGTGTAGCAGTGATAAGCAGGCATCCGGTTAGAAAAATACCTTTCATATAATGATTTAAAAAAGCAAAATTTAAAAGGAAAATTAATTATACATATTGAAACCACTGTCTATTGGGATCCCAGCTTTCAATTTCTTTACCTACAGCGGATAAGAATTTAGAACCCATGGCTCCATCTACTATACGGTGATCATAGCTCATGCTTATAAACATCATATGACGAACGAGTATTGCATCGCCAGAAGGTGTTTCAACCACTACGGCTCTTTTTTTAATGGCGCCTAACGCTAGAATAGCTACTTGTGGTTGATTAATAATGGGTGTACCCATAATACTTCCAAAAGAACCTACATTGGTAACAGTGAAGGTACCCCCTTGCGTATCGGTTGGTTTTAATTGACCATTTCTTGCAGCTTGCGCTAAGTTATTGACAGCCTTTGTTAAACCTACTATACTTAATTGATTCGTTCCTTTAATAACAGGTACAATTAAATTACCAGTTGGAAGAGCAGTAGCCATTCCTATATTAATATCTTTTTTAAGAATAATTTGATCGCCTTGTAAACTACAATTGATCATAGGAAATTGCTCCAGCACCGTAGCAATGGATTCTAAGAACATAGGGGTATAAGTAATCTTAGTTCCTTCTCTTCTTTCAAATAACTCTTTTACCTTATCTCTCCATACCACCATATTGGTTACATCCACTTCTACAAAAGAGGTGACATGGGGACTAGTTTGAACACTATCCACCATATGCTTCGCAATTAACTTACGCATACGATCCATTTCCATTATTTCGGTGGCGCCTGAAACAATCACTTCATCGGGATTTGCCAATTTAGTAGATTTTGATGCCGAGAAATTAGAAGTTGTATTTGCATATACATCTAACGGCTTATTGAGTAGCGGTCTTGTAGGGGGTTCGTTTACAATTGGTTCCTGTATAGTTTGCGTTTGTACAATTTGCTCATTAATAATTTGTTCATTTGCTATTGGACTAGCTAAATGAATAGCCATTTTTTTGCGCGCAATAAAATCTAAAATATCTTTTTTAGTAATTCTGCCATTGTTTCCTGTACCATTAATATATTGCAATTCATCCATGCCCACACCTTCGTTTTGTGCAATATTTAAAACTAAGGGAGAGTAGAATTTAGCTTCTAGTGATGAAGTATTAGAATTAGTATTAACCTCGATGTTTGGTATAATTTCTTTTTGAACAGGAGCAGAAGGCACAAATGGTACTTCTACTTTAGTAGTAGGCTCATTAGTTACTATACTTTCAATTTTAGGTATCACTATATTTTCAATAATGGGAGTAGCTATGATAGGAGCAGCCGTATTTGCTGTGGTGCTAATTCTTGCTATAACAGTTCCAATAGGAACAACGCTATTTACTTCAAATAATATTTCTGTAATTATACCTTCAGTACTGGAAGGAATTTCGCTATCTACTTTATCTGTAGCAATATCCAATAGAGTTTCATCTAATTGAATGGTATCACCCACTTTTTTATGCCATTTTAAAATGGTCGCCTCCATGATACTTTCACCCAACTTAGGTAAAACTAGATCCACAATTGGCATATGAGTTAATTTTAGCAAAAATAAGACTAAATCTTATTGATTATTAATAACCTTAGTAAATTTATAGCTTGATTAGCCGTTACTTCTATATTCCTTAACCTATCAAACCTTAGATAAAATACCTTAGAAACCACTTTTTCTCTATTCGCCACACCCACCCAAACCATTCCAAGTGGTTTTTCATCGGTTTGTCCACTTGGCCCCATAATTCCACTGACCGAAATAGCATAATCGGTATTCATTTTCTCCCTAACGGCTAAGGCCATTTGTTCAACGGCTTCCTTACTCACAGCTCCAACCGTTTGTAAGATTTCAGTAGGGACGTCTAAAAATTCGGTTTTAATGCGATTATCATAACTAATAATACCTCCCGTGTAAAACTGGGAAGAACCCGCATTTTTAGATAATAGATGACCAATATAACCACCTGTGCAACTTTCGGCAGTGGACACTGTTTGGTTCCTTTGTTTTAATAAATTACCCACGACCATTTCCATGGTTTCGTCTGCGTCTGTTACTAAGTATTCTTTTACAGCTTCCTTCAATGCCTCAAATTGAGCATTCACTTCAATTGCCAATACTTTTTCATCTTGACCAGACCCAGTTAGTCTGAGGCGAACCATTCCAATATTAGGTAAGTAAGCCAATTTAATAAAGTCAGGTAATGCATTTTCAAAATGGGCAATTTGTTCTGCTAAAAAAGATTCTCCAATGCCTGCCGTTAAAAGTGTTTTATGGGCAATAAAAGCAGTGGTAAATGATTTTTGTATGACCGGAATAACCTGATTTTCTATTAACCATTTCATCTCATGAGGCACACCGGGCAATGAAAAATAATAAACCCCATCTTTTTTAAATAACATACCAGGGGCAGTTCCTTTTTCATTAAATAGCACTTCACAAACGTCTGGAACCTCAGCTTGCTTTCTATTTCGATCAATCATGGGCCTTTTGTGGATTGTCTCAAAAATATGTGTGATATGATCAAGACTTGGCTGATGAATAATCATTTTGCCGCCAAAATATTCGTTGAGTAGGGGTTTAGTAATATCATCTGCTGTTGGCCCTAATCCTCCTGTTAAAATGATGATTTTGCTTTTTTGAGAAGCTGTATCCAAGGCATTAATGATATCCGTTTTTTTGTCACCCACTGCAATTCTACTAGTAACAGGTATGCCTATTTTTAATAAAGCTTGTGCGATAAAGGCACTATTTGTATCAATTACTTGCCCAATTAATAACTCGTCACCGATGGTAATAATGGTAGCTTGAATAGGGTTCATTGAATCAGGGTTATAGGGTGCAAAGTAAACTAAAAAACAGCGGTTTTTATCTAAAATAGGTGCTTAGTTTTTCAAGCATGATAGCCGGCATAGTTACCCTTTTACCCAGTTTGCTATCCATAAAATAAAGCTTCACTTTACCGATGGTTAATAGTTTTCCTTCCTCATTATAAATTTCCTGATCAAATACAATTTTATGCTCTGTAGGTAGTTCCTTAATTTGGGATTTGATGGTTAGTAAATCATCATATTTAGCAGGTCTTAAATACTTAATATTTAATTCCACTACAGGTAGCATAATACCCATATCCTCAATGCCTTTATAGCTTATACCTAAATTTCTTAAGCTTTCCACTCTGCCCACTTCGAAATACTGAGCATAATTACCATAGTAAACCACATTCATAGGATCTGCTTCTGCATACCTTACTCTTACCTGTGTGTTGAATTCGTACATGTTTTATTGTTATTGTTGACAAATTTACGAATGAATTATGTTTTTCCACAATAAGCAGTAAATAAGCTTCGTTTTATTAGTACAGCGTAATTTTGGGTAATTAATAAACAAGTAGCATGAAATCATTAAGCATTAGAGTAGGGGCCTTATTTATATTAATGATTTTTGCATATCAGACAAAAGCTCAATATAGCCAAAACACGAGATCCTTAGTCCCTGTTTTTCAAAAAGGAGTGCATGCACTTCATCAGGGCGATACACTGGCTGCTTTTCAATATATCCAAACGGCTTATCATTTAAAACCTAAGCAAGAAGATATTAATTACTACTATACTTATTTATCACTTGTTTTACAAAAACCGGCAGCTGAAAATTTAGCCATCAATTATCTAAAGTCTTCCAACAATAAAATTTTCAAGGCTAGAATTAACTTCTATTTAGGGGACTATTACGTAAAAAAACAAAATACCCAGGAGGCCTTGAATGCTTTTGATAAAGTAAGTATTGCCGATTTGAACAACGAGGAGCTTATTACCATGAAGTATCTTCAAGGTTATTTATATTTCAAATTAGGTAACTGGGACAAGGCCACCAATTTATTAAATAGTATCAGACAGTTAAAAAAATCCAAGTATTATACCGATGCCAATTATTATGCAGGCTTCATTGCACTTCAAAAAAAGGACTTTAATTTGGCTTTAGCTTGTTTTGAAATTGCCAGCAATAATGAAGCATACGCTAGCTTAACGCCCTTTTATATTAGTCAGATATACTATTTCAATGGAAATATAGATGCCGCCATGGTTAATTGTGAAAGAGCTTTACAATTAGAAGGGCAGTACTATAATTTACAATTACAGCAGTTAATGGGGCATTTATTGTTTGAAAAGAAACAATATCAAAAAGCAGTTCCTTACCTGGCAAAATATGTGGCTGCTCAAGACATTGTAGAAGTTCAAGACTTATACCAACTTTCATTTTGTTATTTCCAAGATCAACAATGGGAAAAATCTATTGAAGGGTTTAAAAAATTAGCCAATGTAGATGACTCATTAGGTCAAAATAGTATGTACTTATTGGGAACAGCCTATTTGAAAGTAAATGATAAAAATGGAGCTAAGAATGCTTTTATGCTTTGTGCTTCTAAGAGTATCAATTTAGAACAAAAAGAAATTTCACTATTTAACTATGGAAAATTACTGGTAGAACTTAAAGAATATAGTCTTGCCGTTACTGTATTAGATAAATTTATTGAAATCTATCCTCAATCTACTTACTTCCCAGAATCAAAGGCTTTGTGGATTACTGCCTTAGCACTTAATAATAATTATAAGCAAGCATTAGAGGCTTATCAATTAGTGGAAAACCCTTCACTTGAATTATTGAAAATATATCCAGCCATTTTATATGGACTATCCTGCAACCATATCAATGACGGAGAAGTAGAGAAGGCCTATACTTTATTGAATCAACTAAGAAACGCACCTTATAATGGGAATTTCCTATCTGCTACTCATTTTTGGTTAGGTGAAATAAGTTATAAGATGGGCCTCATTGCAGACGCTATTGGTTATTTACAGAAATACATGTTGGATCCTGTTAATGTTGGAGAAGTAAATGCGACAAATGCCAGGTATATATTAGGCTATTGTTTTTTGAAAAATGGAGCTTATCAAAAAGCATTATTACAGTTTAAAGAGATATCAAGTCTAGATCCAGGTATAGCATTAAATCATTTTCAACAAGATGCCTATGTAAGAGTTGCAGATTGTCAGATGATGTTAAAAAAAATGAATGAGGCCTTAGCTACTTACCAACGAGTAATAGATTTATCATGGTCTTATGCCGACTATGCATTTTTACAAAAAGCAACCCTATTAGGAGGCATAGGGAAGGTGAATGAGAAAATTAAAATGCTTACTAATTTTGAATCTGGTTTTCCAAACTCTACTTATATTAATGATGCAAGAATGGAATTGGCAGATACTTATGTAAGTCAAGAAAAGTTTCAAGATGCCATTGCGCCTTTAACTAAAATAAGTTTAGATAAATCAGCTACCCAATTTTACCCTCAAACTTTTTATAAATTAGGAATAGTATATTTTAATTTGGATAAAAACATAATAGCCCTATCTACTTTTAAAGACTTATATGCATCTTATCCCAATTCTACTGAAAGTGAAAATGCTATTGAATATATCCGTAATATTTTTATCGAAGATCAAACGCCAGAATTATATGTTCAGTTTATGAACGACTATGGACATCCATTAACAGTGAATGAACAAGATTCTTTAATATTCAGGGCTTCTGTTATTAAATATGAACAAAAAAGATATACAGAATCGGCCATTGGCTTTAGCGCTTATTTACAAAAATTCCCTAATGGAAGATATAGTCTAGAAGCCACCAACTTAATAGCAGAAATTGCTTATTCTAAACAATCCTATGATACTGCCTTGGTTTATTTTTCAAAATTAGCTGATATCGCTCCTAATATCTATGCAGAAAGGGCAGCTCTTATAGCCGCAAGATTAAATTATTTTAATTACCAAAACTACGATTTAGCTGAAAAATATTTCTCTATACTATTACAAATAGCCACGCAGAAGGAAAATGTAATAGAAGCCAATAAGGGTTTATTAAGATGCCAATTTAAAGCGCAGAAATGGGCGGATGCTAATAATATAGCCCAAGAAATTATTGAGGATAAAAATAGCGCCATGGATGATATTGAAATGGCCAATATGATCATTTACCATCAAAAACTAATAGCTGGGGATACCAGTTCCGCTATACAAATAATTAATAAAGTCATTAAAACGGGCTCTAGTGTCATTACAGCGGAAGCGCATTACCAATTAGCTAATTTATATTTAATACAAAACAAGTTAAGCTTAGCGGAGAAAACGGCCTTTGACATTATTAAAAAACAAGCTTCTTATGAATACTGGGTAACCAGTACCTATATTTTATTGGGCGATATTTATGTTGCACAGAAAGACAGCTTTAATGCTATCGCTACTTATAAGAGTGTAGCTGATAATGCCACTATTGAACCACTTAAAATTGTTGCTGCTCAAAAATTAAAAGAATTGACTGAAACTCCAACAATTAAATAACACATTATGAAGTATTTTTTAAAATATATTTTTTTATTCATTTGTATTTTCTGTTTCTTAACGGTAGGAAGTAGCCAACAAAAAAATAAGAAAAAAGCAAAGATTACAGCTAGTAAAAAAGCGGTTACTAAGAAGAAAAA
>Ga0209444_10002290_pt1 | contig 10550 bp, 13 predicted proteins | sample LauGreFaBDMM15DN_2_FD_188215 | JGI IMG/M metagenome (GOLD analysis project Ga0209444, IMG submission 188215) | Freshwater lake microbial communities from Lake Michigan, USA - Fa13.BD.MM15.DN (SPAdes) (version 2) | ecosystem: Environmental > Aquatic > Freshwater > Lake | place: Lake Michigan...
GCACGGATGTCACCATTCACACAAGCCTTTGTCATCTCATTCAAGATGTCAAAACGCTCGCGAATGCGAGTCATAATTTGATCTTCAGTTTCAGTTTCAGTTTGTGCGGCAACAAAGGCCACGGTGTTGTCATTACTCACGTTTTCTCCATTGACATATTCGATGTCTTTAATGTTGTTGACTTTGATACGGATGGTGTCGGGGCAGTTGGGAAATGCCCCGTTGTTTTCTACTGTCACAAAATTGCCTTTGGCGCCAGTTTGAAAGCCTGACACAAGATTAAAAGCAATATTGCGTACGGGTTTGTTGCGATACTCACCTTTGATAACTCGAATTGCACTCATTGTTGGCTCCTTTGAAATGCGTTGTTGTTTACTGTTTATGTCTCTATTATAGCAAATGTTGAATTAATGGTCAACCGGGGCAAACAGTTCTTGCCCTTGTTGCACAAAAACAACAAACGCTTCCATTGTTTTTTCACAGTAAAGCATCTTGCCGTGCTTTTGGATATCTTGCAAAACTTCCAACAGGCCCATGCCCATAAAGTCTGCTTCTTTTTGTATTTGTTTGATTGCTGTGGTGATCTGCATTACTGGCTCCTTTTTGCTTTGTATGTGGTTATTATAGCATTTTGGCAATTATTGGTCAACCAAAAAGTAGTACTACAAAAGTATTACTTAATGAAGTTTTCAAAGAAACGGGTGTTGATTGCGTCCATTTCTGCCTGCTCCACATAGAAGTCAGTAGTAGGATCGTAGTACTGGCCCTGTTTGTTGTCATAATACAACACACGACCTGAGAAGTTGAATGGGCCTTCCAGTCCTGCACGAGCACTGTATTTGTTGCGCATGACATCTATGGTGTCAACTACACGATATCCCATTACTGGCTCCTTTTTTGCTTTGTATGCCACTAGTATAACAGAATGGAATTTATTGGTCAAGTACTACCTAAGTATTACCTAGCACCAGTTGTTTGCAATAACAGGGTCAGCAGTACACTCATGCGGTTTGGGTTTTCCGTGAAATACCAATATGCTGGTATCACCGCCAATGTACGCATTGGAACCCGAGCCAGGTGCATGGGGTTTTCTTGTGGCAAAATTATATCCGCCATCACTCACTTGCCAGCGCCAACTTTGTAGATGGTGTTGATCGAAGTGTCTGCGTTGATTGGGATCAATCACCACTCCCAAGTAATCTTGATCGCCGGGATATTTTACAACTGTTCGGTTGATATCCAGTTGATCAAAGTCGTGCCACACATGTGCATACCGGGTAACATTCCACCACATCACACTTGAGTTCATTCCTGAATGTGTTTTGCGTTGTAGATACCTAAAGTCTCTAATGGTCCAAAAGCATTCTGTACTCAATGCTGGAATCCAACTCAAATCATTTATGATCACACAATCAAGATCAAAGTACAACAAGTTGCCTGCATGATATTCAGGATTGAACAACTGCATCTTGTACCACCATTCACGTTTGGGTCCTGAAATACCTGGCCATTCTTTTACCACATGTTTGATCATGTGTGACGGCACCGGCCTATCTGCTTCGGTGTAAACATGAAAACGTATGCCACCAGGCAAATGACGTGACAGCATGTTGTACAGTTTTTCCACATACACCCAGTCGTAACCAGTGCCATGGATCACACATGCACAATCAGTCATGCTGTCAGTGCGGGCTCGATTCTTTTTAGCCATATTCCTTCTCTTAGTTCTTGCACAGTGTATTCAGTGTGGCATATCTTTGCTAACCACAATTCTCTGTCTACTTCATAGGGTTGTTCAATGTCAGGCATACCCACTGCCACAGGATATGCCAAACTGCTGTGTGCCACAATGGGTCTGCACCCTGCAATGCCTGCTTGTATACCCGGTCCCGAGTTGTGATTGACCACAGCATGGCAGTTGAAGTGTATGTCAAAACTGTCGTAAGTGTTGGTCACGGGTCTGGCAACTTCCATTGTGGTATTCTCAGGCATGTATGGCATGCGTAGTGGGCTTCGTGGATGTGCTCGTATGCGTATGGGACGATCGGTAGAGTTTCGTAATAGTTGAACTTGCATCAACACCCATGATTCCATGCTACCAAGTCCGGCTACTTGCAAACTGTTTCGGTGTTGCGCAGCAATGATTATTTCAGGACCAGGGTTTACCTGTGTGGCCAGACTTATTTGCAGTTGGCGTGGACGACCCAGATCCAAATTGTGCTCATGACCGTAATAGCCATCCCTAGTGATATGGTTCACTGCCAGTTTCCAAGTTTGCCCACGATACAGCGCACCAATGTCTATCACAATCACCGGCTTGTTTTGACTGCGGTAGTGTTCATACACCCCTTGATTGGGTCGCATTCTACCATGCCACAGCACTGACCAGATTACCGCGGCATCTGCAGTCATAGAGTTCTCTTGTGTTTGTAGGCCCGCGGCTTGACAACAATCCAAAAATGCACTCATTACTGGCTTGGAATTCAACGCACACTGGGCAGGAAAATAGGCTATGGTTTTGATCACTGTAAATACGTCTATGAAATACACTGTAGTTACCACGTTTAACGCCGAAGGTTATAAGACTTATGGTCGGCGAATGATTCAAACATTTTTGGCCACATGGCCCAAGGACATCCTGCTCCGAGTATACGCTGAGGGCTGTGTAGTAATCGAAACTGCGCCCAACTTGCAGGTGCTGGACTTGGAAGGGGTTAGTGCAGACCTTGTGGCATTTAAGAACAAATGGCGCAATGTGCCCAAGGCCAATGGGGACATTGGCCCAGGCAGTGAACGCAAGGCATTCAAATGGCAAGCAGTGCGTTTTGCTCACAAAGTGTATGCCATATTTCATGCTGCCAAACACTGCACCACAGATTGGTTGATTTGGATGGACGCCGACATGGTGTGTCATAGCCCAATCACTGTGCCGCGTGTTGCACAGTTCTTTCCAGATGATCGGGAATTGTGTTATGCAGGTCGTAGCAACAAGTTCTCTGAATGTGGCTTGTACGGCATGAACTTGAAACGTGAGCCCATACAAAAGTTCTTGACAGAGTTCCAGCGCATGTATGACGACGCTGAAAACGGTATATTCAAACTGTCAGAATGGCATGACAGTTATGTGTTTGATGATGTTAAAAATCGCAGTGGCTTGGCTGAACTCAATTGGTCAGCCGGTTTGATCAATGGTGAAGGACATCCGCTGATCAACTGTGAATGGGGTGCCTACATTGATCACCTCAAAGGCAAACGCAAGGGCGATGGCCGTAGCAAACTCAAAGACCTTGTGGTTCGACGCACTGAACAATACTGGCGATGATATTTTTAAGCAAGAATGGTGATGACGAATACATTGACATGTATGCACATGGGCTTGGACTTGAGAGTACACCCTTGGAGTCTTGGCGTTATGAGGACAGCACAGAGCCACTCATGCTACGTGGCATAATGAAGCACAAGATCATCAAACAATGCTGGGAAGATGGTAGACCATTTAGATACATGGATTCAGGCTACCTGGGCAATCGTCCTGGTCCCAAAAATCCTCACGGTTGGAAGGTGTGGCATCGCATTGTGCCTAACAATTTGCAACATGATCAGGTCATACCACGAGCAAGTGATCGTTGGAATCAACTGGGATTGGAAGCAGCCAATCGCCGTGGTGGCAGTCAAATCTTGATTGTGGCACCTGATGAAAAGCCTTGCAAATTTTACGACATAGAACTAGACACATGGTTGGCAGAGACTGTGGCCACTATCAAACAACACACAGACAGACCCATTGTGATACGTGAGCGTAACAAAAGTCGCATGGATAGAAAAACAAATCGTGTGGAAAAGGCATTGGATGATGTGCATGCTGTGATAACGTTCAACAGCATTGCAGGCACAGAGGCTATCTTGGCAGGAGTGCCTGTGTTTGCTATGGCACCATCAAATGCTGCCAGACCAGTGAGCAACACCGACTTGACTTGCATAGACAAACCATGGTTCCCAGATCGAGATCAGGTGTTGGCTTGGGCATACCATTTGGCCTATGCTCAGTTTCACATAGACGAATTCAAAAACGGACGAGCAGAGCGCATACTCAAACAAACAGAGGAGATACTGCATGGGCAGTAGACCACTTAACATTGCAACCATTTGTGTTTGAATATACTATGAAATCGTTTATAATCAGATTAAAACACAATAAAATTTCTGAACAACAGGCCCAGGACTGTATTACCCAGGCTCGAGCGTTTGGCATAGATGTTGAATACTTTGACGCTGTAAATGGACTTGAACATCAAGCGCATTGTGAAAAACTAAACATACGACCGTTGAAATTTTTTAAAAAAGGCCTGCCAGGAGTGTATGGCTGTTTGTTGAGCCATTACTATCTTTGGTTAAAATGTGTAGAACTAGATGAGCCCATAGTGATACTGGAACATGATGGTTACTTTATTAGGCCATTGCCCGATGATATTTTAGATAGATTCCAAGACGTGCTGAAATTAGATTCATTAAATCCTTACGATCCAAAATATTCAACAATCATACAAGATTCATTCCATGATGATTGTGACCTAGAGATAACTGAAATTAACAACAATGAAACACTACACAATGACGCTGGATTTTATTCCTGGGGATCATATGCATACATCATCAAACCCCATGCCGCAAAAAACATAATTAACTGGATTGCTGAACGTGGGTTTTTACCATCAGATCATCAACTGGGCACACGAGTGGCACGTATAGAAACGTGTCGCCCAACCATGGCAAGATTGCATCCATTTTATGCTGTAGACGATAACATTCACGCAATGTCACTGACTAGAAATACAAAATTTTTGTCAAATCAAGAATAAACAAGGAGATATCAAATGTATGAATACCAAGGGTGGTGGTTCCCAGATGCCGAATCACATTTTCCAAAGATGCTGAAGAAAAGCACGGACAAGGGCGGGCCTGCTGAATATCAATATCAAGTACGAGACCGTAGTATGACCTATGTCAAACAACGTGGCATAGCCTTGGACATTGGCGCCAACGTGGGCTTGTGGAGTCGTAGCCTTTGCAAGAACTTCCGCACAGTGCTGGCATTTGAACCTGTGTCCATGTTCCGTGAGTGCTTGATTCGAAATGTTGTTGCCGACAACCTGCAGGTCAAAGACTTTGCACTGGGCGATCAGCGCACAACTGCCACCATGATCATAACAGAAGGCAACACCGGCCACACTCACATCGATCCTGCCACACTAGGGCAAGGAGACACCGAAGTATACCGTCTGGATGATCTAGACTTGGACACAGTGGACTATATCAAAATGGATTGTGAAGGCTACGAGTATCGCATACTACAAGGTGCCGAAGCAACTATCAAAAGATGTCGTCCTGTTGTGGTGGTAGAGCAAAAGCCACACGATGCCTACAGTGATCAGTATGCTCAACATGCTGCCATTGAACTCATGAAGACCTGGGGCATGGTGCGACTGGATCAAGTCAAAGACGACTGGATCATGGGGTGGAAATAAAGTACGCATGGTCACCGGCAGTCAAAGGCGACTATGAAAAATGGACTTTGAAACCTTGGCATCTCAAAGGACTAAAAATATTTGATCTGATTGAAGACATTCCCGAAGATCATGTGCTGGTAGTGAGTCACTTTGCCCCATGGTGGTCACCACTCAAAGAGTGGATTGAGGCCGGACGTCCTTGGATTGAAATAGAGTTTGGGTACTGGGGCGATAATGAGCCCAGGCGCAATACTCGCAGAGTTACCTATTGTGGACATCACAATCTTAACATGCAACCTCGACCTTGGCCAAGAGCACAGTTGTTTAAGGAACCACGTGCCGTGCATAATTGGCGAACCACACCCGGTGAGTATGTGGTTATTCCCGTGCCCATAAACAAAATACTACAACAACGCACAGGAGAAAACACTGTGGACTGGTGTGAAAAAATGGAAAACATTGTTAGGCAGCATTGGGATGGAGAGATTGTGTGGCGGAAAAAAGGCGGCAGCAGTGCAGGGCGGTGGAACAGTTTTGTACGGCTGTTAGATGACGCTCATGCTGTGGTAGGAGATCGCACTATGGCCTGTGTCGAAGCCTGCTTGATGGGTGTACCTGCTTATACCATTGATGAAAGCATGACTACCATACTCATGGGCGGGGTAGAGAACTTGGGCAACATACAATATCCAGACAGATCAGACTGGTGGGATCATATTTGTTGGAGTCAGTTTCATATCTGGGAGTTTACCGGCTGTGCGGAATCAGTGGCTGACCTGGTTGAGTCGTACCAGATTCATAGGTAAGGCAAAAACTTTTGATAAACACGCCCTGCACGGGCATCCGCGTCGCTCCAGTGAGCGGCTGCTAGATCATACATCCATTGTTCTCTGGCAAATGTTTCTGGTGTTTCAATTTTACTAACATCCTTGTTGGCCACTGCCCAGGCCACACAACTGGCGTCATCCGCAAACACAGGAATACCTTCACATGCTGCTGCCACACTGGCTGAACTGTTGAAAAACACTGCTGAGTGTGCTCCTTGCAAGTTGTCAACCAAGCGGCTGTGAGTAGGTTCTAATATGACCACGTTTTGTCGTTTGCCTTGTTTTGAATTATACATTGCAAAGTCTGTCATGTTGTATTGGCCTGGATGCGGGCGCACATAAATCTGTCTACTGCTTACTGCTCTGATTTGATGTATTTTATCGTGCAACCAAGTCATTGGGTCCAGTGTCTTCATTGCAAAGCCGCCATCTCGTTGCATACAAATCAAAATATGTCCTGCGGAGTTGACCTTGACTGGGTTCAACTGTACCCCTAGTGTGCGACTTATTTCTAACCATTTGGTAGCATCACTGTTGCGATTGGCATATTCAGCACGGTCATAGAATGGACCATTGAGACTGTATCGCAAGTAGTTGCCATTATCGTCAAGATACTTCCAACAACTCGCATCTATACACATGGTTTGAAATCCCAGCCTGCGCTGTTCAGGAATGATTTGTTTGCGCAGGGTGATGTTGCGGCCACCAGTGTTTGTGGTAGCCCAGCCCAACATTACTGCTAGTTTACTAGGGGTATACTTGTGTTCCCATTCTATGTTGACTGTGTGGCCGACCGCTCTCACACCATCAGCAAAACTTTCCAGGCATTGTATTTTTCTGGAATGTTTCTGCGGATTAGCAACACTGCTGATGTAAACAACTACATCAACCACCTTGCAAAATCCTCCAGGCTGTACCGTTACGCATTTCTGCTTCGGTAAATTGGCAATAGGCAATGTGTGCTGCCCAATGTTCTACTTCGTCCAAGGTAGGCACATGCGGATCGTTTATGGCATCTAAATTTTGACTACACAAGGCAGCCGCCGCATTAGGACCAAGTGTGATGGCAGGTTTGCCATTGAGCAAGGCTTCTCCAGCAGCAATACTTGAGAATGTTACCAAACAATGTATGTCTTGTTCTAGTGCGTGTGCCATTGAGTCATCACTGGTTCTAGCGGTACGGCCTGGTTTGCGGCGCACAACAACTTCTCTGTCAGTTTTGCTGCTGATTTCACTCAACACACCGGTTAACCATTGTTCTAGATCTATGTCATAAAGATTCAGCAACTTTTGGCTGGGCGGTGCTAACAATATCTTGCTGCCACGATAGAACTTGCGAGGTTGAAATCCTGTGGCTTCCAATCTATCTCTGGGCCGGTCTATTACGGGACCAAAGTTTTGCACATCATTGCGAGTCACCCGATGAAAAGATTTTTTCTTGGCGTTGCCAAAGTATCCAGTGTCTATGTAATAAAAATCTCGGCCAACCGCCCGACACGCATCCATTTGTTTGCGTTTGGTAATACCACGCAACACCACTGGCACCATGCTCTGTTCGCTTTTGCTCCAGTTGGTTATTTGGCCACCACATCCCATGGTGAAACTCTGTAGTATAGGATCAAACATTTTTCCCTTTTCTGCATATCTAAATTCACTATCAATAGCATGTATAGTTTTATTGTCTAGCATTTGAATTTTTTCAGTCAATGCTGTTAAGTCCATGCCATAGTAATCACCCGCTGGGTCCACACGATATTTCAACAAGTCATAGAATAATTCTTTGACTTCTGGTGGTGCTAGGTCAAGTTCGTGTTGTAACAACGGTACTAATTCTTGTTCATCCATGTTATGTTCTCTGTTGACAGTAGTCAGTTAGTAGTCTTTCCCGGTGCCAGTCTTCAGAAAAGTCTCCGACATTGGCAAACTCATTAAAGCAAGGAGTTCCCAGAGTATAGTGTACCAACTTGGCCTCAGGATTACCCTCATATTCAACATCCAACCAGTTCCACTCTGGGGGCAGTTCGCCAATACGCTCATTGTCCAACCAGGAGAATCTATGCAGTTCTGCACCTGTTGATTTTTGCACAAACTCGGGTGTCAGTTTACGATTGGGAAAACTGTTGCAGTTCCACAGTATCACGCTTGACCAGTTCTTACGTGGATAGTCTTCGTTCTTGCTGCCAAGATATTTTTCAGTCATGCGTGTTTTGTAGTCGTGTTTGACAACCATGACGTCGTTGTAAGGACTTTGCAAGTTCCATAGTTCCACAATATCTCCACGCAGGATCATGTCGCCATCAATGAATATGGCCCAGCCCTGATAGTCCATCAAGTGTGGCACAAGGAAACGACTGTAGATAAATTGATTGCTGCCATCAGTGTGTGTTTCATCGTAGTCTTTGAACAAGTTCAATGCCACAGGAATAATAGCCACTGGCTGACTGGCATGTCTGATGATTGAGTTTGCACACACATGGTATGCTACAGCTTCTCTAGGATCGTATCCCACAAACACAGGAATGGGTTTCATCGACGTTCAATATCTTCCTCAACACAGTGTTCCCCGTATTGGATTTCAATCAACTTCAAGGGTTGATCACTTTCGTTGCAAAGTTGATGCCATTCATTCACAGCAATAAAAGTGTTCTCATGCACAGTCAAGTGGCATTTGATTTCTTGATCAGTGCTGGCTTCATCCAGGGTGTACACTGTGGCTTCACCTTCGGCCACAAACCAAAACTCTGCACGACTGCTATGACGTTGCATGCTCAAGCAGGTCTTGGGCATGACTGTGAGTTCTTTGAGTTTGGTTCTTGGTGGCACTTCATGCAACACACGATAGTACCCCCAGGTACGTTCAGTCTTGGGTTTTTTCCAATCTTCAAGTATCCAAGAGCTGGAATTCTTTTTGTTTTCGCCGCCTACACCAAACACAAACTCTACGTCTGGTTCAGTCATTTCAGGAATGTTGTCTTGTGTTCTATCTCCACCATTGGCAAAGATAAACTTGGCACCTGGCATGGGATAGTACAGTTTGGCCAAGCGTATGGCATCTCGGGCACTGTCATCTGCATCATCAAACTCAATCACTCTATCTACCATGGAGAGATTTTCCACAATGGCTCTGCGCTCGGTCATGGGCATGAACGGTCGGCCTTTTTTGCGTACCAACCAGTCGTCTGAATTGAGTCCAACAACCAGTCTATGCCCCAGGGCCTTGGCTGCTTGGAAGTAGGCAATGTGCCCAGAATGCAGTGGGTCAAATCCACCTGTGACAATTACTATTTTCATGCGGATATTTATCTACGTAGATTACGAGGACAAAGTGTTGTGCTGTAATTCTAATATCAACTCTGATGGCCCTGCCCAGTTTGAAAACTTTTGCTGCCACCAATCTTCTGAGTGCAAACTGGCGTAGGGTTTTTTTAAGTTTTTTGGAGGCGTCATCCCTATGCCAACGATGCACACTTTTGCTGTGACTTTTTGTAATTTTTGTTTTATGTCATCAATTTGCTGATCTGTACAAAATTGCAACACATCAAGACATAAACTACAATCAAAAGAAGAGTTCCAGTCTGGCTCTTGACTGGCAGGCTCGTACCCTGGATCAAATTGATATACTGCACTCAGTGATATACCCAAACTGTTGTGTATCTCATACACGCTGTACTGATGCCCTTTGCCGCAGCCGTAATCCAATAGAGTTTGACAACGGTGTTTTTTGAATGCCAACTCAATTGTTGGAAGATATTGCAAAGTACCTTTGCCAGCCCAATTTTTATTGCCAGCATGAAATTGTTTTACTAAATCTAATTGAGTATTCATGTTTTAAACTTTCTCCAATATCAATCGTAGTTCAGGACTGCCATTGGGATTTTTTCTTGGTTTGGCTGTGAAGTTCACAGTCTCAGACCATATAATGTTGCACTGATCAAACTGTTGCTTTATTCGAGCCATCCACCAGTCTGCATTTTCTATGACCAAGTGTGCGTTACGCCCATCCAGCAAGCGTTTTTTTGCAGGATAACAAGCAATCAGTAGAAAGGCAGCACGAGAAAACTTGCTTTGCATCAGTTTTAAAGATTTATCCAACTGAGCAGGCTCAAAGTGTTCTATCACATCACAACTGACCAAACAATCATAGGTGCCAACGGGCACAACATCATAAGCAGGATTACCAGGATCGTAACCCGCCGACTTTTGAATACCAGGGAAA
>Ga0209444_10002293_pt1 | contig 10546 bp, 8 predicted proteins | sample LauGreFaBDMM15DN_2_FD_188215 | JGI IMG/M metagenome (GOLD analysis project Ga0209444, IMG submission 188215) | Freshwater lake microbial communities from Lake Michigan, USA - Fa13.BD.MM15.DN (SPAdes) (version 2) | ecosystem: Environmental > Aquatic > Freshwater > Lake | place: Lake Michigan, USA...
TGGCACAACGACTGGCAACAAAGAAGGGATAATCATTTCTTTGATTGCAGCGGTTGTCAGCATATCAACAGCCTTATCGTACTCAGGCTTGGCGGTACCTTCCATGATACCTTTGATGTCGCGGAACTGGCGACGCACCTCTTCAACGACAGCACCCGCACAACGGCCTACCGCTTCCATTGCCATGGCGCCAAAGAGGTAAGGGATCAAGCCGCCGATGAACAAGCCAATGATCACGCGGTGGTCCGAGAGATCAAAGACAACCTTTGCGCCGTTGGCCTCGAGCGTATGGGTGTAGTCGGCAAACAGAACCAACGCAGCCAAACCAGCTGATCCAATTGCGTAGCCTTTGGTCACAGCCTTTGTGGTGTTACCCACTGCATCAAGCGGATCTGTGATGTCGCGTACGGACTGGGGCAAGCCAGCCATCTCTGCGGCTTCGCCGGCACGTAAGGCGGCAATTCGAGCGGAATCTTTGCGATTCATCTGGCCCGCACCGATCCCTGCGGTATGGCCATCCTTGGCAAAGATCACGGCATTGGACTTGACGTGCTTGGCCACTGTGAAGGCAAAGACCATATCCTTGATTTCTTGCTCGGTCGGTGCGCGCCTGGTCACCACGGTCAGGTCGGCGGCCGTCAGGCGCGCATCATCGCGGCTTTGGACCAAGAAACCACCCGCAACCGACTTGAATACATCGCCCTTAGCCTTCGGGTCAGGCAGGCCGCCGGTGACCAGCAGGCGAAGGTTCTTTTTGGAGGCGAAAAGGGCGATGGCATCGTCATCAGCTTCAGGGGCGATTACCACCTCGGTAAAGATCTTGACGATCTCTTCCGCCGCTGCCAAATCGAGCCGACGATTGACCGCAACAATACCACCAAAGGCCGAAACTGGATCACATTGAAGGGCCTTCAGATAGGCGGTCTTCAGATCTCCAGCGACTGCCACGCCGCACGGATTGGCATGTTTGATAATCGCGACAGCGGCCCCGTCAGCAGGGTCAAATTCGGCGACCAGTTCAAAGGCCGCGTCCGTGTCATTGAGATTGTTATAGCTGAGCTCCTTACCTTGCAACTGTTTGGCGGTCGCCACGCCGATACGCGGGTTCGAGAGGGTGTAGAAGGCCGCCGACTGGTGCGGGTTCTCGCCATAGCGCGTGGTCTGGGCCAAGGTTCCAGAAATCACCTTACGCTCAGGGCTCATCTGTCCCAATTGCTCGGCGAACCAGCTTGAAATGGCGGCATCATAGGCCGCCGTGCGGGCATAGGCGCGAGCGGCCAAGGTCTTGCGCAGGTCCATGCCCGTACTGCCATCCGCCTGCAGGGCGGCAATGACTTCAGCCATATCCTGCGGCGCGGTACAGACACAGACATAGCCGTGATTCTTAGCCGCGGACCGGATCATCGCCGGACCCCCAATATCGATATTCTCGATACAGGTGGCAAAATCGCCGCCCTCTACAACTGTGGCCTCAAAGGGGTAAAGATTAACATAGAGCAGGTCGATGCCGCCGATGCCGTGGTCCGCCATGGCCTTGGCATGATCAGGTGCATCGCGAACACCTAGCAGTCCGCCATGGACGACGGGGTGGAGGGTCTTGACCCGGCCATCCATCATTTCGTTAAAACCGGTCAGCTCGGAAACATCCTTGACTGGCAAACCGGCCGCCGCGATGGCTGCACGTGTTCCGCCCGTCGAGACCAGTTCAACCCCAAGGGTCGACAGGGCCGTCGCCGCCTCGATCAATCCAGTCTTGTCCGACACGGACAGGAGGGCACGGCTAATCTTGGCGCGGTCGGGTGCGGCGGGATAGGCAGGAGCGGACATGACGAGGGCCTTCGGTCAGGGGCGGACACTGCGCGCCTGCTAGCACGGACGGGCCCCACAATGAACCCTAAGACTATGGCTATCGCGTATCTGGCTGGAACCCTGGCTCCAGTCCCATCAGACCCTCAATAACCGCCTGCTCATTGCGCGATTGGGCCGCCGCCATCAGTCCGTCAAAGGCCTCTTGCAGGTCACACCATTGGGCAGGGTCTGTGCGGGCCGCCATCACCCCATCTGCAAGGGTCTGTCGAACATCTTCGGCGGCGTAGAACACCTCCTCAAAGAGTTTTTCGCCGGGGCGCAGACCCGTATGGGTTAAGATAATATCCTTATCGGGGCGCAGGCCATGCAGTTGGATCATGCGCCGGGCCAGATCTTCAATCCGAACAGGCTCTCCCATATCCAGTACATAAACCGCCGCCGAACCGGGCTCTTGCGGCAAGGCGGCTGCCTGCAGCACAAGACCGGCAGCCTCCTGAACGGTCATGAAATAGCGGACCATGTCGGGGTGGGTCAGGGTCACCGGTCCACCGGCCGCGATCTGGCGTTCAAAGAGGGGAACCACCGAGCCCGCAGACCCCAAAACATTGCCAAACCGCACAATGGCGGCCTTGGCTTTGCCGCCGACCATCAGGGCCTGAATAGCCCGTTCCGCCGCCCGCTTGGTCGCACCCATAACATTGGTGGGATTGACGGCCTTGTCGGTGGAAATGAACACAAAGGCTTCGGAAAGGTCCCGCGCCAGCCGCGCCACCTGCACCGCACCGCCCAAATTGGTCATTACGGCTTCGGAAGGGTTGGCCTCCATCAGCGGGACATGTTTGAGGGCGGCGGCATGGACAACCACCTGCGGCTGTTCGCGGGCGAACAGTTCGGTCAAGCGGCTCTGATCGCGCACGTCACCAAGCTCGACACTCCACGGCACCTCGATGCCCAATTCGGTGAGTTCGCGATCGATGGCGTAGAGATTATATTCCGAGGCATCAAACAGAATGACCCGCTCTGGGCCATAGTTGAGAATTTGCCGGGTCAGTTCAGACCCAATCGTCCCACCCGCACCCGTCACCAGGACCCGCTTGCCCGCTACCAGATTCAGGGCCCGAATGGGATCGAGCACACGGGGCGGACGGCCAAGAAGGTCTGCGGCCTGAACGGGGGCAAGCGCGGCTGCTCCGCCGACCAGCGATCGTGCCCGGGCTACCCGAACCCCCGCCTCACCGGCGGCCGCCACGACCTGTTCCAGCAAGGCCCGGTTGGGCCTTGGATCGACAACGACGACCTGAGGTAACTGGACATCGCGCTCAGACAGGCCGCGCAGAATCAAGGTCAGTCGGCTCAACGACCCCAAAACGGGGCGACCATAAATGGTGCGACCCGCACCTCGGTTATCGGGGGTGACAAGGCCCGCAATACGCATTGGCAGCGCAGCGCGGCGATTCTCCCGCAAAAAATCTGCAGCGTCCTGTTCAGTGCCAACCAGCACCATAGCCGGGGCCGTGCGGTCTTCCAGCGAGAGGGCTGCGCGCACGTCTCCGCTCGCCAAGCCACTGGCGAGAACCCGTCCAAAGCTCATAAGAAGGACGGCCGTACCGATCACCAGAACCGGAGCGGAACGGGGAAAATCTAACAGTCTATTGGCCAAAAACAGCAGGGGTAGAACCAAGACACTGGTCGCAGCGGCGGCCCGGGCAATGCGCCAAATGTCATTCAGCGCCGTGAACCGCCAAACACCGCGATGGAGTTTGAAAAAGGGGAAGACAAAGGCGGCAACCAAGGCGAAGGCCAGCGTCGACTCCCAGATCATGGCATAGGGCGTGGCCTTAGTCTCAAACCTATAGCGGCCTAAAAGTACCACCGCCATCGCTGCCGCCGCCATCAGCAGATCATGGATATAGATCAGCAGAGCGATCTGACGGACAGACCAAAGGGGGATCTTTTGAAAAGGATCTGGCCGAGGCTCACTCATGTTGAGGGCTCCGCTGCCGCCAATTTCCAGCGAATGCGAGTGCGGCCCTGGCGCGTCAGTGGACTGTGGAGAACAACCTTCATACAGCGCCTCGGCCGTCCGTCCAGAAAGTGAAAACTCGGCTCGATGGTCACACTGGCCGCATCATTTCGCAACCACCAGCCATTGTTGGACGGGCCCATCAACAGCACACTGCGCCGATCGCGGGCCAAGGTGGCGCGAACCTGAGGGTGAAGGTGAAAATAGACCCCCACCTCAACCTGCCGCGATGGGGATCCGCGCGGCGCCAAAGGAAAGACGTCCTCGCCGCGCATCTCATCGAGACGCGTATCGAGGAATAGCCGACGCTCATGCAAAAGGCCAAAACTATGGACCCAGCCGTCGTGCACCGCCTCAAGCCAGACCCCGGCATCGGTTTCGCTGCGGGTACAATCCACCGTCAAGGCGGCTCCATCGAGCTGCACACCCAACCGATTGGCCGCCACGCCCCTTAAGGGCCAGCCCGCAGACCCTTCGCCCAGACAGGCGGTCGAGCCGCCGTCACTCAAGCGCCAAGCTTGGCCCTGCGGCAAGCGCGGGCTCCAGCCGCTATTCGTAATGAGACGTTCGCGGCCGGTGAGGACCTCAATGGCCAAGGGCTGAGCCGTGGCGGTTTGGCTCATGGCATCGCGCGCGGGTGCCCCCACATCCATCATCACCGTTAAGGTTCGGCCGGCCATACGCTGGTAGCCAGAGTGCAGCGCCTGCTGCGGCTCGCGCGCCTTTGGATCACGGTCCTCATGGGCCCGAGCCGCTGCCACATAGTCAGGATGACTTTCTTCGCCGCCCTGAAAACAGGCCAGCCGACCGTCCGGCAAAGTGAAGAACCGAACCGCCGCCGTGAGCCGATCAATGGCTCTGGATACTTCGACCGGTGCCGCCAATCCGCGCTGCGACAGCGCATCATCAAGGGTCAGCAGGTCGTAGAGCAGTTCTAGGGTGGCTTCGGGCGAGCGGGTAATGTGGCCCCCATCACTCAAGACGTGCTTGGGCAGAAGGCCAGTAAGGATCGACAGGCCCTTGGCCATCAATCGCTCACCGACCGGGCCGCTGAGGGCGGTTCCCGCGATGGCCGCTGCGGCCGCGCGCTCTGCCGCTCTGGGGTCGCTTTGGGACAGGCAAAGAAGGTGGCGGGCTTGGCGCGCTACGCTGTTGCAAAGGGCCAGGGTCTCAAGTTCTGAGGCCACACCGGCAAGATACCTGAGGTGACAGGCGAGGTTAAAAACGCGCCGGTCAAGAACGTCACCACCCCATGAGAAGCTGTTCCAAAGACCATAGGCACGTCGCCAGTCCAGGCAGAGCTGCAAGCCATAGTCCAGCCCAACCGGGCGCTCTTCCATCAGGGCATTAAGCCAAGAAAAGCGATGTAGCTCGACGGCAAAGGATCGGCTTGGGCAGGGCTTATCCCAAGGATCACCGCCAGCTCCTACCGCAAGGGTTTCTCCAGCCAGAACAAACCGACCCTCAAGCAAGGCCGTCGCCATTCCGCTGCGCGGCGGTCGCAGATCGCGCGGTGCGGCCGCGACGCCCTGAACCTTGGGTCCACCAAGACCCCAAAGATGGAACGGGGTGCCGTACCAGTCAGAACCGACCAGATCGGTTGCCGTCTGCGCCACCATCTGGAGCACAATCTTGACAGGCCGCGGCTTGGCGGTCTTGGGGCGACTTATGGGCAAGAGGGCCACGGCCGGGCCGGTCTCAGACGCCCCTTAGGGCGCGAATATTGTCGGCATAGGCCGAAGGCCCGCCACGGAAGACGGCAGAACCGGCAACAAGGGCCGTCGCCCCAGCCGCGATGCAAAGGGGAGCCGTTTGCGGTGTCACGCCACCATCAACCTCGAGGGGAATGTCTCGGCCCGTCGCATCGATCATGGCTCGCAGGCGCTCAATCTTCTTCAGTTGCGAGGTCATGAAGCTCTGTCCGCCAAAGCCTGGATTGATCGACATGACCAAAATCAAATCAACTTCATCCATCATCCACTCAATGGTTTCAGGTGGGGTCGAAGGATTGAAGACAACGCCCGCCTTCGCGCCCAACTGACGAATACGCTTGAGCGTGCGATTCAGGTGCGGCCCCGATTCAGGATGGACACTGATGATATCGGCCCCCGCCTCGCGGAAGGCTTCGAGATAGGGGTCCGCTGGTGCGATCATCAGATGGACATCGAACGGGATTTTGACATGAGGACGCAAGGCTTTGACAATATCGGGACCCAGCGTGATGTTCGGAACAAAATGGCCGTCCATGACGTCAATATGCAGCCAATCGGCGCCTGCGGCCTCGATGGCGCGCGCCTCTTCGCCAAGCTTGGCAAAATCAGAGGCCAGCAGAGACGGAGCGATGATGGGGCGGATCTGTGTCATGGATAGGACTTAGCCCCGCTGGCCTTGTCCGCGCAAGCAAACAAGGGTTAAAACCAGTCCATTAGGTGGCCATCAACGTGCCTACCTCCAATCCTAGGGCAAGGTGAGACCATGATCGAAGCGGTGATTTGGGACTTCGGCGGTGTTTTTACAACCTCGCCCTTCGAGGCCTTTAATCGATATGAGACCCAGCGCCGCCTGCCGCTGGACTTTATTCGCACCGTCAATTCGACCAATCCCGACACCAATGCTTGGGCCCTGTTCGAAAGGTCCGAAATCAACAGCGCCGCCTTTGATGTGATGTTCGCTAAGGAAGCTGAGGCCCTCGGTCAAACGGTTCGGGGAGCCGATGTTCTGCCGCTGCTGTCCGGCGAAGTCCGCCCAGCCGTGGTCAAGGCCCTGCTGCTCTGCAAGGCTCACTTCAAGGTTGGCTGCATCACCAACAATGTTTCGGCGGGCGAAGGGGCGGGGATGGCCTCAACCGCCGAAAAGGCCCGCACCGTCGCGGGCATCATGACCCAGTTCGATGCGGTGATTGAAAGTTCCAAAGCAGGCGTGCGTAAGCCTGATCCCCGCATCTATCAGATGATGTGCGCACAGTTGGACGTGGCCCCATCGGCCTGCGTCTATCTAGACGACCTCGGGGTCAACTGTAAGCCTGCCGCCGCCTTGGGCATGAAGGCGATCAAGGTCTCGAATGAAGGCCAACTTCTGCGGGACCTTTCCGCCATCGTCGGCCTGACCTTTGAGGGTGCGGCGGCTTGACCAAGCCCATCAAAATTGGAGCTGCCGCCGCGATTGGTCAACTGACCGGCTGGCAAGAGGTTCAAGGCCGCGATGCCATATCCAAGACCTTCCGGTTCAAGGATTTTAACGCCGCCTTTGGCTTTATGACCCGCGTGGCGCTGGAGGCCGAGAAACGCGACCATCACCCCGAATGGTTCAATGTCTATAACCGTGTCGAGGTCGTCCTCACCACCCACGACGCCGATGGGGTCAGCGCGCGAGATGTGGGCTTAGCACAACTTATGGACGATTTAGCCGGCTAGTTGATAATGATGGTGCCCAAGAGCAGTTTGGCACCCTTCTGACCAACGATCCGATCGGTTTCCTTTTGCAGCATCTGGGCAAGATAGTCTGCATTCGGAATGGTCCCCGTGGGCAAGCCGACCATGTAGCCCTGAACAATCTGGCCAAAGGCCGCTTGAAGCCTCGGGATAGAGGCATCTGTCCGCTTTAAAAGGTTGGGGTCTGTCACAAAGACACCGACCTCTAAGGTCACGACGGTCCGCGCGCCCGAACTGCGCAAAATATTGACGTTGAGGGCCCTCATACGAACATAGGGCGTGCTGCTGCTGTTCTTTGCCGCGCCACCATTGCCGCCACCACTGGCCTGAGCCGGACCAGCGGATATCATCGGCAAGGTTAAAAGCGCGATGAGAAAGAAAAGCTGTACGCGGCGATTGAACATGGTCCAGTCCTTAGGGCGGGTCGTTCTGGTTATTTACAACCTTCTTACATTCGCCCCTAGCGCTTTTGGGGGCATGACCAAAGGTCACAGGGGATGGCGTGGGTCTTGACCTTGGGCTCTATCGACACGAAATCACTTCCGTTAGACCCGGAAGGACAGACGATGAGTGGAGACAAGACCCTAGCGACCGGCCTAAAGCGTGGACTTTTTCGCCGTTGTCCCAACTGCGGCAATGGCAACCTGTTTCAAGGCTATCTCAAGGTGCGCAGCGAATGCGATTCTTGCGGGCATGATAATGGCCAATATCCGGCAGACGATGCGCCGCCCTATTTCACAATCCTGCTGGTCGGCCATCTGATCATAGCGCCGATGCTGTTCTTCCCATTCATCTGGCAGTGGCCGGTCGGGCAGGTGCTCGCCCTAACCATGCCGACAGTCATTATTCTGACCCTTGGCCTATTGCCCCTAGTTAAGGGCGCAGTGGTCGGCGTGCAGTGGGCAATTGCCAAACAGGGCTAACCCCCCAAAGCAAAACAGCCCCTCAGGGGCTGTTAAACTCAGATCCGAAAGGTCGCCAGACCCTATTCTTCGCGCATACGCTTCTTGCGGAAGGAGGGGTTGAGCACTTCTTTGCGTAGACGGATGGACTTGGGCGTCACCTCGACCAGCTCGTCCTCTTCAATATAGGCGATGGCTTGTTCGAGGGTCATCCGGCGCGGCGGGGTCAGGCGGATTGCCTCATCCTTGCCAGACGCGCGGACGTTGGTCAGTTGCTTGGCCTTCAGTGGATTGACGTCCAGATCGTCAGAGCGGCTATTTTCGCCGATGATCATGCCCTGATAGGTCTTTTCGCCGCCGCCAACGAACATGATGCCGCGGGCTTCAAGGTTCCATAGCGCATAGGTAGCGGTTTCGCCTTCTGAATTGGAGATCAGCACGCCGTTACGACGACCTTCGATGGCCCCCTTGTGTGGCTCATAGTGCGAGAAGACGCGGTTCAGTACGCCAGAGCCGCGCGTATCGGTCAGGAACTCGCCCTGATAGCCGATCAGCGAACGCGATGGGGCCATCAGGGCAATACGGGTCTTGCCAGCACCTGAGGGGCGCATATCGGTCATTTCGGCCTTACGGGCCGAGAGCTTCTCGATCACGATTCCGGAATATTCTTCGTCTACATCAATGAAGACCTCTTCGATGGGCTCAAGACGCTTACCGGTCTCTTCATCCTTGCGATAGACCACGCGCGGACGGGAAATAGAAACTTCGAACCCTTCACGGCGCATATTTTCGATCAAGACGCCCAGTTGCAGTTCACCGCGGCCCGCCACTTCATAGGCGTCCTTATCCGAGGTTTCCGCGACCTTGATGGCCACGTTGGATTCGGCTTCGCGCAGCAGACGATCACGAATGACCCGGCTTTGCACCTTGTCGCCTTCACGACCAGCCAGCGGGCTATTGTTGACGGACACAGTGATGGAGATGGTAGGCGGATCGATAGGCTGGGCGGGCAGAGCTTCCATGAGGCTGAAATCGCAGATGGTGTCGGCGACGGTGGCCTTGGACAGACCAGCAATGGCGACAATATCACCGGCTTCGGCCTCTTCAATCGGTTGGCGCTTCAGACCCCGGAAGGCGAGGATCTTGGTCACGCGGCCGCGCTCAATTTCGGTACCGTCGCGCGCCAAAGCCTTGATCGCCATACCGGGCTTAATCCGCCCCGCTTCAACGCGGCCGGTCAGAAGGCGGCCCAAGAACGGATCATTTTCGACCAGAACCGCAAGCATCTGGCCGGGCTCTTCCGAGCGCTCAGCCGCCTTAGGGCTTGGTACATGCTCAACGATCTTATCATAGAGCGCCGCGAGGCTATCGCGCGGATGGGTCATGTCATTGACCGCCCAGCCCTCTTTGCCCGAGGCATAGAGATGCGGGAAGTCCAACTGCTCGTCGGTCGCGCCGAGGGCCGCGAACAGGTCGAACGTGTCATTCAAAACCCGGTCAGGGTCAGCGTGCGGGCGGTCAACCTTGTTCAGAACCAGAATAGGGCGAAGGCCGAGCTTCAGCGCCTTGCCGAGCACGAACTTGGTCTGAGGCATAACGCCCTCTTCGGCATCCACCAGCAGCAGGCAGCCATCCACCATACCAAGGATACGCTCCACCTCGCCGCCGAAGTCCGCGTGGCCCGGGGTGTCGATGATGTTGATGCGGGTCTCGCCAGCAGCGCCATTCCACAGAACACTGGTGCACTTGGCCAGAATGGTAATGCCCCGCTCACGCTCCTGATCGTTGGAGTCCATCGCCCGCTCAACGGTTGCTTCGTTGGCTCGGAACACCCCCGATTGCGCCAGAAGCTGGTCGACCAGCGTAGTTTTGCCGTGGTCAACGTGGGCGATGATGGCGATGTTACGCATAGGTTGGGTGGTCGTGGACATGGTTTGGGAACCGATTTTGTGCGGGTGCGAAAGGAAACAGGCGCGCGGCTTGTACGCGACTGTGAGCAACAAAGCCACCCCGACCGGTTCGAAACTCGATAATGGATGCAGAACAGCCAACAATTCGCGGCCATCGGACCCATGAGGCCGCCAGATAAATTCAGACGCCTAACCTTGTTTTTCGCCGCCGCACGCTCATCTGAGGGGCTGTTCGGTCGACTTGGCCCCACCAGATGGCTCAACCCTGTCCAGCCAACAGAATTATATTGCGACGCAGCAATTCCATTGGGAATCGTTAGGGTACTGATTTATATTCATAAATTGCCACTACCGTCATTAAAGTCGATAAAAATGCGTTTCGGCCTTTGTTTTTCGCTTGATATTTTGTGCATCGCACATTAAACAGATTCTGTGAGGCGTCGCTGATGCCTCTGCCCTTCCTGGGCGTTT
>Ga0209444_10002296_pt1 | contig 10537 bp, 9 predicted proteins | sample LauGreFaBDMM15DN_2_FD_188215 | JGI IMG/M metagenome (GOLD analysis project Ga0209444, IMG submission 188215) | Freshwater lake microbial communities from Lake Michigan, USA - Fa13.BD.MM15.DN (SPAdes) (version 2) | ecosystem: Environmental > Aquatic > Freshwater > Lake | place: Lake Michigan, USA...
AGCCTTTCATTATATTCATTAGAGACGATATTGCTACTCCGGCATTAGGAAAGAAGAAAGCAGAGAAATACGTTCCGTTTTTATTGACTTCATTCTTCTTTATATGGATGTGTAATATGTTGGGAATGATTCCTTTTCTTGGAGGATTCAATATTACAGGAACACTAAGCATTACGTTAGTTTTGGCAGGATTGGTTTTCCTTATTACCAGTTTTTCAGGGAACAAACATTATTGGGGTCATATTTTCTGGCCTCCGGGGGTTCCGGCTTTCGTTAAAGTTATTCTGGTTCCAATTGAAATCATGAGTGTGTTCATTAAGCCAACCGTATTGATGATTCGTTTGACAGCGAATATTACAGCTGGACACATTATCATATTGTCTTTTGTAGGATTGGCATTGATGTTCGGACAGGATAGTGTTGCGGCAGGATATGGTGTTGGAGTTGGTTCTGTATTGTTTATGATCTTCATGTACTGCTTGGAACTTTTAGTTGCATTCCTTCAGGCATATGTATTTACTTTACTTGCCGCATTATATTTCGGAGAAGCAAATCAAGAACATCATCACGAGCATGAACATGTTGAACCTCATGCACATTAATTCGTAAATTTTAACTCAAAAATCAAATAACATGGAATTCTTAAATCTTTTAATGACAGCAGAAGTTGGACAAGGTCTTGCTGGTATTGGAGCAGGTATAGCTGCTATTGGTGCAGGTATCGGTGTAGGTCGCATTGGCGGTTCTGCTCTTGAAGGAATGGCTCGTCAACCAGAAACAAGTGGTGATTTACGTTCAAACATGATCGTAGCTGCTGCCTTGGTAGAAGGTGTTGCTTTGTTTGCCATTATCGTTTGTTTGTTAGTAGCTTTAGGTTAATAATAGGCGCTTTGCGCTAAACACAATACATCCATGGAAGGATTACTTAGTGTATCCGTAGGTACCGTATTTTGGGCCTCGGTTGCTTTCTTGTGTGTGCTTGCCATTTTGAAAAGAATGGCATGGGGTCCAATATTGAGTTCTTTAAAGGACCGTGAGGAGGGTATCGCAGATGCATTGCGTCAGGCAGACCTTGCTAAGGAAGAAATGAGCCGTTTACAGGCGAGCAACGAAGATCTTCTTCGTGAAGCGCGCAACGAACGTGATCGTATCTTGAATGAAGCAAAGTCAATGGCTGATAAAATGCGCAACGATGCCGTTGGTCGCTCGCAAGAAGAGGCAAATCGCATTACTGCAAAAGCGAAAGCTGAAATTGAAAATCAAAAGCAAGCGGCTATCACCGATTTGAAAAATCAGGTAGCTGATCTTTCAGTTCAATTGGCTGAAGTGCTTTTGAAAGATTCTTTGACAGAAGAGCAAAAGCAAAAAGCGTTGAATCATTCTTTAATTAAAGAATTCGGAGCCAATTAATATGTCAAACATTCGCCTTTCAACGCGTTACGCAAAATCATTGATTAGCCTTGCTTCAGAGCGAGGAGAGACCGATGTCTTGTTGAAAGACATGCTTTACATCTCTAGCAGCATTCGTTCAAGCAAGGATTTGCAAATAATGTTGGCTAGTCCAGTTATTAGCGGTGATAAAAAACGTAAAGTGTTGTTCTCTATTTTTACTGAATTGAACAAAACCACGCACGTGTTTATTGATCTAATCGTAAGCAAAGGCCGTGAGAGTGATTTGGGTGAAATAGCTCAGTCGTTTGTTCAGCAGGTAAAGGCTGGAAGAAATATTTTTGATGTGGAATTAATTTCAGCAGTGCCAGCAGATGATGCTCTTCGTGCAGAGGTTTCTGCAGTAGCGAAGAAGATTTGTGGTGGCGATGTTGAAATTACTGAAAAAGTTGATTCAGATTTAATAGGTGGATTTATCCTTCGTGTAAACGGAATGGAATACAATGCATCGGTTTCAGATAAACTGAAAAAAGCGAAAAAAGATTTTTCAAAAAACCCGTACGTCCCAACGTTATAATGGGATTAAAAACTATTCGTTATGGCAGATATTAAACCTGCGGAGATTTCAGCAATCCTTAGAGAACAGTTAGCTGGTCTAAAGACCGAAACTGAGTTGCAAGAGGTAGGTACCGTTCTTCAAATTGGAGATGGTATTGCGCGTATTTACGGTCTTTCGAATGTTCAATCAGGAGAGTTGATTGAGTTTGAAAACGGTGTACGAGGTATTGCCCTTAACCTTGAAGAAGATAACGTTGGTGCTGTATTGTTAGGTCCTTCTGGAGAGTTAAAAGAAGGCGCTAGCGTTAAACGTACTGGAACTATTGCTTCTATTCAAGCCGGAGAAGGAATGCTTGGTCGTGTTGTAAACACACTGGGAGAGCCTATCGATGGAAATGGTCCTATCACAGGCGAGTTGTATGAAATGCCACTTGAGCGTAAAGCTCCAGGGGTAATCTACCGTCAGCCTGTTAACGAGCCACTTCAAACAGGTATCAAAGCAATTGATGCAATGATTCCAATTGGACGTGGACAACGTGAGTTGATCATTGGTGACCGTCAAACAGGTAAAACAACTGTTGCGATTGACACCATCATCAATCAAAAAGAATTTTACGATAAAGGTGAGCCTGTGTATTGTATTTATGTTGCTTGCGGACAAAAAGGTTCTACCATCGCAGGTACTGTAAAAACATTACAAGATGCAGGTGCCATGGCATATACAGTGGTTGTTGCTGCAACGGCTTCTGATCCGGCTCCTCTTCAATTCTACGCTCCGTTCTCAGGTTGCGCAATTGGAGAATACTTCCGTGATACCGGTCGTCCAGCATTGATTGTTTATGATGATTTGTCTAAACAAGCAGTAGCTTACCGTGAGGTGTCTTTGTTGCTTCGTCGCCCACCCGGACGTGAGGCATATCCTGGAGACGTATTCTACTTGCACAGTCGTCTTCTTGAGCGTGCTGCGAAAGTAAATGCAACTCAAAGTGTTGCTGAAAACATGAACGATTTACCAGCAAGCTTGAAGAGCATTGTTAAAGGTGGTGGTTCATTAACGGCACTTCCAATTATTGAAACACAAGCGGGTGACGTTTCGGCGTATATCCCAACCAACGTAATTTCGATTACAGATGGTCAAATCTTCCTTGAGTCGAACTTATTCAACTCAGGTGTGCGTCCTGCAATTAACGTAGGTATCTCTGTAAGCCGCGTAGGTGGTTCTGCACAGATTAAGTCTATGAAGAAAGTAGCAGGTACCTTAAAGCTTGACCAAGCACAATACCGTGAGCTTGAGGCATTCTCGAAATTCGGATCTGACTTAGATGAAGTAACGAAGTCTGTACTTGAAAAAGGAAAGCGTAACGTTGAAATCTTAAAGCAAGGTCAAAACAATCCAATGACTGTAGAGAAGCAAGTAGCAATTATCTATTGCGGAACGAAAGGATTGTTATCACGTATCCCAGTAGAGAAAATTCGTGAGTTCCAAGACGATTATTTGAATAGTCTTGAAATGAACCACAACGATACCTTGACTGCTATTCGTAACGGTAAAATCGACGAGGCTGTAACAACAGTATTGGAATCAGTAGCAAAAGATATTTCAGCGAGATACAACTAATTGTAAAGCGAAGAAGGACATGGCAAATTTGAAAGAAATCAGAATGCGTATTGTATCGGTTAACTCAACCATGCAAATCACTTCTGCCATGAAAATGGTGTCTGCAGCAAAATTGAGAAGAGCACAAGACGCCATTACTAAAATGCGTCCGTATGCTCAAAAGCTTCAGGAAATTCTTTCGAACGTAAGTTCTTCAGAGTCGAATTCAACATTCAGCCAGCAGCGTGACGTTAAGAGCACGCTGGTGGTTGCTATTACTTCAAATCGTGGCTTGTGCGGTGGTTTCAACAATAACGTTATCAAGGAAATCCGAAATATCGTTAAAACCAATCCAAATGTTCATGTATTGTCTTTAGGAAAGAAAGCCTCCGACAATTACAAGAAAACAACGATGCACACCGTTGAAGGTTTCGGTGATACCCCTTATGATATCTTTGATAAATTAACGTTCTCGAACGTGAGTGCAATTGCGAATACGATCATGGATCAATTCGCTAGTGGTAAATACGATAAAGTAATTTTAGTTTACAACCGTTTTAAAAATGCTGCGGTTCAGATCATTGAGAACGAGCAATTCCTTCCGGTACTTCCTCCGGTGAATTCAGAAGCGCAATCGAATGTAGATTATATCTACGAGCCAGAGAAAACGCAGATTCTTGAAGAGTTAATTCCTCGAACATTGAAAGTTCAGTTGTTCAAAGCTCTGTTAGATAGCAACGCTGCCGAACACGGTGCGCGTATGACTTCTATGCACAAGGCAACAGACAACGCTGGTGAAATGGTTAAGGAACTTAAGTTAACCTACAACAAAGCTCGTCAAGCTTCAATTACGGGAGAGATCTTGGAAATTGTTGCCGGTGCTGAAGCATTGAACGGCTAAGACGTATCTTTGTCTTAAGCCCTAACCGTGAATGCTTAAGAAAATAGTCTCTCACACTTTCTTTTACTCTTTTGCCAATCAGACTCCTGCGCTGATTAATCTTTTCTTACTACCATTTTTAACACCTTTTTTATCTGCTAGTGACTATGCCATTTATGGGCTTATATTGAGTTATGCAGGATTGGTTGGAGCATTTAGTAGTCTTGGATACATCGTGCTCTTTCAACAAAGTTATTTCGAAATGGAATCTGATTTTAAATCGAAGTGGTCGCGACTCTTAGGCTTTCAATGGCTATATAAATTTCTGTATGCTGGATTGGTTGCGGCATTGCTGTATTTTTCTTTGAGAAACAAAATTCCTTCTGATCGATTAAATGTAGTTCTTGTCTTGGTGATTGTTCCGCTGTTGTTTTTCGATTTAACGAAGTCTATTGCCACGCGATTGCTTCAGTTTAGACACAAGCATCAGCAAGTATATACCATAACCATTGTCGTGGGAATTCTATCTGCATTTATAAGTTTTGTAGGCGTTAGATATTTCAATTTAGGATACATGGCTTGGCTTTATTCTCAAGCTGTTTCTTCGGCTTTATTGGCGGCTTATTTTGGATATTTCTTATATGTGAAAGAGCGTATTCGTCCATCGTTTCATTTCAACAAGAATGAAATTGTTTCCGATCTTAAAATTGCTACACCGCTAATTCCGAAAGAGTATGCGACCTATTTACTGAATTCTTCCGACCGTGTATTGCTTGATCGATTTGGTGTTTCGCAGAATAAAATTGGCCAATACAGCATTGCATATTCGTTCGCGTCTTATTTCGAAAATATTCAGGCTCAGGCGAATCAAGTTTTGACACCCATTGTTTTCGATTTGTATAAAACAGGAAGTGAATTGGCTATGCAAACCGTGGGTAAGCTCATCCGAGCGTGGTTTTACATTTCGTTGCTGATGGCAACGCTATTGGGGTTGTGGATTCCGGATATTTTCAGATTGCTTTATCGCAAAGCGGAGTTGAGTGCAGCTTATCCAATGGCTATAATTCTCATTTTCGGATTTTGCTACCGGCCCATTTACGTGGCTATCGTTGATAAGGCCATCTATGATAAACGAACGATGGAGGTACTTAAGATTACGCTGGTGGCAGCCCTTTCGAACGTATTACTCAATTTAGTTTTCATTGGTTATTACGAAACGTGGGCCGCAACTTTCAACACCGTGATAGCTTATTTCATTATGGGTGTTGCTGGATATTTTTTAATAAAAAACAGTGAGGATTTTCGCAAACTTATTCGCCCGTTTGAACTTATAGCAACAATTGTAATTGTTGGCGCTGTTGTCTTTTTCATACGAGATCTTTCTTGGGTATGGCGAATAGCGGCCACAGGATTAGTATTAGTAGGAATGTTGGTTTGGCTTAGAACAAGCGGCAGAAAGATATGGAATGAATTGAATAACTTGCGACATGGCTTATCGTCCCATTGATTTCAACATTATCCAAAAAGAATTTGAATCGAGATTTCCAAATGGAACTTTGTTCGAAGGGAAGAATTTCAATTACATTAAATTGGTTCAACACGGGTTATCTTATGCCATGACAGATGCCCAAGACAAATTGCTGAAGAAGAATCCTTTTGAATCTTGGAGTTTATTCAAGTTGAAATCGCGAATCAATTCCTTCCGGAATAGGAAAATTGAATTCATTCCACAAAAGAGTGAAAGTATTTTGTTTTTGGAAGGACGCAGAAAGTTGAAACTTCCAACTGGAGAAGAGATTTCACCCATTACCCATCTGCTTCGTGAGACGGTCTTAAGCACAGAATATTCGTGGTGGGACACTACGGGTGCTTTCGAAAGAGAGGCAGATTTCTCTTTGAAGCAAATGTCGAATTGGTTTCCACCCACGAACGAAATTCAAAGAGAGATTTATGATGAGTTGAAAGGTGTCTTGCGTGGTCTTAAAAATTCTAAGACGCTTTCAAGGTTGGAGTTTCGCTATGTGGAAAGTGCGTTTTACGTTTTCTTCAGGTCTTTTAGTAGATGGTATGCGCTGCTTTCTATAGCTAAGCCGAAAACGTTGGTAGGGATTACCCATTACCACAATGAAGGCTGCCTAGCTGCCGCAAAAATTCTAGGAATAAAAACGGTTGAACTTCAACACGGATTAATTTCAAGACATGACTTGTATTACGTGTATCCAGAAATGTATCGGACTGCTTTAGCGAAAGGAATGTTCCCCAATGAAATTTGGTTGTTTGGGAATTTTTGGATGGATGTGTTGCAAAGAGGCGCTGAATCTGAATTTATGAAGCCCTTGGTTGTCGGTGATTTTACAACAGATTCAGCGGTGAATCCTGAGAAAATTCAAAAAGAGAATCGCGTATTGCTCTGCGCCCAAAAGAATTTATCGGAACCATATATACAGTGGATTCGTTACATGCGTGATCAAGTTTTACCGAATCACCCCGACTGGAAGTTGATCGTGAAATTACATCCACTTGAATCGGAAGAGAAAAAATACTTGGGCGAGGCGAGTGATTGCGTGGAAGTTCTTCCAATCTCGTCTTCGCTGAATGAAGAATTAAAGCGAGCTAAAATTCAGGTTAGTATTTATAGCACAACGTTTTATGACGCTTTAGGAATGGGAGTTAAGAATTATTCATTGAATGAAATTGGATTTTCGAGTAATTACGCTACGGAAATGGTAGAGTTGGGTGTCGCTGAGTCGCTGAAGAACTCAGAGGATGTGATTGCGAAATTTGAGCGTTCGCCGGAGATGTTGGATTATTTGACGAGGCATGACGTGTTTTCTTCTTTTCAGCCGAGAACGATGAATTTTAGTACGTGATGCTATCGATGTTCATCTGTCATTTGTTACATTTGTTTATATCCTTGATTTTATGAAAAGAATTTTACTCTTGTTGATTTCTGCGGCTATCGCGATATCGTCCAATGCACAAGCTACTTCTGCGACTGCCTTGGCCATAACTCCAGGAAATTACTTATTAAATGGAGTTGGATATACCCCAATTGCGGCTACGAGCCAGTGTCTTGTTACAACCTCAGGACAAACCACATCTTCATGCACAGCTGCGGCACCTACGAAGGCCTGTTGGTTTAAGTTTACAGTTCCTGGGGGGACGTTATCAGCAGCAGTTAAAGTGACCGTTGTGCCTACAGGGTTTGATGCGTCAATAGATTTTTACGCAGGAACTGCGGCGGCTCCAATTTATATGCAATGCGTGAATGCCGCAGGTTCTGGTGCGACGGAAACGTTAAAAACAACTTGGGCGAGCAATCCTGTTAATCCAGGAACGGAATATTATTTCAGAGTTGGGTCAAACGGAACTACCGCATCGTGCTTTACCGTTAAAGTAGAGTACTATCCAACAGCGCAACTACTTTCTTCTCCAAATCCTTCTCCGGATGCTGGATTGGTGGGCTACAGAACAAATAATTTTGCAAAACGCAACAATCCTACTTTTGCGGCTCAAAATAATTTGGTAACCTCTACGCGTTATCGATTTGTTGATCAAGCTGATCCAACAGGCACGCCTTGCACAGGAAATACAGGAGCTTCAAGTGCAGATCAATTGTATTTGTACAGTTTTCCTTGCATCTGCTACGGAAAAACGTACGATGTATACATAGAAATTCAAATGGATGGAATTTGGTGTGGTGAAGGTCCGGTAAGAACTTTGGCTATGGAAGCTTATCCGAATAATACCATTAGCAATGCCCCATGTGCGACAGTGACTTTACTAGGAGGGGTTTTGAATTCGACTTATTTGGGATCAACTGCTATTACAGAATGGGAGTTTACGTTGGCCGGTAATGTAATTGTTACGACCCAAACTGCTGCTGGTATCACAACGCTGAATATGAACATTCCTGCCTTGTCTTGTCTTAGATACAATAGAATTTATTCCGTGCGAATTCGAATGAATTATTGCAATGTTTGGGGACTGTGGAGCGCGCCGTATTGTTTAATTACGGCTCCAATTCCATATTTAACCGTAACCGGTGCACCACCTACTTACTCAAATATTTGTAACACCACCATTTCGCCATACACCATTGTGTATTCACAATTCACACAGGGAGCGAATCAATATATTTGGCAAATTGCGCAGGTGAATCCTGCAGCACCTCAAACACCAATTGCCCCTGCAATTGTTGCAACAACAGCTCTTGAAGTTTTAATGTTGAATCAATTTGCCCTTACTCCAGGCAATTCATACCGTATTGGAGTGAAACCGAAGCTAACCTCATGTAACTCTCCTCAGGAAGGTGATTACGGACAGTTTTGCGTTGTGACCATTGGTGCCGCAATGGCGCCGAATGATCCGAGTGCAATGGAAGTTATGAATGATGAAATTCATGTTGAAAGGAATGCGGCAGATATCATGGAAGTGGATAACCAAGGAAATGTCGCGGTAATTTCATTCCAAGGAATTGAAGAAAAGATGGCCACAATTCGAATCACCGATGAGCGTGCTTTAGGAAAAGGAATGATTCAGTTGGTTGGAATGAACGGACAAATGCTTTTTTCAAAAGACGTTTATATTGAATCGTTGGATCAATTGATTCAAGTGCCACTTCCTTCGAATATTGCTTCGGGATTGTATATGGTGTCTTTCAGAACGCAAGAGCACACGGTTACAGAGAAGTTCCTTTTTCGGGGCGAATAATCATTCGCCCTTGTAAGTTAGGGGCGAATGCTCAGGAGTTAGGGCGAATGATTATTCGCCACCTATCTCTTAAGGTTTTCCTTAATCTCTTGCATAAACTCTGAAGCAAAGACAAAGTTATTCAGAGCCGTATTTTCAGATTTCAATAGGTCCTGCTTATTGCCCTGCCATTCAACTCTTCCACTGCTAATGAAATTGATGTTATCGCCGATTTCCATAACAGAGTTCATGTCGTGACTAACAACAATCGTTGTTGAACCAAGGTCGTATGTGATGGAGCGAATGAGGTTGTCTATAACAATAGAGGTTTCCGGATCTAAACCTGAGTTAGGCTCATCGACAAACAAGAATTTGGGATTCATGATAATGGCCCGAGCAATTCCGGTTCTCTTTTTCATACCTCCCGAAAGTTCGGCGGGATATAATTTGTTTTTGCCAACAAGATTTACGCGCTCAAGGCATTCATTCACTCGAACTAATTTTTCGTCGAAGCTAAGGTTACTATACATCGTAAGCGGAAACATAACGTTTTCCTCTACAGTCATAGAATCGAATAGAGCAGCTCCCTGAAATAACATTCCCACTTCCTGACGAATTGCTTTGTGTTGATCTTCGTTCATGTTGAGGAAATCAATGCCATCGTAAAGGACGCCCCCAGTGTTTGGCTCTAATAAACCAACCATGCATTTCAGCAAGACACTTTTCCCTTGACCACTTCTGCCAATAATAAAATTCACTTTTCCGGGAAAGAAGTCGATGTTAATGTCTGTGAGCACTTGAACATCTTTGAATGCTTTCGATACGTTCTGAACCTGAATCACAGCAGTAATATTTGAGTAAGCAAATAATTTCCAACCATTACTGCAACCATGCTATAGACCACTCCTTTGGTGCTTGATTTTCCAACTTCCAATGCACCACCGCTTGCATAATAACCGTGGTATGCTGGGATAGTAGAAAGAATGAAGGCAAAGAAAACAGTTTTTATAAGCGAATAGACAATTCCGTAACTGTCGAAATCGTACTGAATGCCGTAAACGAAATCGTTGAGTGAGACAGCTTTAGTCATGGTTCCTACAAGAGCACCCGAACAAATACCCACGCTCATGGCTAATAGAACCAAGAAGGGAAACATGACCGTAGATGCAATTAATTTAGGTAGAATTAAATAACTCGCAGAGTTCACACCCATAATGTCCAACGCGTCTATTTGCTCTGAAATGCGCATCGTACCAATTTCCGATGCAATGTTACTTCCGACTTTGCCGGCCAACACAAGGGCTACAATGGTGGAAGAAAATTCATAGATCATGGTCTGTCTGGTGGTATATCCAACTGTCCATTTCGGAATCCAACCGCTTTCAATATTTACAGCCGTTTGAAGAGTCACTACTGCACCC
>Ga0209444_10002297_pt1 | contig 10535 bp, 10 predicted proteins | sample LauGreFaBDMM15DN_2_FD_188215 | JGI IMG/M metagenome (GOLD analysis project Ga0209444, IMG submission 188215) | Freshwater lake microbial communities from Lake Michigan, USA - Fa13.BD.MM15.DN (SPAdes) (version 2) | ecosystem: Environmental > Aquatic > Freshwater > Lake | place: Lake Michigan...
GGAGGGTGGCCAGGAGGCGGGGGAAGCCGACTGACAGGCACAGGATTCTGAGCCGGCTGTGTGGCAGCAGGATTCTGGGTCGGATACGAACTAGGCGTAGGCGCAGGAAAAGGGGACGGTGATGGCGCGGGGCTAGGCCTGGGTGCAGGCGTCGCTGCCGGAGCAGGATAGGGAGACGGATAGGGTGCCGAAGGCTGCCTACTGGCTGGGGGTGGGCTAGGTTCCGACGAAGGTAGCGAGCTGGCTGCCGTTCGCTGTCCGAAACGAGGGACGCCCATGACCAGGGGCAAACCCGACATGGGAAGCCAGGAAGACATACCCGTATACCAATAGTGATCCGTTGGCTCGACCTGTCCCGCCTGCCAATGCTTGAGCAACGAAGAAGCATCGAGACGGAAGATCTCCTTCCCTGCCCGCGAGACATGGTAAGTGTTATTATCTCTATTGAAGGACATGGCGGGGCTTCCAGAAGCAAACTACGTGCAAAACACTTTGCGTCACGAACAAAACGCCCGACTCCTGACTGCGCGAGCGACTTACGGACGGGAAAGCTGCTGCTGCATCTGCTGTACGGAGGCCAGGTAGATAGACAGCAATATGACGCTCAGCAATGCGGCACCCAATCCGATGAAACCCCACCCGAAAGTGTTATACACCGCATGAAACATGGCCGGAACACAGATGGCTAGGATCCATAAGCCATACCTTTTACGCGGATTGATGACGGCGAAGGAGATGAAATAGCCGGCGAGGCCAGTCCAGACGGCATGTATGAATGGCAACGAAGTCAGGCGCGCGATGTTGAGGAAGTAGGCGTCGTCGACCCCTTGCTTTCGGTTCAACGTCATCTGGTAGCTCACGCCTTCGAAGATACCGAATCCGAGCCCCGAGATCATGGCATAGAATACCACCGTCTGAGGCAGCAGCAACTGGCCAGGGCGGCGTACCAGCCATAATATGACGGCGGCCTTGCAGAGCTCCTCGCTGATCCCCACCCCGAAGAACATGCCGAAAAACCTAGGCATGACCGAACCGGAATTCGCCCATCCGTAGAAGACAGACCAAGGCGGGATGCCTTGGAGAAGCAGCAGGATGGGGATCGAAACAATCCCGGTGACACCAAAACAGATGAAGCAGGTCTTGGGCACCACTTCCGGCGTCTTGAAAAGATAATAGAAAAAAAGCGCCCAGATGACCGAAAAGTATAGGGCGAGAGCCCAGTAGCCGACCCAGGCCGCGGGAGCGATGGCCAAGGCGATGGCGGGACCGAGACCGATAGCCGCAAGAAAGACGAGACGACGGTCCTTGAACAGGGCCGCGGATGAGATCGTCGACCAAGGGAAAAGCAGCTTCAGGTCGAAGGAGCGAAGGTTCTGATAGGCTTGGGAGAACGGATTGCCGGAACCTGCCGACGGGGCCGCCATGCCATGGGAGGCGAGAAACTGCCCCAAGGGCAAAGGGGCTGCACCCGGGACGGCTGCGTCTCGGGCCAGATCGTGAGGCAACAAGGTCCCCTGAGACAGATACTGTTGGGCGATGGTAAGCGAGTAGGGACCGAAGTCCTGCTTATTACGACTGACGATGATTCGCACGGATCAGATTATCGATCAACCGGTACGCTGGTTGACATCGAAGTGCCCGCGGACGAGCTGAAGCGATTTCCTGCAGGTCGGACAGACGACACGAGTAGAGAAAGATTTATCCCAGCATGCCATCTCCTGGCAGTCACAGACAAAAAGATCGGATGCCGAACAGCACGGGCAGACCGGATTTCCAGCCAGTTTCTTGGTCGAAACCTTAGGTCCTTGCAAGGCGCCGGCGGCAGCCCCCATGTCTTCCTTCGACAGAGGATGGGATGTAAGCGGCTCAAAAGTACCGTCGTCAGGCGAAAACCGAAACCTCATCAGGTAAGGCGTGCCGGTCTTATAGCATGTGGCCTTAAGGAATAGCTGACGGGGATTCCCATCATGCGCCGGAGCCTTGCTGAGGTCGATTCGCTTGACCGCGGCGGGAAGCTTATCGAGCGCCGTCTTGTCTTCTCCATCCCCGACGGCGCGACTGGCCGTGTCGACCGAACTGGATATCCAACGGAAGAGGCTACCGATCGCCTCCGAATCCATGGCATCGACATGCAACACGGCTGGCGTGATCGCACCGAGTTGGCTCCAGTCGACGTCGTCTCCGCATCCGATGGCATAGACGGTAGCCTTGGTGGCCTTGAGTTCCGTAGCACCGGCCTGCCACTTATCGGTAGGAACGCCATCGGTGATAATGAAGACGATGGGTCGGAAATCCCCTTTCACATCGACAGAGCCCTTTCGAACATCCGCCTTGATGGATTTGGCCGCCAAGGAAAGCGCGTCACCCAAGGCCGTTCCAGACGCAAGCGGCAGGGACGGAGGCTGGATATCTTCCAGAGGCGTGAGCGGTATGAGCTGCTTGGCCTTGGTCGAGAAGGTGATGAAGCTCATGTAGACCGTCTCCAATGCATGCGGGTTACGGCGCAGCTCCTTAAGCATGGCGTCAACGGACTTGCGGACACCGGCTATTCCGGGTCCAATCATGGATTCAGAGCAGTCCAAGAGGACGTAGACGGGGAGACGTCGCATGGCCGTGAAGACGATCGGCTAGTAGCCTATCAGCGACGGACCAAACTCCAGGCCTTCTTGAAAGGCCAGAAGATGAGCTGGAATACTCCTCCGACCACGAAGTCGACGAACCTCATGAGGGGTACGCAGATTTTAAAGACGGGTCGGACGATTTTCTGAAAGGCCCCGATTTCTGCATACATAAGTGCAATCGCGAGAATGATGACGATACCGACGAACTTTCCGAGGGGGCCGATATGAACATGGGTGATAAGTTCAGAAAGGAGCAGACCGCCGACATAACCGATGAGCACGAAGGAGGTGGGTTCAAGGACAGGGAAGCGTTCGATGAGCTTGATGCAAAATCCCGCGACAAAACGAAGAGCGAGAATACCGATGAATACGCCCGTGCAGACGACCCATAGTTTATCGGAAAGAGCCACCGCGGCGACGACGTTGTCGACGCTGAGGCTGAGATCCATGATCTCAATCGCAACAATCGTAGCGACTAGGCCACGACCGGCCGCATGAACAGCGCTTCCGCCCGCCTCTGCTTCTGCCTCTTGTTCAGCGGCCTTTGCGGCGAAGTGCTGGCACATCAGGTAGATTAGGTAAGCGGCGCCGATGATTTTTAGCCAGGGATTGGCAATGATTGCGCTGGCACACAACAGGGCAATACCACGGAAGACGTAGGCGCCGATGATGCCTAGCTTCAGGGCGAGCTGCTTCTGCTTTCCAGGAAGATGCGATGCCATCGCGGCGATTGCCAAGGCGTTATCCACCGAGAGAAGGCCCTCGATAATGATGAGCGAGATGATTACCGGGATGGCGGCCTGTAATTCGGCCAGGGAGGGTAGGAATTCCATGATGCGGGGTAGGCACGCATAAAACGTGCCCACACGCCGGACAACAACACTAAACCTACAGAATAAACTATGCTTTCACCATCTGGATACCCACCACCCTACCCCCGTCACCGGAGTCCAGCATGAGTTTCTGACCTTCTAGCAGTTCGATCTGGCCGCCGACCGGCACTGGCTTGGGCGCGCCGTCCTTAGTCACGTCGGCCATGGTCGCCAGCTTCTGGTTCACGAACATCCACTTCCCGTTATGAAGGGAGAAATACCCCACCGGCTTCATGTCATCCGCGGAAAGGTTAGGCGATAGCACGACATTTCGATTGGCATGCCACTTATAGAGATACTGGTTCGCATAGACCATGAGCCTGTGCTTATCGTCCCGATAGACTCCCTTCCCGTAATTTGTGTAGAGATTCAACACGGGCAAGGTTCCTGAGAAAGCGGTGCCACAGAAAGGGCATTTAGGCTTACTGCTGTTGTCAAAGACGTACCACTTGTGCCAGCAGCTCGCGTTCGTGCAGGGCTGCATGAGGTCGACCGTCTTGATCAGCGCAGACTCCCACTCGTCAGCCAAGGGACGCAGGCTAGGGTTATGCAGACCATCGACGAAGGCCCGTTCGAAAAGTGCCTTGAGATAGGGCCCGGTAACCGTGTACGGCAACTTGGTGACGTCGGCGAAAGGCAGGTCGCCTTTTCTGACATCCTTCAGGTTGGGACGATTGCGCGTATCCAACGGGTGCTCGATGAACAATGCCTTCGCACCCATTTCCAGGTTCTGGCGCTCTTCCTCCGTCTTGGCGGGAAGAATCAGGCCTCCTTTGAGCGGATGCCTGTAAAGCATGTACATGTAGATTAGGACCGCCAAGGCGTGACGGTCGGTCTCGATGCGCGGCAGCTTACGGTTCGGATCCTTTACCGGAAGATGCAGGGTCGACATCACCTCGGGAGCGATGAAATCAGGCGTACCGATGACGTCGGGCGGGAATTTCCCAGGGACGACAAGACCGTCGATATCGATCACCGCGGCGCTACCGGAAGTGGGGTCAACTAAGACGTTCTTGTACGAAAGATCAGAGTGGGCCAGACCTGCGGCATGCAGGCGCTTGACGGCGCGGGAGATTTTGACGCAAATCTGGAAATAACTGCGCCAATCGCCACGCTCGCGGTCATCGACATACTTCTGCTGATGCGTCCCGGTGGAGAACCACTTCCCTTCCTTGTCCTTGCCCTTGATACTTAGGAGGCTGTCGTTGTTCTTGGAACCGTACTTAAAGAAGAAGTGACCGGCGTAGGTGGGGGCACAAAGGCCAAGTCGACCGTTATGCTCAACGACATGGGTCGGCCAGCAGTAGACGGTCTTCCAATACTCACCGCCAGGTTGGTCGAAGATACGCTGCCGATAGATTCCGACGATATTGGCAAGGCGATCCTTGGCGTTAAAGTCCTGAGGCGAACGGAAGAAAGCGACGACGTAAGACTTGTCGGGAGAGAAGTAGACATCCTTCATGCCACCCTGCCCGATGATCTTGTCCACGAATTCAATCGCGGTTCCGTCGGTGGCTTTGAGTTTTACGATAGTGCTCATGCTTGAGGTTATTGGGGCGTTTACGGCAGGTTATTCCGCCTTGCCGCCGGCAGGCAGTAGGAACACGACCGTTCGGTCGTCATGATTACCAGGAGACTTGAACGAAAGCCATTTAAGCAATCGCTCCTCAGCTCCTTCTTCTTCGAATTTTGCCGCATCGGAGACCTCCGACCAGAAGGCGTCCCAGCAGGACTTGTCCTTGAGGCTGGCCTCGGTGGGGAAACGAGGGTCGGTTATTCCGTCCGTCATGAGCACGACGGCGCTCAGGTCTTTGACGAATGCGGCATGTAGGCGGCTCATGTTCTTAACGGGGTCATTGAAGACATTGTTGACGGTCAGGAACACGGTCTGTCCGGAGAACTCGCCACTGTCCGGCTCGCAGAATGCAATCGGCGTACCATCGCCCTGGCGGATGCCGACCCCACCGTCTCCGACGGTGAAGGAGACCAGCACCCATCCTGCCTCAACCTTTTTGGCCGCGCAAATGAGTAAGGTGGTATGAAAATCCTTGGGCGGACGAGGCGGGTCCATTTCCGCGGCCGTCTCCTTAATCGCATTGAGGGACGAATGGGCGGCTGTGACCAGCCAGTGGTAAAGCTGCTGCTTGATTTTGCCTACATCACCTTCGTTCACGAGCGAAGGGATGGCTTCGTCAAGTTTCGTAGCGCCCTCCTCAAGCCAATTGCGAAGCACGGCTTGGGAGGTCTCGCAGGCGAGCTGAGAGCCGAGACGCGAAAGCTTGGCCGAACCGGCACCATCGGCGGCCACCAGCAGATGCCAACCGGACTCTTCGTGAAAGCTTACACGGTAGTCATCTTCCCGGAATGATCCCTCATGGGCATGAGAGCGTCCGCGTTGGCTGGCCGAGAAAACACGGGCGAACGGAGTGTTGAGTCTCTCGCAGGCAGTATTACTCTTCTTAAAAAGCGCCTCGGGGTCAGGCTCGATGTACTTCCAGAGTGAATCCGGGTCGGGGTTAATCGTGACGAGCGAGACCTCGGTGATGAGCGGATGATTCGGACGATCGGGATGCGAAAGCTCGACCTCGATGCGATGCTCGCCTGAGACGGTGGGTGCGCATACTAAAACATTGGCTGCAGTATCGATAGTGATACCCAAAGGCTCCAGACCACGCCACTTGACCTGCCATCCATCCGCTAAAGAGATCAATTTAGCGACTGGGAAACTTACGTCCTTTCCGACAGTCAGATTGACCGGGAAGCGCTTTTCCACCTTGGGGTACTTTGCGACCGCCAGCGGCTTGAAGGCTTGGAAAAGCGCAGCGTGCAGTTCCCGCAGGTTCTGCGGACGCTTAGTCGGGTCAGTAGATAGAGCCCCAAGGATGATTTTTGAAAGCTCAAGATGTCCCGGGATGCTAAGAGCTAAATCTGGCTGCCAACTCCAAAGCCTTCGCTTGCTTAGCGTGGGCGGTTGACCGGCGAAGGCGCGGTAAGCGATGGCTGCAATGGCATATACCTGACCTTGAGGGGTCGTCGCAGCATCGTCTGTCAACTCAGGCGCGCGATAAAAGAGAAAATATGCCTCCTTCTTAACCTCTGATTTCTCAAAGGGAACAATGTCGACTTCGTTGCCGTCGTTAACAAGCAACGCCTCCGGGACCAAGCTTGGGTATAATTGGTCTGCGCCTTGCTGCTTCTCGTCCAGAAACCGCATGATACGTCCAAGGGCGAGCAACAGGCGCTGTGGATCACCTTGGGCGATATCGTCCGCCCAGAGATCGAATGAATGGAGGGGTTCGTGAGACATTAGAGTAAATTTGAAATCAGCAAACGACGCTAATTTCGGGTGGAGGCGGCGGCAGGGTTACCTCGCACGAGGTGCCGGCGCTGAGGTTGCCATTGGCGACGGCGGAGGACACCCACTTGAAGAAAGCCAGGAAGGTGTTCCCGTCCATGGTGTCGAGAGTGACGACATGACTGCAAAGTAACTTTAGCTGAGAGCAGAGACGGTCGGCATCCAGCTTACTTTTCTCCATGTCGCTACAGCGGGATTTCATGACCGCAGCGCAACCGACGACGGTACCGAAGCCGATTGATTTCACCATTGGAATCATGGCGGCGTACTCGGCCGAATCCGAAGGAACGCCGTCCGTCATGATGAAAAGTAGCGGTCGCCAGTCCCCCTTCTGGGTCGGGGTGGACTTGATGATATCGACCCTGACGGCGCGACATACTTCACGCAGAGCTAGGCCGGTCATTGTGGGGCCGGAATCTGGCACGACGAGCTCAGGCAGGATGAATTCATCCAACGGAGTGAGAGGAACGAGGGTGCGTACCTCGCGATCAAACGTCATTAGGCAGAGATTGACGGTATCTAGCGCGTGCGGGTCCGTGCGCAGCGACGCGACCAACGAGGCAATCCCGTTCTTCACGGACTCGATGGGCTCCCCTTTCATCGAGCCAGAAGTGTCTAGCAGAACATAGACTGGGAGACGGCGGCTCATAGGTAGGTGGGACGCCGGCTAACCGGCTGGACTTAGACGACGACCTTGATTTCGGGAGGAGGAGGAGGTAGTTCGTTCATACCCTGCACATCCTTGCCAGTCTGCTCGACGGCCTTGCTGCCCTGGCTGACGGAAGAACTGATCCACTTGAAGAAGGCCTTCATCGAAGCGGTATCGGAGGTGTTGAGCTTAACGACGGATTCCGTGATCTGCTTAAGCGCAGATTCATCTCCGTTATCAACGCAGCAACCCACGACCACGCCCCACTTTTCCTGACGGAAACGGGCGAGACCCTTCTGCCAGTCGTCGGTCGGACCGCCGTCGGTCATAAGGAAGACCATCGGACGCCAGTCGCCCTTCGTGGTGGGGGTCGTCTTGACGAGATCCTTCTTCACGCTGTTGGCGACAAGCTCGAGGGCTGCGCCTAGGTCGGTCGAGCCGCTGGCGTCGATGTTAGGGGGCTGGAACGCCGTGAGCTCGGTAAGCGGCACGGCGACGTTGGCACCGCTGCTGAAAGTGATGACGCTGAGCCACGCAGTCTCGAGGGCGTAGGGATCTTGGCGAAGTGAGGCGACCAGCATCTGGACGCCATTCTTGACCTGTTCAATGGGTTCGCCCGACATGGAGCCGGAGGTATCAAGCAGGAGGTATACGGGGAGGCGACGGCTCATGGTATTAGGTGGGGAAGAAGCCTAATAAGCGGATATAACATTCTTAAGCAACTCAACAAAAAGCGACTTTTAGGAGACTGGCCAGCCCAAGACCACGTGGCGAATAAGCCACAATAAACAAAAAAGCCCCAACTAGGGGCTCAAATGACGGTCAGACTAAGGCCTTGGGATCCGTCCGGAGATCTTAAGCGAATCGCTTGGCGTACTTGGTCGTAAAAGTATCCAATCCACCCTTGTAACCCACGCCCATGGCCTCGAAGCGCCAGGCTCCACCGCGTTTGTAGAGGCGACCGAACTCGACCGCTGTCTCGACGGAGAAGTCCTCCCCGAGCTCGTACTTGCAGATTTCCACCTGAGTCACCGCATCATAGATACGGATGAAGGAATTACGCACTTGGCCAAAATTCTGTCGACGGGAATCGTAGTCATGAATCGAGACGGTGAAAATGATTTCCTCGATGCGCGCGTCCACCCTAGCAAGGTCGATGGTCAAAGTCTCATCATCGCCTTCGGAGCTACCACCCGTTCGGTCGTCACCCGACGAGGCCACGGCCTTATCGGACGACTCCGGGGTGTTGTAGAAAACAAAGAAGCCTTCGGCCGGAATCTGCTTATCTGCGGCTAGCATGAATGCGGATGCATCGAGGTCGAATTCCTCGCCAGAACGGGCGCTGGGGTCCCAGCCGAGGCCCACTCCGATTTTCTGTAGCCCGATGTCAACGCGCTGCCCCTTGGTGAGATTAATAGCCATATATTTTAAAAGGATAACGTAGCAATGGGCTCAGAGATACTGATTAGCAAGCGCTTCGAGACCGCCGGCACGACCACGCCCGATGGCCTCAAACTTCCAGGAGCCATTACGCTTATACAAGCGCCCGAACTCCACGGCAGTTTCGGTGGAGAAGTCCTCGTCCAACTCGTACTTGAGGAGCTCCTGACCATTGCTGGAATCGTAGATGCGGATGAAAGCGTCACGCACCTGGCCAAAGTTCTGCCGACGGGCTTCCGCCTCGTCGATAGTCACCGCAATGACTACCTCGGTGATCTTCGCGTCGATAGTGCCAAGGTTCACGTAAATAGTCTCGTCATCCCCGTCACCCTCGCCGGTTCGGTTATCTCCGGAGTGGCGCACGGACTTATCCGGCGATTCAAGGTTGTTGTAGAAAACGACGTGGGCTTCGCCAGCACACTTGCCGTTCTCTCCTACGAGAAAAGCGGTGGCATCGAGGTCAAAGCCTTGGCCGGGAGATGCCAACGGATCGGGATTCCAGCCTAGGCCGATGGCGACCTTCTGCAGACCGACATCGACGCGCTGACCTTTGGTAAGATTGAGAGCCATAATGTTAGTGATTATACGGTGCGGTAATCCTTAGCAACACGCAAGACGGTTTCGCCGACGAAGCCGTCCGTGGTCGGCTCACCAATGGCTGCGAATTTCCAGCCCTCGCCGTGACGATAGAGCCGACCGAGAATCAAGGCCCGCCGCCCCCTGAACTGAGGCTCGGCGGCGACATTATAAGCGGCGACAATCTCGCGGACGTTAGTGGGGGTACCGTCGAACATCCGGATTTTCGCGTAGGGAATCATCGAGAAATCTTCCTGTCCGACGTTATTAAGGAAGAAGATCACCTGAGCCACGTTCGCCGGAATGCGCGACAGGTCCACGGTGATGGTCTCGTTGTCGAGGCCGTCATCGCCTCCAGAGTCTCCGGCGCGGTCGTCACCGGTATGGCGAAGAGCGTTTCCACCGGCGGTCAGCTTGCCCGGAGGAAGACCAAAACGGGAAAGAATAGCCGGGTTGTAAAGCGGCGAGTAGATATGATCGCAACGCTCGCCATTCGTGTCGAGCAGGACGGCGCTGAGGTCGAGGTCGACGTCCTCGGTATTGCTGCCGAAGCCGAAGAAGGTGGACTTGGTGATGCCGCCCCAGTTGACGCCCACGCAGAATGACGTGAGGGCGGCGCCGGAGGATTTACGTAGGTCGATTCGTTGACCTTTGACGAGGTTGATAGCCATGGGATTGGGGTGTAATGGACAATTACCTTCCATACCCGAACCCTGTCGAACCGATTATCGGTAAATCTAGGAGAATAATCACATTAACAATCTATTGATTCCCATACTGCCGCCGACTAATCACCCAATACCCCTCATGAAACTAGCCTGGATTCGCCTTGTCTTCGTCCTCTGCTCCCTCTCAGCCCTCGTTTACGTCGGCATAGGGCTTACATGCATCCTCGCCAACGACGGCAAAGCGTACCCCTTCGCCGGTGGTTCACCCGAAAGCGCCGGGATATTCGTCGGCACATTGGCCTTCAGCGTCGGGCTAGTCATCACATTGCATGTCCTTTCTTTCGTCTTTACCGG
>Ga0209444_10002300_pt1 | contig 10519 bp, 5 predicted proteins | sample LauGreFaBDMM15DN_2_FD_188215 | JGI IMG/M metagenome (GOLD analysis project Ga0209444, IMG submission 188215) | Freshwater lake microbial communities from Lake Michigan, USA - Fa13.BD.MM15.DN (SPAdes) (version 2) | ecosystem: Environmental > Aquatic > Freshwater > Lake | place: Lake Michigan, USA...
GGCGGCGAAACGCGAGTTTGGCCGGACGCTGCCCAATCAGCCGCTCGACAGCCGCGAGGTCCGGATCGAGGGCGGGGACCAACGCGAGCGATTGGAGCGGGAAATTGAACAACTCCGCGCGGAACTCTCGGTTTTGCGCTCCGGCGGATTGGGCGGCACGTTTTCGGCCGGGGTTCGGCCGGCAACGGCGGCAACTTGGGAGCCGGCGGTGACGGGGGTGACCGAGGGGGATGAGCCGTCACGCATCAGTCTCGCGCCGATCCAAGGCCGCGAAGGCGACGCGGCGGCGGAAGCGTCGCTGTCACTCGCGCCGACCAATGCCGTTCCTCGGACCAAATCTGCGCAACCGGCGGCCGGAGGCGGTCGCCGTCACACGGTGGCACCGAAGGATTCGCTCTTCGGGATTGCGAAAAAATACTACGGCTCGGCGACCAACGCGCGGGTGCAGGCGCTGATCGACGCGAATCGCGATGTGTTGCCGGCCGGTGCCGCGACGCCGCTCAAAGAGGGCATGGCGTTGAGGATTCCTTGAGCCGCTTCCGATGCCCGCCACGTCTCGTCGCACTTCGGTCTTCACGGAATCTTTGATCCGCGAGATGTCGCGGGTCGCGGCCCGGCACGGTGCGATCAATCTCTCGCAGGGGTTTCCCGATTGGGATCCGCCGGCGGCTTTGGTGCAGGCGGCAAAGGACGCGATGGACGCCGGCCGCCACCAATACGCCGTCACGTGGGGCGCACCCGAACTGCGCGCGGCGCTTGGGGCGAAAATCTCCCGCGGGTTGGGCGTGCCGGTCGATGCTGACCGCGAGCTCGTCGTTACCTGCGGCTCGACGGAGGCGATGATGGCGGCGTTCATGACCGTGTGCGACCCGGGCGACCAAGTCGGTCTGTTCTCCCCTTTTTATGAAAACTACAACGCCGACGCGATCCTCACGGGTGCGCAGGCGGTGCACGTGCCGCTGCATCCGCCGCATTACCGTTTCGATCCGGCGGAGCTGAGGCGGGCGTTTGCGGGTGGGTTGAAAGCGTTTGTGCTATGCAATCCGTCCAATCCCTGCGGGCGGGTTTTTACGCGGGAGGAGTTGTTGCAGATCGCGGCGTTGGCCGAGGAGTTCGATGTGTGGGTGATCACGGACGAGGTGTATGAGCACATCGTGTTCGACGGCCGGCAGCATGTCTATTTCGCGACGCTCCCGGGCATGGCGAAGCGCACGTTGATGTGCTCCTCGCTCTCAAAAACGTTTTCGATCACGGGTTGGCGGCTCGGTTACCTGCACGCGGCGCCCGAAGTGATCGCGCAAGCGCGGAAGGTGCACGATTTTCTCACGGTAGGCGCGGCGGCGCCGTTGCAACATGCGGTGGTGACGGCGCTAAATTTCCCGGCGAGCTACTACGATGAATTGACGGCGAAGTATGCCGAGTCGCGCGACGTGCTGCTCGGCTACCTTGACCGGATCGGGCTGAGCTATACGCGGCCCGAGGGCGCCTATTTTGTGATGTTGGACATCTCGCCGTTCGGCTACGCGAGCGACGTGGAATTTTCGCACTGGATGACGAAGGAGATCGGCGTCGCGCCGGTGCCGGGCTCGAGCTTTTTCGCCCACGGCGAGAATCGTTACGTGCGGCTGAACTTCGCGAAGAAACCTGCCACGCTGCACGCGGCCGGCGAGCGGTTGCTGAAGTTGAGGCGGTGAGGCGGCTGCCGGGCGATCGGAGACTGGCCGAGCCAAGGAGCATTGAAATTACGGTTGGTCGAGATAAGTCGGCGCGTTTTGGGCGAAAGCTAGTGCGCGGCGAATAGAGGCAAGACCAGCGGATTCGTTCCAGATGAAGTAACTGGCCGGGCTCGTAGTTGACGACCGTGCGTTGGCTGCGGGCGCTCGGTGCGGAGGATCGCAGATATGGGGCCGGTCGTGGGGACGGTTCAAACCTGCGGGCCGGCGCGGGCCGCGGGAAGAACTTGCGGGCTGGAGGCGCGCGGTGGCCGCCGCCAAAGCGTCAAGTGGCCTTTTGGCAACGAGCGTATGACGAACGAACGGCGATTGTGTCGAATCGGCGTCGGGAAAGTTAAGATAAGACAACGGGAGGTTTGCGCGTTGACGGAAAAAAATCCGTGCGATTTTTCGGCCCCGTCATGCAAATCCTCTATTCACCATTCCGCCTCCTGTCCGTGGCGCTCGCCGCCACTGCCGCTTCCACGGCCTTCGCGCAAGTCAAGCCGGCCGTCTCCGACGAGACGATCGCACTTGAAAAATTCATCGTTCAGTCGGTCGCGGCCCCCACGGCCAACACGCTCGCCGACAAGCAACAGATCGCGCTCCAGCCCGCCGCGGCGAGCGTGATCAACGTGATCAAGTATCTGCCCGGTGTGAGTCTCTCGCAAGGCGACGCGATTGGCGGCGACGACTGGTCCACGCGCATCAACATCCGAGGTTTCACCGAGGCGCAGCTCGGCTTCAGCGTCGATGGTATCACGACCGGTTACACTTCCTACGGCGGCGGCGCTAAGCCGAACCGTTACATCGATATCGAGAACGTCGCCAGCGTCGTGGTCTCTCAGGGCGCCGCGGAGATTGGCGCGGCCTCCACCCAGGCGCTCGGCGGCACATTGGCTTATTTCACCGATAAGCCCGCAGACCAGTTCGGCGTGCTCGCTAAATACACCGGCGGCTCCTTCGCCACGCAGCGCGCGTTCGTGCGGGTGGACACGGGCAAGTTCGCCGACGGCACGAGCCGTGCCTTCCTGAGTATCTCCTCCCAACAGAACGACAATTGGGTGCGCGACTATGTGGGCGGCGACGCGGCGCTGACCAAGCGCATTCATTTCGACGCGAAGGACGTCACGCAGCTCGGCAACCTCAAGATCACGGCCTACGCCGGCATCGATAACGTCAATCCCGAGATCAATTTTCAGGGCGTCTCGCTCCAGCAATTCGCGCAGGATCCGCGCAACGACCGGCTCACCTTTAGCTTCACGGGCAAGCCAAACCCCGACCAAAACTACGCGCCGACGTGGACCACGATCCGCACCAACGGACTCTTCTACACCAAGTTTGAACTCCCGCTTGGCGACAACCTGAACGTTTCCTTCCAGCCGTATTGGGCCCACCAGCAGGGTAAGGGCCAGTTCCTGCCGCCTTACCAAGTCCGGCGCTTCGATCTGGCCGGGAATCCCTCGAAGCAGAGCAACTACACTGCCCCGGGCAAAGTCGGCACGGTCTTCTTCGCCGATGCCGGCGGCGCGGACATCCTGCCGGTCAACCCTGTCACGTTCACCGGCCCGGCCGATCCGTTCAACATCGCGACCTATACCTGGCTCACGTCGGCCCAGCAGGCCGCGGCCAAACCGCTTTCGAGCGCCCGCTTCAGCCGTTATCTCAACAAGCGCTTCGGCGACAACCTGGCGTTCGACTACAAGCTCGGTGCCCACAACAAGCTCGTCTTCGGCATGTGGAACGAAGTGCAGGAGCGCGAGCGCTACCGCACGTGGCACGCCGTCATCGATCCGACCCTCAACTCAGCCTACAATGCCGGCGCCTACCTCAAGTCCTTCCATTGGAAATATCGGACGACGACCAACATGTTTTTCGTCGGCGACCAATTCACGCTGGACAAGCTCACGCTCAGCGCGGGCGTAAAATATTTCGCAATCGAGTTCAAGGGCACCCAGTCGCTCCTCCAGTCCGACGGCAGCACCTACTCGAAGAGTATCGACAGCAACTCCAAGGCGCTCCCGAGCCTCGGCGCGATCTACCGGCTCGATTCCGTAAGCGAGCTCTTCACGAGCTACACGCGGAACTTCAACGCGTTGAAGGATACGATCTTCACCGACAACGTGACCGCCACGGGCACCGATTACTCGCGGGTGAAGCCCGAATACGCCGACAACATCGACTTCGGCTACCGCTACGCCGGCCGTAACGTGGGTCTCTCGGCGACCGTTTACCGCATCAAATACACCGACAAGATCGTGAACCTCAGCGGCACCGCCGCGAAAGACTACACCAACACCGGCGCGGGCAGCGTGCTCGTAAACGTTGGTGGCCTCGAATCCTACGGCGTCGAGCTCGGCGCCAACTACCGGCTCGGCGACGGTTTCAGCCTGCTCGGCACCTTCAGCTCCACGAACGCGACCTACACGGCGAACACGCCGGACGGTACCATCATCAAGGACAAGAAGGTCGTCGATACGCCGGAGAGCATCGCTTCCTACGGCGTCCTTTACAACAAGTCCGGTCTCACCGCGGGCATTGTGGGCAAGACCACCGGCAAGCTTTACGGCACCTTCAGCAATGACAATTTCGCGAAGGCCTACACCGTGTTCGACTTCAACCTCGGCTACACGCGCACATTCTCGGGCCGGGATTTCATCCGCAGCATCGGCTTCGATTTCAACGTCGTGAATCTTGCGGACGAGAGCTACCTCGGCGCCGTCTCGACGAACGACCAAGGCTACGTGAGGAGCGATCCGACGGGCACCACGATGCTCTACAACATCGGCGCGCCCCGCACGTTTGTGTTCTCCGTGAGCCTCGGCTTCTGAGCCGGGCTTCGCGTTCCTTCTTCAAAAAAATCACCGGCGGCGCGGCTAGCCGCGCCGCCTTTTCTGTTTTTTTCTTTTTATGAACCGTCGCACTTTTCTCCAAAATTCCGGCACGCATGCGCTCGGCGCCGCGCTGGCCGCCCCGTCCGCCGCCGCTGCCACACTGCTCAAGCCCAACCGCCAGCGCGTCCTCCGCGCCGCCCATCTTACGGACATCCACGTGATGCCTGAGATGGAGGGATTCCAAAACCCGCCCGACGGCATGGCCGCGGCCATCCGGCACGCCCAGGCGCAGGCCGACAAACCCGAGCTGTTGCTCTTCGGCGGTGACCTGATCATGGACTCCACGAAGACCGAGAAAGCCAAGGCCCTTGCGCAATGGGACGTTTGGAACCGGATTTTCTCCGCTGAGGTGAAGACCCCTCACCGTATCGCGCTCGGCAACCACGATGTCTTTGGCTGGGCGATCCGCGACCAGCCGGAGATCGCGGCCGACCCGCATTTCGGCAAAGCGCTCGCGCTCGAACGCCTCGCGCTGAAGGACCGCTATTATTCCTTCGACCAAGCCGGCTGGCACTTCGTCGTGCTCGACAGCATGATGATCGACTACGCCAACAAGCACGGCTACACCGCGCGGCTTGATGACGTGCAGTTCGCGTGGCTCGCCCGCGACCTCGCGGCGGTGCCCGCGACGACGCACATCTGCATCCTCTCGCACATTCCGCTGATGAGCGTGTGCGTGTTTTTTGACGATGATCTGGAATCGACCGGCAGCTGGGTCATCCCCGGCGCGTGGACGCACATCGATGCGCGTCGCATCAAGAATCTGTTCCGCAAACATTCCAACGTGAAGGTGTGCCTGAGCGGTCACGTGCATCTCGCTGACGACGTCACCTATCTCGGCGTGCGTTACCTGTGCAACGGTGCGGTGAGCGGAGGCTGGTGGAAAGGGGACTACCAAGAGTTCGGGCCCGCCTACGCGCTCGTTGATTTCTTTGACGACGGCACGGTGGAGAACCGGCTAGTGAACTACCGGAAGGTCTAACGACCGCGCCTGCGAACGAACTTGAGCCCCACGCCCCGGCGCTGCTCGCCGCGCTGCGGGCGCTGCGGGCCGAGTTGCGGTGCTTGGTGTTCTGGGATCTGGACGGCACCTTGCTCCACGGCGTTTCTCCTTGGGGCTGGTCGAGCGGACGACGGGTGCGATGATCCGGGGATTGGTGCGGTTGGCCGTCGAGCGCGGGTACTCCGTGGACTAGGCGGAGGAAGACGGTGGCTACGCGGTGCAGAGAGTGGGGCTGAGGGACCAGCCATCGGGTTGCGGGGCGGTGCGGAGCATCTGGAACTTGCAGCGCTTGAGAGCTTGGGCGGCGAAAGTTTCAGGGTGTAGCGTTTCGAAATTGGGTCCGCTGCAAACGACGGCGCGGTCGGACGTGCCACGTGCCGGCGATCGTCTCAACATGCGGCAGCGTGATGGAGCGCACGGTGGTACCGGGAGCCGGCGGGTTGGCCGACGGGCCACGTCAGTCCAAAGTTGCGGATGGAAGAAACGACGGCAGGCGATGTGCGCTCAAACAGCGCGACACGGAGGCTGCTCCGCGCTTCGGCGAGAGCATGGGCGAGGTCGCCGATACCGGCGCTGACAACGGGCAAGTTCGCACCAAAGGGAGCACGCTTCTGCAGAGATCGACCAAAGGCCGGCGCCGGGGGCGCTAACGGCAAGACGGCGCCTAACCGAAGTTTAACGTGCGGCCAGCAGCGGAGGAGCTTTAGTGCTTGTCGCCGGGCGCGGGTGCGGCGCTGTGGACGGAAGACATCATGAGCTTGTCCGTGTAAGCGAGGGCGATGGCGGAAAAAACGAAGACGCAGTGGATGATGACCTGCCACATGACACTGTCGGGCGCGGCGGCGAACTCGGGTGAGCGGACCTCGATGAACGTTTTCAGCAGGTGGATCGAGGAGATGCTGATAAGGGCGGTGGCGAGTTTGACCTTCAACATGCCGGCGTTGACGTGACTGAGCCACTCCGGCTGGTCGGGGTGTTGATCAAGGTTGAGCCGTGAAACGAAGGTCTCGTAGCCGCCGATGATCACCATGATGAGGAGATTCGCGATCATGACGACGTCGATGAGACCGAGGACATTGAGCATGATGAGCGTGCTGGGGTCCTTGACCGTGCCGGCCGGGCTGAACGCGATGTGGCCGAGGTGCCAGAGCTCGACGAAGAACTGGTAGACGTAGACGCACTGGGCGATGATCAGGCCGACGTAGAGCGGCGCTTGGAGCCAGCGGCTGGCGAAGATGGTTTTTTCGAGGAAGGACTCGGAAGAGCGGGCAGGTTTCATGGCGGTGGGAGCAGGTGATGAAGGCGGGCGGCGATTGAGAAAAGAACGATTGAAGAACAGGCGGCGCGGGGTGGGCGCAAGTCATTCGCTCGTTTTTTTTGCGGGCGGAGTTTTGCCGTTTGCGCGGCGCGGTGAAGTGCGTGTGCTCGCGGGATGGGGGAGAAGCCGAGTTTTCGGGAGGCGCTGCGGTTCTGGGTGAAGTTGGGATTCATCAGCTTCGGCGGACCGGCGGGGCAGATCGCGATCATGCATCGGGAGCTCGTGGAACGGAAACGCTGGATCGGGGAGGAGCGGTTTATGCACGCGCTGAATTTTTGCATGCTGTTACCCGGGCCGGAAGCGACCCAGCTCGCGACCTATTGCGGCTGGCTGCTGCACGGGGCGCGCGGCGGATTGGCGGCAGGGATTTTGTTCGTGCTGCCGGGTGCGCTGATGCTGTGGGGACTGAGTTGGTTTTACGTGAGCTATGGGACAGTGCCGGCGGTGGAGGGAGTCTTTTACGGTCTGAAGGCGGTGGTGCTCGCGATCGTGTTGGCGGCGGTGCTGCGGGTGGGTCGCAAGGCCCTCAAGACTCCGGTGGCGTGGGGTATCGCGGCGGCGGCGTTGGTCGCGCCGGCGGTGGGGCGGGTGCCGTTCCCGGCGGTGGTCTTGGGCGCGCTGGCCGCCGGGTTCTTCGGTGGAAAGGTTTGGCCGGAGGCGTTTGGGCTGAAGGTGATGGCACCGTTGAGCGCGAGCGGGGCGCAGACCGCGTTAGGGACAACGCGGTCTACCCTTCGGCTCGCGGTGGTGGGGCTGGCGCTGTGGGCGGCGCCGGTGGTGGCGGCGGGATTTTTTCACGGCTGGAGCGGGCTCTACGCGCAGTTGGGGGTTTTTTTCAGCAAGGTGGCGGTGGTGACGTTTGGCGGGGCTTACGCGGTGTTGACCTACGTGGGGCAGCAGGCAGTGGAGAATCACGGCTGGGTAACGGCGCCGCAGATGTTGCACGGCTTGGCGCTCGCGGAGACGACGCCGGGGCCGCTGATTTTGGTGCTCCAATACGTGGGCTTTCTCGCGGGTTGGGCGCAGCCGGGCGGGCTGCCGCCGCTGGGGGCGGCTACGCTTGGCGCGGCGATGACGACGTGGGTGACGTTTGTCCCGACGTTTCTATTTATCCTCGTGGGTGCGCCTTACGTGGAGCGGCTGCGCGATAACGTGCGGTTGAGTGCGGCGCTGGCGGCGGTGACGGCGGCGGTGGTGGGCGTCATCTTAAATCTCGCGCTCTGGTTTGGCTGGCACGCGGTGTGGCCGAACGGTTGGGCGGCTGGCATGGACGGATGGGTTGCGACGATCGGCGTGGTCGCGTTTGCGGCGCTGCAATGGGGACGCATCGCGCTGGGATGGATCGTGCTCGGGGCGGCGCTGGCGGGTTGGGGACTGCGAGGGCTAAGCGGTTGAGAAGAGGAAGACGTTGTCGGGGTGCAAAAAAGGGCGGGTTGGCGACCCGCCCCCAGGAATCCGGTGATCGTTGGGATCAGCGTTTGCCTGCTCTGAGTTCGGCGACGAGGGCGGGGACTTCGTAGACCTGCTTCAACGCCTCGAGAATGCCGGCGCTGTGGACACTCAGGGCGCGGGCTTCGATGTCGTCGTAACCGTAGTCGCCGGCGAGCGACTGGAGGTTGCCGTCAAAGATGATGCCGACGAATTCGCCGGCACGGTTGATCACCGGACTGCCGGAATTGCCGCCGATGATGTCGGCCGTGCTCACGAAATTGAAGGGCACGGTGAGATCGAGGGCGGATTTCTTCGCGATCCAGTGGGCGGGAAGATCGAAGGGCGGCTGGTTGTCCTGTTCGGCGGCGCGGGCGTAAAGACCGGCGAAGTTGGTCGTGGCCGGGATTTTTTGGCCGTTTTCGACGTAGCCCTTCACCGGGCCATAGCTGAGGCGGAGGGTGAAGGTGGCGTCGGGGTAGTTGTTGGTGCCATCGACGGCGAAACGGGCTTTGCCGATGACGGCTTGGGCCTGCTGTTTGATTTCGTTCTGCGCCTCGAAGCTCTTGCGCAGGGCACGGGATTCGGGGTCGAGGACGCGGGCGACCTCGATCATCGGGTCCTTGGCCGCAGCGACGGCGGCGGCTCCGCCCTCATAAAGTTTTTTGCGGAAGGCGACGTCGCGGACTTTTGTCGAATTGATCAATTCGGCCGCGCGGACGCGGGGTGATTTGCCCGCGAGGACCGCGATGACGACCGGGTCATTCGCGCCCAAGTCGGCGACGAACATCGTGAGCGAGTCCGCCAGAGTGAGAATTTCCAAGTCGGGGTAGATGGGCTTGTCGGTGAACAGCTGCTGCTCGAAAGACTCGCGACGCGCGTCGGCGTATTCGCTGAGGCGTTCACCGTTGGGCTTGGGGCGTTCTTCGCCCGCGCGGAGGAGGCGGTTGGCAATGCTGAACGAATCCGAATTGAGGCTGTTGATCGCGCGGGAGCGGTGGGCGAGGCCGGCGATAATTTTTTGGGCGGAGGCGATGCGCTCGTAGGCGGCGAGGGCCTCGGCGCCGCCGGGCATGTCGGCGAGTTTTTGCTTCAGGGCTTTTTCGGCGGCGACTTTGGCGCCGAAGAAGACGGGGTCCTGGAGGGCGGCGATACGACCGTCGGAAACTTTGCGCGAGTTCTGGATGCCGAAGAGTTCATCTTTGGCGCGGCGGGCGTTTTCGCCGCTGCGGCCGCTCCAGGAGTTGAGGAGCACTTCTTCGCGTTTCAACTGGCCGAGTTGGTAGGGTACCTGGTTGTCGCGAAGGTATTCGAGCTCGGCGATGGTGAGCAGACGCCGGGTGGAGCCGGGGTGGCCGGAAACAAAGGTGAGTTCACCCTCGGCCGCGCCGTTGGCCGACCATTTCAGGAAGTTCGCGGACGTGATGGGCTGGCCGTTCTCGTAGACGCGGAAAAACGTCACATCGAGACAGTAGCGGGGATATTCGAAATTATCGGGGTCGCCGCCGTAAAAGGCGATTTGCTGGTCGGGGGCGAAGACGAGACGGATGTCGGTGTAACGCTTGAAGCGGTAGAGGTGATAGGCGCCGCCTTGGTAGAGCGTGACGACATCGCTACGGAGACCGGTTTTGTCTTTCGACTCTTTTTCAACTTCGGCGATGATTTTGCGGCGGGCGAGGGCGGCGTCGGCACCGGAGAGATTGGCCGGTACGGCGGCGTTAATGCGGGCAGTGACGTCCTCGATGGATTGGAGGACGTTTACCTCGAGGTCGTTGGCTTTGATCTCATCGGCTTGGGTCTTCGCATAGAAGCCGTCGCGGAGGATGTTTTTCTCCTTGGAGCCCATCTTTTGGAGGGAGTCGGCGGCGACGTGGTGGTTGGTGAGCACGAGGCCGTCGGCGGAGACGAAGGAAGCGGAGCCGCCGCTGTTGAAGCGGACGGAGGAAAGACGGACGTGATCGAGCCAAGCATCGGTGAGATCGAAGTTATATTTGGCTTTGATCTGCGCACGGGGCGGCGCAGAGAAAAGCCACATGCCTTCGTCGGCGCGAAGGGCGCCGCCGGCGATCAACGCGGCGAGGATTACGAGGCGGGAACGGAGTTTCATAGTAGAAAAGCCAAAGCGGGCGGGGCGAGGGGAGGCGAGCAGGAAGGGGCGGAGCGG
>Ga0209444_10002308_pt1 | contig 10504 bp, 9 predicted proteins | sample LauGreFaBDMM15DN_2_FD_188215 | JGI IMG/M metagenome (GOLD analysis project Ga0209444, IMG submission 188215) | Freshwater lake microbial communities from Lake Michigan, USA - Fa13.BD.MM15.DN (SPAdes) (version 2) | ecosystem: Environmental > Aquatic > Freshwater > Lake | place: Lake Michigan, USA...
ATCTAGTGGCTCGCCCGCGAGGAAGCGACGAAGCAATGCTTCGAAATCCTCTGGTTTTTGCTCGTCCACGAAAAGCTCCTTAGCTGGCTACAGCATTAGGTTACTTGCTCAAAATGGGAATCGGCTGGGTGCTTTGGTGTTGCTTTCTGGGTGTTCGCCGAGAGCGTGAGCTAATACGCTCATTTGAAAGATGGGCTGACCTAGGCTTGAAGAGAATCAAAGTTTTTAGGGCGGTAATGACCTTTTTCCAAAGACAACGGGGCGGATCGAAAGCTATGGTTTCAGCCAAGCGCGGCCTCGGATTCTTCGTAGCGCTCACTTTCTTTTTAGGGCTTGTGACACTGGTGGTTTTACCAACGCCGTATTTAATTGAGCGACCAGGACCAACATTTGATGTGCTGGGAGAAGTTGATGGCGAACCGGTAATCCAGATCAACAATCAGCAAAGCTACGAATCCGAAGGTCAACTTGATGTTCTGACCGTGAGCATCGTGGGTCGACCAGAGCGCACCCCGAGCTGGATCGAAATTGGTTTTGCTTGGCTGGATGCCAAGCAAAAGGTTGTTCCGGTCGAGGCTTTATACCCGCCAGATCGATCCAGTGAAGAGATTCGAGCTGAATCCAGCGCCATGATGGAAGTTTCGCAACAGGATGCTGTTGCCGCAGCCCTTGGGTATCTCGAGTATGAAACCCCGAGAGAGATCTACATCGCTCAGGTGACAGCTGATTCGCCATCCAGCGGGAAGTTAGTTGCTGCGGATTTTGTGATTTCGGTTGATGGCCAGAGGCTAACTAGCATCGAGCAGCTTAGATCCATTGTCGGAGCGTGGGATGAGAAAGCTTCTGTTGAAGTGACAGTCAACCGCAATGGAGTTGAAGTCACTGAAGAAGTGATTCCCGTGAAGGATGCCGAAGGCAACTACCGACTAGGCATTTTGGTTGGCTATAAATATGACTTCCCGGTTGATATTGAACTTCAGCTTGGGGAAGTCGGCGGACCTTCCGGTGGCATGATGTTTGCCCTGGGAATCATCGACCGTCTAACGCCGGGAGATATCACTGGAGGACTCCACGTTGCCGGTACCGGAACAATTCAGCAATCTGGCGTAGTTGGGCCAATCGGTGGAGTGGTGTTGAAACTTCACGGGGCCAAAGCCGCTGGAGCTACGGTGTTTTTGGCACCGGCTGGCAATTGTCCTGAAATTGTAGGAAATGAACCAGATGGCCTAAGGGTTGTTAAAATAGAGAAACTGTCAGATGCCGTTTCGGCACTAGAAAAACTTTCAAAGAACCAAGACTTGGCAAGCCTGCCTAGCTGTACCAAATAGAAAACGGGAGAATCATGACTCAAGCTACCGCTGCACCTTTGGGCCGACCGAGAATCTCGCCGGCAACTATCGCTCTAGTAATTCTGGTTGGAATCGGAGCGATTCTATTTAGCGTGGCTGATCTTTACACCAACGTTCTTTGGTTTGGCCAGCTTGGTTTCTTGAGTGTTCTAACTTCACAGATTTTTGCTCAGTCGGCACTGTTTGCAGCAGGTGCTGTTTCGTTTGCACTGATCACGGGAGTGAGCTTGTGGCTTGCTTACAGATTTAGGCCCGTCTACATCCGCTTCCCGGATGAGAGCTCTCCATTCGAGCAGTACCGCCAGCTTCTAGAGCAACTCCGTCGCGTAGTGATGATTGGTGTTCCTCTAGGTCTTGGTGTGCTGGCGGGACTAGCGGTTGCGCCGTCGTGGGGAATTGTTCTTAGCTACCTAAATAGAACACCGTTTGGCGAAACTGACCCGCAGTTTGGCTTGGACATCTCTTTTTACATCTTCCAGCTTCCATTCCTAGTTGGACTGGTCGGATTCCTATCCGGGGCATTCCTAATCAGCTTGCTTCTAACCGCCGGTGTTCACATAATTTACGGCAGCATCAAATTCAACGGGCGTGAGACTTTTGTGTCTAAGGCTGCTCGCATCCAGATTGGCCTGTTGGCGTTTTTGTACTTACTGGTTCAGGGTGCTTCGCTTTGGTTAGATCAGTACCTAACAATGACCAGCTCAAGCGGACTATTCACCGGAGCTACTTACTCGGATGTTAATGCTGCAATTCCAGGGCTACAGATTCTGGCCCTAATTTCTGTCGTTGTTGCACTGTTGTTCTTGGTTGCAGCCTTTGTTGGTAAGTGGCGCCTTCCAGTTATCGCAACCGGTTTGATGGTTGTTAGCTCACTTATCCTTGGTGGTTTGTTTCCTTGGGCGATTCAGACTTTCCAGGTAGTACCGAACGAGCGAACTTTAGAAGCGCCGTACATCGATCGCAACCTAACAGCCACCCGCGCGGCCTACGGCATCGATGATGTTTTGAAGGTTGAGTACAACGCGACAACTGATGCCACCCCTGGCGCGCTGCGCGAAGATGCCGAAACCACCGCTTCGATTCGAATCATCGACCCGGCTCTAGTTAGCTCTTCATTTAGGCAGCTCGAGCAGTTCCGTCAGTATTACAACTTCCCGAACCTGCTTGATGTTGGTCGCTACAACATCGACGGAGTAGTCCAGGACACTGTGTTGGCTGTTCGTGAACTAAACCAAGCCGGTCTTGGAGACTCACAGTCTTGGTACAACAACACCATCGTCTACACCCACGGCTATGGAGTAGTTGCAGCCTACGGAAACCAGAGAACCGTTGATGGTCAGCCTGTGTTTATGCAATCAGGTATTCCAACCACTGGAAAGCTTGGCACCTATGAGCCACGCGTTTACTTTGGTGAGAACTCACCTGCTTACTCAATCGTTGGAGCGCCTGAAGGAGGAGAGCCTCTAGAGCTTGACTTCCCAGCCGGCGAGGGCGAGAACGACCAGACCTACAACACCTTCACTGGTGATGGAGGCCCGATGATTTCTGGAATCATTCCACGCCTGGCATACGCGTTGAAGTTCCAGAGCGAGCAGATCTTGCTATCTGATGCAATTACTTCCGAGTCACAGATTCTTTATGACCGCGACCCGCGTCAGCGTGTTGCAGCTGTTGCTCCATTCCTGGAGCTGGACTCAGATGTTTACCCAGCAGTTGTTGATGGAAAACTCCTTTGGATTGTCGATGGCTACACAACATCCAACAACTACCCATACTCTCGCTCCGAGGAGCTGGCTCAGATTGTTTCTGACAGCAACTCACCTGGAGTATTCCTAAGAGGACAGGTCAACTACATTCGTAACTCCGTGAAGGCAACAGTTGATGCCTATGACGGCAAGGTGACTTTGTATGAATGGGACGAAAAAGATCCAATTCTAAAAACCTGGATGAAGGTTTTCCCAGACACCATTCAGCCGCTTTCTTCTATGTCCGGCGAGCTACTGTCACACGTTAGATACCCAGCTGATCTATTCAAGGTTCAGCGCGCACTACTTGGTAGCTACCACGTTGACGAAGCTGGAGCCTTCTACTCTCAGCAAGATGCTTGGATGACCCCGAACGATCCTGTTGGCGGTCAAGGCGTCGGTACCCTGCAGCCTCCTTACTACTTGACCATGCAGGTTCCAGGCACTGAGTCTCCTGAGTTCTCGATTTACTCGACCTTCATTCCAAGATCCACTGGCGAATCCTCCAGAAACGTTCTAACCGGATACTTGGTGGCAAACGCCAACGCAGGTTCTGAAGATGGCAAGAAGTCGGGGGAATACGGAAGGCTCACACTGTTGACCCTTCCAAAAAGCACGATTGTTCCAGGGCCTGGACAGGTTCAAAACAACTTCAATGCTGACTCCGAAGTTTCGAAACTTCTAAACATTCTGCGTCAGGGATCAACAAGGGTTCTGAATGGAAACCTGTTGACTTTACCTGTTGGAGGTGGATTGCTTTACGTGCAGCCGGTTTACATCCAGTCCACTGGTGAAACTAGCTTCCCGTTGCTTCAGAAGATCTTGGTTGCCTTCGGTGACCAGATTGCCTTCGAAGACACCTTGGATCAGGCACTAACTTCACTGTTTGGATCTTCCGGAATTAACCCAACTCCGACTCCAACCGATCCAGATGCTGAACCGACAGATCCTGGAACCGATGTTCCAGTGTCACCGAACCTAGAGCTTGCCCTGCAGCAAGCCCTAGAAGCACTCAAGGAAAAGGAAGCCGCCATGGCTGCCGGAGACTGGACCGCATTCGGTAAAGCTGAAGAGAAACTAAAGCGAGCTATCCAAGCAGCACTGGATGCAGGCAAATAACAAGTTGGCAGCACAAGCTTCAAAAGTGGTAGATTAGAACTTCGCCGCGGGGTGGAGCAGTTCGGTAGCTCGCCGGGCTCATAACCCGGAGGTCGTAGGTTCAAATCCTGCCCCCGCAACCACTTGTAAAAACCCCATCCATTGGATGGGGTTTTTCACTTTGTGGACAACTTCTGCAAACAAAAAGAATCTGTTTTAGCTTCTCCGACATGAGAAGAATTCAGACGGCAAGTTTTGGTTTGGCAAGCGTTCTTATCGCAGCCGCTTTAGTTGGCTTTGATACTTCCTTAGCGATGGCCTGCAGTTCTGGATCCTCTAGTTCAGGCCTAAGTCATGGTTCGAAAATTGGTTCGGGGTCGGTCACGGTTTGTGTTGGCTCATCAACTTCTTCGCCGGGGTCATCCACGACACAAACCATAACTAAGACCGTGACGGTTCCAGTTCCACCAAAGCCCAAGGCCGCGCCAAAACCGGCAGCTAAAGCTTCAAGTTCTGCTGTTACCAAACCTGTGGTTGAAGTAGTAAGTTGCCCAAGTTCGTCACAGATGGCAAGCATGCCAAGATCTGCCGATGCTGCGGAGCGTTGGGTCGATGCAATTTGTTCGCCTGCACCAAAGGCGGTAGCTGCTCCAAAACCAACCCCGAAACCTGTTCCAAAGACCAGAACTCTTACAATCACTGAAACGATAGTCGTGAACACCCCCGGGGACTCTTTCTCGGCAGCGGATGCTGTCGAATTTGAACCGAACCCACTTATTGCATCGGTTTATCCTGGCAAGGTAATCAGCCGCGGACAGTTAGCAAAGTTCTCCTCGAATCCAAGTTCACACTTTGGTTCTGGAAATGTATTGGGTAGACAAGCCGAGGTTCACTTTGTTCCAGTTCGTTCGAGCTGGAGATTTAGTGATGGAGCTGTGGCCGAGGGCGCTGACACCCAGCGGGATTTCAAAACCGCGGGCAAGTATCAGATCCGAGCTTTCGTTGAGTATTCGGTGAGTTATCGACTGGTGGGGGAAAGTGCCTGGCAGTTAGTCGATGGAACCTTATTGATTGAAAGCAATCCGTTGGAAGTAGTAGTTGGGGCATTTGGGTTCAAAGCCGATCAAAGCACCCAGGGAGTCTTGCTAGTTGGTGCCGATTGCTTGGGCCGAGCTGGGGCATTTGGCTGTGACATATAGGCAATTCTGGGGAATCTATCTGCTTGGTCTAGGGTTTCTCTCAGTATCTGTTCAGACAAATTTGTCATTATTGGAGCAGACGAAAGGCCACCGCATTGACCAAGCTAGAACCCGAGCAAAGCTCACTAAGTCGCAAGAACACCTACAACAATCAGTTCTTGTTTGACCCTCCGGTTGCTCTCACGCCTGCTAAGGCAAAGAAGAAGCGAGTTCGCGAGAAGCGCCTGACATTTTTCACAGCTACCTCGGTTGCAGTTTTAGGAGCAATCATTGGTGCCTCGGTTGGTTCCGGAGCTGGTGTGGTCGCGTTCAATTACCTATCTCGCCCAGCTGCGATTGTTGTGAACGATCTAGAGAACGTCAACTGGGTGACAGCAGCCTCTGCAACTGCAGCCCCGGCTGTGGTCACAATTCGAGTCGCCGGTGACTCTCAAGGCGGAAACGGTTCTGGAGTTGTGCTCTCAGCCGATGGATATATCCTTACAAACGCCCACGTGGTAAGTATTAATGGCACCACTGAAAATGTTCGGTTATCAGTTAGAACCAGCGATGGAGGGGTTTTCTCAGCAAAACTAGTCGGTGCTGATCCAACCAACGATCTGGCAGTTGTGAAAATTGAACCCACCAAGCCATTGACTCCGATTGTCTTTGCTAATTCCTCCATGGTGAATGTTGGCGATCAAGTGGTTGCCATTGGTGCACCACTTGGACTTGAGGCAACGGTTACGCGAGGAATTGTTTCTGCACTGAACCGAACCATTCAGGTGGCTTCATCTGAATCACCAGATCAGAGCAGCCTTGAGTTCTGGTCCGGAGATGCCGGAAGACCCATCAACCTAAGTGTTATTCAGACTGATGCTGCCATCAATCCTGGAAACTCCGGCGGTGCTTTGGTAAATGACAAAGGAGAGCTAATTGGCGTGAATGTTGCAATCGCCAACGCTGGCACTCTTGGCCAGGCTGGAAACATTGGGGTGGGCTTTGCAATTCCGGCCAACGTCGCCCAGCGTATCGCCAACGAAATCATGATTACCGGAGAGGTTAGCCACGGTCTTCTAGGAGCATTGGTTTCGGATTCGATGTCATCTGAGGATGGAACTGGATTCTCGATTGGCGTCACAGTTGTCGAGTTGACTCCAGGGGGAGCAGCAGAAAAAGCTGGAATTCTAGCTGGGGATGTAATTACAACCATGAACGGAAAACCTGTGACAAGCGCCAGTGAGCTAACTGCTGCCGTAAGGCAGGAGCCAGCCGGTTCCAAGGTTAAGATCGAATTGATTAGAAACGATGTCAAACTCACATTTGATGTTGTTTTGCAAGAAGCTAACGAATAGATCTCGGAAGTGACTAACTTGAATCAGATCACACCAACCGAAACCAGCGAGTTCGGTACCGACACGACCGCGGCCCCAAGGCTAGTTGAGCCAGGCGATCATGAGAGATTTTCTCACTACGTGAAAAAGGAAAAAATCGTTGAGTCGGCCGTAATGGGCACACCGGTTATTGCGCTTTGCGGGAAAGTTTGGGTGCCGGGTAGAGACCCAAAGAACTTTCCAATTTGTCCTGCCTGCAAGGAAATACACTCCAAGCTAAAGCCTGGCGACGAGGATAAGAACTAAACGAACTTAGTTGGTATCGCAGGCTCACCTTTAGTCAGGCGATGGGCACTTGCGGGAAGTTCTGACTTTGACCTTGCGTGATGAGCTCTGGCTGCATCAACACCAGATTTTCCAAGCAGCCCTGGTTGAATCTCACCTTGAATAACTAGGTCGACTAGAAGCCGCCTTTGTCCTGTCGTTAAATCTGAACTGGCTGTGGAAATAACTTCAGCAGTTGCGATGTTGTTCTCGAAAGATCGGGCAGCATGCTTTTTCCCACCGAGGTTGGTCTTTTTTGCCGATTGCTTAGAAACCGCGTGCCATTCACCTGATTCGTTTTGGAACGCCACCATTTTGTATACGAAGCCGGCAGCCGGAACTCCAGAACCTGTCACAACGGAAGTGCCAACACCGTAGGTGTCAACCGGTGCCGCTGCCAGCGAAGCAATTGCATATTCATCAAGGTCATTAGTGACGGTGATCTTGGTCTCGTTTGCTCCTAGTTTGTCTAGTAGGCGTCTAGCCTTGGCTACCCCAATTGGTAAATCCCCGGAGTCAATTCGAACACCGCCGAGTTTTGTTCCAGCAACGCTGATGGCATTTTCAATGCCCGCTTCGATGTTGTAGGTGTCAACTAGGAAAGTGGTGTTTGCTCCAAATGAATCCAGTTGAGCGCTGAAAGCTTGTTTCTCACTGTCGTGAAGCAATGTAAAGGCGTGGGATGCAGTTCCCATCGTCGGTATCCCGAAGCTTCGTCCTGCTTCAAGATTTGAAGTCGAACTAAAACCTGCGATGTAGGCAGCGCGAGCTGCTGCCACAGCGGAAGATTCGCCGGTTCGGCGAGAGCCCATTTCAGATACGCTTCTAGACCCAGCCGCTGTGACCATCCTGGCTGCTGCGCTGGCAACTGCGCTGTCGTAGTTCAAGGTTGAAAGAATCAAAGTTTCAATGATTACCGCTTCAGCGAAAGTGGCTTCCACAATTAGAACCGGAGAGTAAGGGAAGTAAATCTCTCCCTCGGCATAGCCGTGGATATCTCCCGAGAATTTATAGCTAGAAAGCCATTCTGCGGTGGGTTGGTCAATGATTTTTTCAGACAGCAGCCAGCTGATTTCTTCTTTTGAGAATTGGAACTGTTTGATGAGTTCTAAAAGCCTGCCGGTGCCGGCGAAGACGCCATAGCGCCTGCCGCCAGCAAGAGTTCTTGAGAAAACCTCAAAGACACCCTTGCGGTGAGCTTTTCCAGACTTCAGCGCAGCCTGAAGCATGGTTAGCTCGTAGCGATCGGTAAGTAGGGCTGTTGTGGAAAGCACGAGATAAGCCTAGCCCGAGGGGCTCGCAATAGAATTGGGGCGTGAATGAACCTCAAGCCAGCGCACCAATAGGAGTCTTTGACTCTGGCGTTGGAGGGCTAACGGTAGCTCGGGCAATTATTGACCAGCTGCCAAATGAGTCGATCATTTACGTTGGCGATACCGCCAACACCCCTTATGGACCAAAGGCGCTTTCTGAAGTTAGAGAGCTGGCACTTGCGGTCATGGACAAGCTCGTCGACGAGGGTGTCAAAGTTTTGGTTATCGCATGCAACTCGGCATCAGCCGCGGTACTTAGAGATGCTCGCGAAAGATACACCGAGGGCCGCGGGATTCCGGTGGTTGAAGTTATTCAACCTGCAGTTCGCAGAGCAGTTGCCTCAACTTCCAACGGAAAAGTCGGAGTGATTGGAACTCAGGCAACTATTGCATCCAAGGCCTACGATGATGCTTTTGCCGCAGCTGTCGATGTTGAGCTTTTCAGCGCAGCCTGCCCAAGTTTTGTTGAATTTGTTGAAAAGGGAATCACGAGCGGACCTGAAATAATCACGGCTGCTAGGGAGTATCTGGCTCCGCTAAAGCACGCAGGGGTGGACACACTGGTTTTGGGATGTACTCACTACCCACTGTTAACGGGTGCGCTATCTCTTGTCATGGGAGATGGTGTAAACCTTGTTTCATCTGCCGAAGAAACAGCCAAAGATCTTTACAAAGTTCTAGTTGATAATGATTTGCTTCGAACCGATGCTTCACCACCGACCCTGAGCTTTAGAGCAACTGGCGATGCTGCAAGCTTTGAGAAGCTGGCCAAGAGATTCTTAGGGCCAGAAGTTTCCAAAGTCGAAAAGCTTTAGAAAAGAATAGGAAAACAACTTGCAAAGAGTAGATGGAAGATCTCCAGATCAGCTTCGAAAAGTCACCGTGGAGCGAGGCTGGTCCTCACACGCTGAAGGCTCGGCTCTGATCAGCTTTGGTGAGACCAGGGTGCTTTGCACCGCATCATTCACCAACGGTGTCCCGCGCTGGAAAGTTGGAAAGGGCGAAGGCTGGGTCACCGCTGAGTATTCAATGCTTCCTCGTGCAACCCATGACAGATCAGACCGCGAAGCCGTAAAGGGAAAAATTGGTGGTCGCACCCACGAGATTTCCAGGCTGATTGGCCGAGCACTTCGTTCGGTTGTTGATTTCAAAGCCTTGGGTGAAAACACAATCGTTATCGACTGCGATGTTCTACAGGCTGACGGTGGAACACGCACCGCTGCCATAACAGGTGCATACATCGCACTGGTTGATGCCATCGAGTGGGGTAAGATTCAGAAGTTCATCTCAGACAAGAAGCAGCCACTTTCAGACAGCATCGCTGCTATCTCGGTTGGAATAGTCGATCAGGTGCCAATGCTGGATTTGGCATATACAGAAGACGTTAGAGCAGAAACCGACATGAACGTAGTTATCACCGGCTCTGGCAAATTCGTTGAGGTTCAGGGAACCGCTGAAGCTGCACCATTCGATCGTGCTGAATTGAACGCTCTATTAGATCTCGCCCTAAAGGGAACGGCAGAGCTAACTGCTTTGCAGGCTCAGATTTTAGCTAGCCCGAGGCCTTAGAAGTTGGAGCTGATCCTAGCAACCCATAACGCCCACAAGGTTAAAGAAGTGGCGGCCATTTTGGAGCCGATTGTTCCTGGTCTGAAGATGGCCGGCTACGACGGACCAGAACCGATCGAAGATGGCTCATCATTTCTTGAAAACTCTCTAATCAAAGCCAGGGCTGCATTTGCGCATACCGGAAAACCTTCCATTGCCGATGACTCGGGCATTGCCGTAGAGATTCTCGGCGGATCTCCTGGAATCTTTTCAGCGCGCTGGTCAGGTTCCAAAAACGATGCGCAGAATCGTCAGCTGCTGCTTGCTCAGCTTGTCGATGTTCCAGAGGGTAATCGCCAGGCCAGTTTTATCTGCACCATCTCTATGGTGAGCGATGAGGGGGAGCAAAGCTTCACTGGAGTTTGGCCGGGTCGAATTGCATTTGCTGAGAGCGGTGAATTTGGTTTTGGCTACGACCCGATTTTTATCCCTGAGGGTTTTGAGGTCTCGGCTGGAGAGCTGGAGCCGATGGTGAAAAACTCAATGAGTCATCGATCTATGGCGCTGTCTCAGCTGGCTAGCTTTTTGCGCCCCCAGTAGGATTCGAACCTACGC
>Ga0209444_10002309_pt1 | contig 10503 bp, 7 predicted proteins | sample LauGreFaBDMM15DN_2_FD_188215 | JGI IMG/M metagenome (GOLD analysis project Ga0209444, IMG submission 188215) | Freshwater lake microbial communities from Lake Michigan, USA - Fa13.BD.MM15.DN (SPAdes) (version 2) | ecosystem: Environmental > Aquatic > Freshwater > Lake | place: Lake Michigan, USA...
GACCGGGGTGGCCTGGACGATGCGGGAAACCCGAGTTTGGAGCGAATCAGCCATGGACGTGGCACGATCAAAGTGTAGGCGGCTGGGTTATGGCAACCTCGGATCCGACTTGGGGTGAGCTAGCGATGGAAGGGAGGTTCGGGGTGTTTGGGTTGTGGGTCGGGCGTCGGGGGGGCAGGAGGGCTAAGGAGGTTGGCTGTGGGTTGTCGTGGGTTGGACGGTGAGTCGGCGGGTGGGCTCCGCTGACGCTCGGTGGGTCGTGGGTCGGGGCAGGAGTTCAGCAGGGCTGAGAAGGTTGTGTGTGTGTTGGTGCTGATGGCTGTTTCTCTGAGGAGGATGATTGTAAGTGACTCGTTTTTATCTCGGGGCGCTTTCACTGTTTTGGTTTTGAAACTTGGAAGGTGAGAGGATTGGGATTTGAGTGGGTGGATGAGCTTGTGGTCACGTAGAGATTTTTTGGGCACTGCGTCTTTGGCGATGGCCGGGGTGGCGCTGGGGGCGGCTGAGACGAAGGCTGCTGGGGTGGTAGGGAGTCAGCTCTATGGCTGGGGGCAATACTACCAGCGTGAGGGCAAGGATATGAACGCCCACCTCGATGAGGTGTTTTCGGGTCTACGGGATGCCGGCTATGATTATGCCGAGGGAAATCTGGATTCAGTGCACCCCGAAAAGAACGCCGAATTTGCGTCTAAACTCCGGGCCAAGGGGTTGCGTCCTGTGAGCTTGTACACGGGAGGTGCTCTTCACACAGACGGGGCAGAGGGCGTTGTCCAACGCTTGGTGGCGGGTGCTAAGGTGGCCGCTCAGTCGGGGTTCGAGGTGATCGTGTGCAATGTGGACCCTATCGGGCGTGAAAAAACCGAGGCGGAGTTGGCTATTCAGGGGCGGGCACTAGGCCGGCTCGGGCGTGAGTTGAAGACTTTGAAGCTGCGACTCGGCGTGCATCATCACACTCCGGAGTTGGGCCGTCAGGGTCGCGAGTATCATCACAATTTTGCCGTGACTCGGGCCGGTGAGGTGGATTTTTGCATCGATACTCATTGGATGTACCGAGGAGGCATTGTGCCGATGGATGCGCTGCGACAGTACGGGGAGCGAGTGGTGTCTTGGCATTTGCGCCAGAGCCGTGGGCAGGTCTGGTGGGAAGACCTCGATCAAGGCGACATCGACTATTCCGAGATTGCCGCCTTCGCCAAATCTCAAGGTCTGTCTCGGCGTTTCTCCGTCGAACTGGCGCTGGAGGGGGGAACCAAGATCACTCGGAATGCTGTTGAAAACCACCGCCGCAGCCGCGAATTCGTCCGGCGCGTGTTCGGAGTGTGACAACGGTTTGGGAAAACTCAGGTTCATGGCTTGTCCGTAAGCCGTGCCTGAGGCCTTTGACCGGGTTCGATTTGGTTTGGTTCGGAGTGTAGGGCGGGAAGCGAATGATTTGCACCCACGTGGGTCGAGAGATGCCGCGAGCCTGAGCCTACAGAAGAATGGGATGAGGGGTTTAGAATGCGTTTAGAGAAAACGCTCAATGAAACTGGCCCCACGGCGACCCGGATCTTCCGGGGGTCACTTGTCGGCTTTGCGGGCGGCTTTCTCGGCCTTGGCGTTGTCTTCCAAAATGCGGGTGAGGCCTTCCGAGGGTTTGAGACCCAAGGCCGTGGCCGCGTTTTTTACAGCGTCCGGTCCGAACTCTTTAGATTTCTTGGACACTGCCAGGCGCACTGGCCAGTTCCGCGACCCATCCTGTTTTCGGGCGAGCCAGAAGAAACCCTCGACTCCACTGGGCCAAGGTTCGCCGATCGACATCCACAATCGAACGGGCGTGTTGGCGCCGATTTGTGATCCCAATGGGGGTAATTGCCCAGCGGTGAGTGGCAGTTGCAACAATTGGCAACGCAACGCCGTCGGGTCGCGCGGCGAGACGCCGGCTGCCACAAAGGATTCAGATTCGCTCAGCAGCGCGGTGAGCGCATTGCCGCTGGAGTCGGTGGGCCAAGTAAAGCGCACCACGTCGATGATGTTGGTTTCGAAGTCTCGCCCATCGCCGGGCAGGGTGACTTGAAGCGGGGAGCCTTTGAGCGGTATTTGAGGCAGGCCAGCCACTTCCGGTGCGGTAGGGCTTACCGAGGAGAAGGATTCGGGATTGTGCTCCAATTGAAAACGCATCAGGGCCACGGCGTCATCCAACGAGAGCACGTGGTAGACACGGCCGGTCACTGGGGTAGCCGGGTAATTGCGACGGGCAGGGGATGCTCCAAAGAATTGGTCGGCCGTGCTGCTGCGCGAGGCTCCTCCGGCCAGACGAATGGCGTGATTGAGGGCTTTGGCGAGGGCCTGAGCTTGGGTCTCGTCATCGACGGCGATCCAACCTGAGGAAACCGAGCGGGCGGGCATCTCTTCATTGGCATCTTGCCACCGACGCACCCCGCTGACGCGACCGGCATCGGTCATCCACACGGCAAAGGCCTGACGTTCACCGGCAAACCACAACCGCACATGGGTGGCATCGGGATCTAAATCGGCCAGGGAAAATTCGGTCGACTCAATGCGGTCGAGACTGCCTGGGATTCCATCGGTGGCGATGGTCCTGAAGCGCAAACGACGCCCCAGGACCTGGGCCAGTTTGACCCGGATGCGGCCGCCCCCGGCGATGTTTCGGAACTGACCGTGCTCTTCGACCGTACGTCGGATGAAGTCGATGGTTTCGTCGAACGTCGGTTCAGCCTGAGTGGTCGGGATGCTGACCAGCACCGCCAGCAATGCCAGCAACCAAGCCCCGATGGACGACCGAACGCCGGTGCGGGATGGATGCATGGGATGCCAGTACGGTGTGTGGTGCGAACGCAGCCTCAGCGCTTGAAGGCCAACGGAGCAGATTGAGGTGCTGCGGATCCTGAGGCGCCGGGCATTTCGTGGGCGCAGGGTTGATTGATGGGCACTTCGGGGATCCGACTGTTGGCACCCACGACGCCATTCTGAAGCAACCAGGCTTCTACTTCTTCGCCGGAAACGTCGGCCAGCATCTGGCCATTGATCTCGATGGTGGGCTGCTTGGTTTGGCCCGTTTTTTGGACCATTTCTTCGAAGAATTCAGAGCGATTGATGATGTCGCGCTCTTCGAAAGCGAGGTCGTACTTCTTGAAGACAGCGCGGACACCCGCACTCCATCCGCACGAGGGTTTCAAATAGGCAGTAATCGTAGGCTTGGACATAAAAATTCTTCGGGAACTTGGCAGTTATACTCGCGGGCGCAATCTGGGAAACGCTGGCTTAAGATCCACGAGACGGATCGTAGGCGAGCCAGGGTCCCAACCAACGTTCCATCTCGCTCACTGGAAGAGACTTCCGGCGGGCCAGATCGGAGACTTGATCGCGCCCGAGCTTGCCCACTCCAAAGTATTTGGATTGGGGGTGAGCAAAATAAAGTCCGCTCACGCTGCTGCCGGGCCACATGGCGCAGCTCTCCGTGAGTCGGATGCGGGTGCGGGCCTCCACATCAAGGAGCGACCACAGCGTTCGTTTCTCGGTGTGGTCGGGGCTTGCCGGATAGCCTCCGGCGGGCCGGATCCCACGGTAGCGTTCTGCAAGAAGGTCTTCAGCGCTGAGTTGTTCTTGAGCACCGAAGCCCCATTCCTTGCGGACCCGTTGGTGCAAGTATTCGGCAAAGGCTTCGGCCAGGCGGTCCGCCAAGGCCTCGGCCATGATGGCGTTGTAATCGTCGTGCGCGGCTTTGTAGGTGGCGACCACTTCGTCCAGTCCGAAGCCCGTGCTGACCGCGAAGCCGCCGACATGGTCTTGGGATCCCTTGGGAGCCACAAAGTCGGCCAACGACCACTGGGGTGTTCCGTCTTCTTTGACCACTTGCTGACGCAGCATGTGGAAAGTGGTTTGAACGCTAGAGCGGGATTCGTCGGTAAAGACGTTCACGGAGTCTCCGTCGCGATTGGCCGGGAAAATTCCATACACTCCGCAGGCCCGGATGCGCTTTCGGGCGATCAAGTCATCGAGCAGAGCTTGTGCATCGGCGAACAGTTTTTGGGCCTCTTCGCCATACTTCTCATGCGTCAAAATGGCCGGATAGCGCCCGCGCAGTTCCCAGGTGTGGAAGAACGGAGACCAGTCGATGTAGGGCCGGAGCGTTTCGAGCGGAACGTCTTCCAAGACGCGGATTCCGGTGAATTCCGGGTGAGGCAGGTCCGAGAAATCGAACCGGGCTCCCTGACTGCGGGCCTGTTCCAAACTGAGCAGCGGCGTGTTGGCCGCGGCATGGCTGCTGCGAAGGCCTTGGTACTCCTCGCGGATTTGAGCCACGTAGGCGGGCTTCAGGTCCGGGTTGATGAGGTTGCTCACCACCGGCACGGCGCGGCTGGCATCCAACACGTGGATGACGGGCTGAGAATATCCGGGGGCGAGCTTGATGGCGGTGTGTGCTTTGCTGGTTGTGGCACCACCGATGAGGAGCGGCTGGCGCATGCCCAGGCGTTCCATTTCGCGGGCGACGTGGGCCATTTCATCGAGCGATGGAGTGATTAAGCCGCTGAGACCGATCACGTCTACCTGATGCTCCTGAGCCGCCTTGAGGATATTCTCGCAGGACACCATGACGCCCAGGTCAATGACCTCGTAATTGTTGCACCCCAAAACCACTCCGACGATGTTCTTGCCAATGTCGTGGACATCGCCCTTGACGGTGGCCATGAGCACTTTGCCTTGGGTTCGAACTTCGCAGCCGCCGGCCACCGCAGCCGCCTTCTCGGCCTCCATAAACGGAGTGAGGTAGGCGACTGATTTCTTCATTACTCGGGCAGACTTCACCACTTGCGGGAGGAACATTTTGCCAGCGCCAAAAAGGTCGCCGACGTGGTTCATCCCGTCCATGAGGGGCCCCTCGATGACCAACAGCGGTCGCCCAAGCTTTTGGCGGGCTTCTTCGGTGTCGAGTTCCACAAAGGCGTCGATGCCCTTGACTAGGGCGTGCGCCAAGCGCTTCTCAACCGGTTCCGAGCGCCAGGCCTCGTCGGCCTTGGCTTCAGCGGTGCCCCCGGGACCCGATTTGCGACGCAGCGCCTCGCCATAGGTCACCAGACGCTCGGTGGAGTCCGGACGGCGATTGAGCAGCACATCCTCCACGAGGTCCCGAAGTTCGGGCTCGATCTCCTCATACACTTCGAGCATCCCGGCATTGACGATGCCCATGTCGAGCCCGGCCTGAATGGTGTGGAAGAGGAAGGCACTGTGCATCGCCTCCCGGACATGGTTGTTGCCTCGGAAACTAAAGCTGATGTTGGAGACGCCGCCGCTGACCTTGGCGAAGGGCAGGTGGGTTTTAATCCATCGAGTCGCCTCAATAAAATCGACGGCGTAGTTGTTGTGAACCTCAATCCCGGTGGCGACCGTGAGAATATTCGGATCGAAAATAATGTCCTGCGGCGGGAACTGTGCGCGCTGGGTGAGCAGGTCATAACACCGTTGGCAAATCTCGATGCGGCGCTCAAACGAATCGGCCTGCCCCTGCTCATCAAAGGCCATCACCACGACCGCCGCGCCATAGCGACGAATGAGTCGGGCTTGTTCAAGGAATCGCTCTTCGCCTTCTTTGAGCGAAATGGAATTCACGATGCCCTTGCCTTGGAGGCAACGCAGGCCGGTCTCGAGGACCGACCACTTCGATGAATCGACCATGATCGGAACCCGAGCGATGTCGGGTTCGGCCGCGATCAAATTGAGGAACTTCGACATCGCCGCAGCGCCGTCGAGCATTCCCTCATCCATGTTGATATCGATGATCTGAGCCCCAGCCTCGACCTGCTGTTTGCAAATCGCCAACGCCGCATCGTAGTCGCCGGCCAAGATGAGTTTGGAGAATTTCGGTGAGCCCGTGACATTGGCGCGCTCGCCGATGTTGATGAAGTTGGTCTCCCGGGTTTGGTTGAAGGCCTCCATGCCACTGAGGCGCAGGAGCGGTGGAAGTTGAGGGACCTTCCGCGGAGGCAGGCCCTTCACTGCCTCAGCGATGGCATGGATGTGCGGCGGGGTCGTGCCACAGCAGCCGCCCACGACGTTCAGCCAGCCCTCTTCGGCCCAAGGACGGATTTGAGGAGCGAGGGTCTCCGCTGTTTCTGGGAAACCTGTCGGGGACAACGGATCGGGCAATCCGGCATTGGGATACACGCAAATTTTGGTATCGGCGATGCGGTGGAGTTCCTGGACATAGGCCCGCATTTCTTTGGGACCGAGGGCGCAGTTGAATCCGATGGTGATCGGTTCGGCGTGGCGGACCGAGTTCCAAAAGGCTTCGACCGTTTGCCCTGTCAACGTGCGGCCGGACAAGTCAGTGATCGTGCCCGAGATCATCAGCGGCAGTCGGACTTGCAAGCGATCTTGCACTTGCTGGATGGCCAAGAGCGCGGCCTTGGCGTTCAGCGTGTCGAAGATGGTTTCTACCAACAAGACATCCACGCCCCCTTCGATGAGCGCCTCCACCTGTTCGGTGTAAGCCGTGACCAATTGCTCAAAACTCACGGACCGGAATCCGGCATCGTTGACATCGGGTGAGATCGAGGTAGTGACCGGCATCGGTCCAATGGCCCCGGCAACATACCGGGGGATGCCCGTGGCTTTGAACACCGTATCGACCGCGCTCCGGGCCAGTTTGGCCGAAGTCAGATTCATTTCCCGCGCCAGATCGCGCAGGAACGGATCTTGGATCACGTCATTGAAGAAGGCCTGATCTTTGCGCCCCTCGGCATGACGAAAGAAAAAGTCGTGCTGGCCGATGGTGGTCGCCGAAAACGTGTTCGTTTCAACGAGGTCGGCCCCGGCCTCCAAATAGTGCCGGTGGATTTCTTCGATGACCTGCGGTTGGGTGATTTGGAGCAACTCGTTGTTGCCCTTGAGGTCTTTCCCCTTCCAATCGCTGAACCGCTCGCCTCGGAACTGGGCCTCGCCCAGTTTGTAATGCTGGATGACAGTTCCCATTGCTCCATCAATGATGGCAATGCGCTGTTCCAGCAGGTCCACAAATCCCTGACCACGCGTCCATGTATTCCGAGCTTCGGAACGATTCGACATGCGCTCAGGTTATCCTCCCTCTGGCAGGGTGCCAACAGATAAATCAACGCATCCCGATTCGTTGATATGTATTTTCAACGTGCCGACGCAAATGGGGTCTAGAATTTGTTCGTTGAAGCGGGGCGTGGCTCGCAAGGGGTGGCTTTCATGCACCCGAGGAGTCCTGACGTCGTTGTTGCGGAGCCGTCATACGACTGTCACATCCCGGGTCAAACGTAGACCAATGAACTTGAGTCCTAATTCGGGCCGGCGTGATACAGACGCAAGCTTTCCGGAGGGGGATCGATTGCTACAAGTTTTCGACGCTGTTGGTGCCGTTGGGTGGCCCGCTCTCGGGTTCCGGGCCGAGGCCGGCGGCAATTTCTTTGCAACTCGGATGCTGGCCAGTGTTTTGGTTCATGCTTACTCCCGCGGCCGGTTTGTTTCTGAAGAGATCGAGGAAGCCTGCCGAAACGAGGACGATTTTTGGTATTTGTGCTCGGGCGATGCACCTGACGCTCGGGTCCTTCGCCGCTTTCGTCGGATTCATGCCGCAGCGCTGATCGAAAGTTTGTCTCGGTTGTGGGCAACTCCGACGTCCTCCCAGCCTGAAACTCCGAAGCAATCTTGCAATTTAGGGCGGGCACGTTGCTGTCTCGAAGCAGCCATCGCGGCCGACAGCTTGGCCCTGGACTTCTAAAAGCCGGTCTGAACAGTTTGAGCGGGAGGCCTGCCGGTCTGGTAGGGATGGTGTCTCACCGTCCACTCCCTGGGCTGGTCTGGTAGGGATGGTGTCTCACCGTCCACTCCCTGGGCTGCCGGGCGAGGTGGGGATGGCCCGAGAGACTCGAGCCCTACCGAGGAGGGAATGGCCCCGAAAGCACTGAGTTTGGGTTCCTGCCTTGGTAGCTCGAGTTTTTGTAGTTACCCTCTCCCACTCATGAAGTCCAAGGGGATGGTCTATTTGGTGGGAGCAGGTCCGGGCGACGAAGGTTTGCTGACCCGACGCGGTGCCGAGGTGTTGGCGCGCGCCGATGTTGTCGTCTACGACGCGTTGGTGGACCCCAGTTGTTTAGCGCTGGCACCCGCCACTGCTGAGCGCATCTACGGGGGCAAGCGGGCCGCGGCGCATGCCATACCGCAAGACGACCTCAATCAATTGTTGGTGGAGAAGGCCAAGGCCGGCCAGACCGTGGTCCGTCTCAAGGGAGGCGATCCGTACTTGTTCGGCCGTGGCGGCGAAGAGGCCAACGAACTCGCGGAGGCGGGAGTACCCTTTGAGGTGGTACCCGGTGTCTCCTCGGTCACCGCCGCACTCAATTACGCAGGGATTCCGCTGACCCATCGCGACCACTGTTCGGCGTTTACGGTCATCACCGGGCACGAAGATCCCACCAAGCCAGAGACCTGCCTCGATTACGGGGCCTTGGCGAAAACGCCTGGCACTCTCGTTATTTTAATGGGTGTGGAGCGACTTCGGGAGATTTCGAGTTTGCTCATCGGGGCTGGCAAGGATCCGAAAACGCCCGCGGCGATGGTCCAATGGGGAACCACCGCTCGGCAGCGTTCGGTGGATGCGACCTTGGCCACCCTCGCGGAGGCCGCCGAGAAGGCCGGCGTTTCGAGCCCGGCAATCATTGTCGTCGGCGGAGTGGTTTCGGAACGCAAGCGTTTGAATTGGTTCGAGCAACGCCCTCTCCGTGGCCAGCGTGTGGTGGTGACTCGAACCCGGAGTCAGGCGTCGGAACTGGGGCGTCGCCTTCGCGAACTCGGGGCGGATGTTCTGGAGATTCCGACGCTGCGAATTGAGCCACCGAAGGCGCTGCAGCCGCTCATTGAGTGCATTGTGGGTATTAACGAATACAACTGGCTGGTGTTCACGAGCCCTCATGGCGTCAGCACGTTCTTTGACACCTTTTTCAAGGCCTATCCGGACATTCGCAGCGTGGGCAATTTGCGCATCGCCGCCGTGGGTCCGGCGACGTCTGCCAAGATCACCGAACTGCACTTGCAGGTGGACGCCATGCCCGAGCAATTCGTGGCTGCCAAGGTGGCCGATGCCATCGCCAAGGTAGAGTCTATTGAGAACTTGCGCTTCCTAGTTATTCGTCCCGAAGAGACGCCCTCAGAACTCGCCCGCTTAATTGAGGAGCGCGGGGGTATCGTGGACGAAGTGGCGAGCTATCGCATCGTTCCCGAGACGGCCGACTTGAACGGAGCCGCTGCCCGCTTCCAGGAAGAAGGGGCTGACTGGATCACCTTCGCCAGCGGCTCAGCGGTTCAATATTTCCACGAGCGCTTCGACTTGCCGGCGCTGCTCCGAAAGGCGGGGGCGCCTCGAACGCTCAGCATCGGACCGGAGACGAGCAAGGCTCTGGAGGCCCTCGGGCTGAAGGCTACGGCCGAGGCCCGTGTGCATACGATCGATGGGTTGGTGGAGACACTGGTCCGACAGGCCGCTCGATGACGGTGTGCTGACGGGTGCATTGTCCGTCGATGACAAGATGGGTTGGAAACCGAGCAAAATAAGGAAAAAGCGGCTTGCACCCGCGGCTTGCGCAGTCTACAACTGATCGCACTTTTTGATTTATGGCTGACATTGCAAATCGGTATTCCGAGAACGTCGCGGGTAAGTACTTCGTCGACAACCAATGCATCGACTGCGACCTGTGCCGCGAAACCGCACCGAAGAATTACACCCGCTGGGATGACGCTGGTTATTCTTACGTCATGAAGCAGCCGACGACCCCCGAAGAAGAAGCCGCCTGCAAAGAGGCCATGGAAGGCTGCCCCGTCGAAGCCATTGGCAACAACGGTTGATCGGCGATTTGAAGAATTCGGTCGGTGAGTCCACCGGTGGTTCTTCAAAACTCTGACTACAAAAACGCCCGGCTTCGGCCGGGCTTTTTGTTGCTTGGGTCGCCAGCGAGCAACGCCCCACGGACCCCGGGACGCACAAAGGGGATCCCATGAACTGGGATCCCCTTTTGCGAAGATACGTCGATCTTACTGGGAAGAAGATCAGCCCTGGAGCAGCTGCAAGGCGCTCTGAGGCATTTTGTTGGCCTGCGCCAACATCGATGTGCCGGACTGCACGAGGATTTGGTAGCGGGCGTAGGAGGTGGCCTCTTCGGCGACGTCGACGTCGGCGATGCGCGAAATAGCGGCGCTGAGGTTTTCCTTGGTCACCGTGAGCTGCTCATTGGTGAAGTTGAGTCGGCTTTGCACAGCACCCAACGACGCGCGATCTTGAGCCAGCTTGTCGATCGAATTACGGATGCGGGTGAGTGAAGCCTGCGCGCGGGGAACCGAGGTGATGTCCAGTCCGGTTTTGGCTGCGAGACCGGTTGCAAGGGATCCTGTCAAGTGCCCGGTGGTGATTGCTACTCCTGCGGAGGCCGTGGTGCCCTCGACAAAAGATGTTACCCCAGTAGTCACGACAGGCGGAGTGGCGGATGA
>Ga0209444_10002312_pt1 | contig 10493 bp, 6 predicted proteins | sample LauGreFaBDMM15DN_2_FD_188215 | JGI IMG/M metagenome (GOLD analysis project Ga0209444, IMG submission 188215) | Freshwater lake microbial communities from Lake Michigan, USA - Fa13.BD.MM15.DN (SPAdes) (version 2) | ecosystem: Environmental > Aquatic > Freshwater > Lake | place: Lake Michigan, USA...
CTGTTATTGTCTTCGATAAGGTGCGTGAAAATACCCGATCGATTACAACAACTGGTAAATCAACTTACTCGCAAGCGACAAACTTGGCGGTTAACCAGACCATCGTGCGCTCATTGAATACTTCAATCATTGCTCTGCTTCCAGTTGGTTCGATTCTCTTTGTGGGAGCCGGTCTTCTTGGCGCAGGAACGCTGAAGGATCTCTCACTTGCGCTATTTATCGGTTTAGCTATCGGTACTTACTCATCACTATTTATTGCGCCACAAGTTCTCTCTGGTCTACGCGAGCGTGAGCCAGCAATGATTGCTTTGGCTAAGCGCGTAAATGCTCGTGGTGGAGTCGCACCAGTTTCAGTAGATGCTGGAACAGAAACGATCCAAAGTCGTGGCCCACGTAACCAACCAAAACGTAAAGCCAAGAAGAAGTAATAACTTAGCTATTCAAGTAACTAACTACCGTGTTGTTAACTAGAATCCGATCATGGACACTCTGTTAGCGCCGGTGGTTAGTGCTTTAACCGAGCATCATCCTGGCGATAAGTTAGAAAATCTGCAGCGTGCATTTCTGGTTGCTAAGAAAGCTCACACAGGTCAGCTGCGTAAATCGGGTGAAGAATACATAACTCATCCGGTGGCGGTTGCTGCGATTTTGGCCGAATTTGGTTTGAACGAAGCTGTAATCATCGCAGCTCTCTTGCATGACACAGTTGAAGATACAACGTATTCATTGCCGCAACTGCGGAAAGATTTTGGCGAAGAGATCGCGCTCCTTGTTGACGGTGTTACTAAGTTAGACAAATTGACTTATGGGCCAACGGCCGAAGCTGAAACTGTTAGAAAAATGATCGTGGCGATGTCTCGAGATATTCGCGTTTTACTCATTAAATTGGCTGATCGCTTACATAATGCCCGCACCTGGAAGTATGTGTCGCAGGAATCAGCCGAGCGCAAAGCCCGCGAGACCCTTGATATCTATGCTCCATTGGCTCACAGGTTAGGCATGAATGCAATTAAGTGGGAGCTCGAGGATTTGAGTTTTGAGGTTTTGGAACCTAAAAAGTTCCTAGAGATTTCGCGGTTAGTGGCAGAACGTAATCCCGCTCGCACGACACTGACTAATGAAGTTATCGAAGCCGTTAAATCAGATCTGCTAGCCGATGGTGTTAAGTGCACAGTAACGGGGCGTCAGAAACATTTTTATAGTGTCTATCAAAAGATGGTGGTTCGTGGTCGCGACTTCAATGACATTTATGATCTAGTCGGTATACGTGTGCTAGTTGAAGATGTTCGTGATTGTTACGCAGTTCTTGGTGCGATCCATGCGCGCTGGTCACCTGTGCCAGGTCGATTTAAAGATTACATCGCAATGCCTAAGTTCAACCTTTATCAATCGCTACACACCACAGTAATTGGACCCAGCGGTAAGGCGATTGAGATCCAAATTCGCACCTATGACATGCATTCACGTGCTGAATTCGGTATTGCAGCGCACTGGAAATATAAGCAAGGTGATGAGGCTAGTTCTTCGTCGCCAGAAATGCTCTGGTTGCGCCAATTGCATGAGTGGCAGAAGGAAACTGAAGATCCATCTGAGTTCCTTGATTCGCTCCGTTTTGATCTAGGTTCACCTGAAGTATTCGTCTTCACGCCAAAGGGCAGCGTTATCGCACTTCCAGGAGGATCAACGCCAGTGGACTTTGCCTACTCTGTCCATACCGATGTTGGTAATCGTTGTGCTGGCGCAAAAGTAAATGGTCGGTTAGTTCCGTTGGAATCTAAATTAAATAATGGCGACGTTGTCGAAGTGGTTCTAAATAAGGGCGAACATGCTGCGCCAAGTCGCGATTGGCTAAATTTCGTAAAGAGTCCACGTGCACGCTCAAAGATTAAGGCTTGGTTTAGCAAGGAGCGTCGCGAGGAAGCCATTGAAGCCGGACGTGAATCAATTGCTCGCCAGATGCGCAAAGCGGGCCTGCCGCTGCAAAAGATTTTTGCAGGCCATGCTTTGTTAGAACTTTCTCATGAACTGCATTACCCGGATATCTCTGCGTTATATAGCGCAGTCGGTGACGGTCACGTGTCATCCGCTTCGATTATTGAGAAGTTAATCGCATCAATGGGGGAGGAAGACTCACACCCAGAAGCGACTGTTCCAACTTTTCCAACTGGTGTTCAAACAACTAGACGTTCTAGTAGTTCTATTGAAGTTGCTGGCATCGGGGATGTCTATGTGAAATTAGCCCGTTGCTGCACACCAGTTCCGGGAGATGTCATCATGGGATTTATAACTAAAGGAAATGGCGTATCAGTGCACCGCGGTGATTGCATTAATGCCGGTGACTTGAAGAATAATCAAAGCGAGCGCGTTGTTGCTGTGAAATGGTTAGCTGGCGCGGCCAGCGTCTTCCTGGTGAACATCCAAGTTGAGGCACTTGATCGAGCAAGATTGTTGGCAGATGTAACTCGCACGCTATCTGAGCAGCATGTGAATATTTTGAGCGCCTCGGTAACAACTTCAAAGGATCGCACCGCAATCTCAAGATTTACTTTTGAGATGGCTGATGCAACGCATCTAGATGCCGTGCTAAGTGCGGTTAGAAATATTGAAGGCGTTTACGATGTCTATCGCACCTTCAATAATTAAGGCAGATTGTTTTAACTAAACTCAGCTAAATTCTTTTCAGCTTCAGCAAGCCAAACCTTACGAGCAACTGCTGAGTCTGCAGCTTCTTGTGCCTTCTTAGTATTTCCAGCAGCAGTGGCTTTAGCAGCAGCTTTTTCGTAATTGGCAATTGCCTCTGAAAGCTGGCGAACTACATCGGCAGCACGTGCTTTTGCAGCTGGATCAGATTTACGCCAAATGGTTGCTTCGGCCTCTTTGTATGCCGCCTCGACAACTTCTAAGCGGGCATCAAGAGCTGCGCGCTTATCACGAGCAGTCATACCAATTTTGCTCCATTGGGTTTGCAATTCACGAAGTACTTTCTTCTGCTCAGCCAAGTCGGTAATTGGTAGCAAGCCCTCGATCTCCATGATTAACGCAGTACGTTTTTCTAGGTTTGCACCCATTGTTACTTCACGCTTTTCTAGGTCTGCGTTCTTAGCGGCAAAAAAAGTATCTTGTGAGGCCTTAAAGCGTGCCCAGAGCTTTGTGTCATCGCTCATCTTGCCGCGACCGGCAGCTTTCCAAGCATCCATAAGTGCTTTGAAACGACGAGCTGTGGCAACCCAATCAGTTGAAGTCGCAAGACTTTCCGCCTCTGCTACCAATTTCTTCTTAGCTTCTGATACCACTGCAGTTACTTCTTCAAGAGATGCGAAGTGTGTGCGACGACGCTTATCGAATTTATTTCGTGATGAGGAGAAGCGCTTCCAGAGATCGGTATCGGTCTTCTTATCTAAACGTGGTGCTGACTTCCACTCATCGAGTAGCGCCTTTAGGCGATCACCAGTTACCTTCCAGCTTGTTGAATCACTTAGTGATTCAGCCTCAGCAACAATCTTTTCTTTCTCAATTAGTACTTGAGCGAGACGCTCAGCTTTAACAATCTCGTCAGCAGCTTTCTTTGCTTCATAGGCTCCGCGATGATCTTCAATTAGTGGTGATAGTTGTTCAATGGCAACAGCTAGCGCAGCGAGATCGCCAACTCCGTTTAGTTCGCGAACTTGTTCGCGTAATTTAACAACGGCAGTTGTCGCATCTCCCGGAACCATTGCACCAGATTTAATTCGCGCAGATAGCAGTGCAACTTCAGATGCAATGGCTTCAAATTTGCGGACGAAGTAAGCGAGAGCTTCGTCATTACTTTTACCAGGGTATGAACCAACTGGCTTATCGCCTTCGGGGGTAATTACATAGACAGTGCCATCTTCGCCAACGCGACCGAATCGAGCCGGGTCCCCAATTAGTGCTGATGCTGCAGATACAACTGCGGGGGATTGGGTGGGATTAATTGGATTCTCGGTCATGGTGGATCCTTTCAGCGCGGTAGCTCTGGAGAAATTCTCGGTAGAGCCTTCGCTATTGGGTTAATTGATAGATGGCGAAACATTTGGGTGACGATGTACAAAAATGATCGAAATCATCGCCGCACTACGTCGTTGGTTGGAAAGGTAAAGGTACCCTGTCCGCCTAGGGTATTTCCAATAGGTCTATTCAAGACTGCGGAATTGAGCGTGGAAGGGTGGGGTGAGGATGCTAGTTGCAGGCTTTCCCGCCCAGATGTATGCCACCAACTGTTGGGTTCTGGCAACGGGTGAAGGTTCGGAATGCATCGTGATTGATCCAGGAATGCCTGATGTTTCGATGGAGCTCGCTGACCTGCTTAGTAAACATCGCCTGAAACCAGTAGCAACTTTATTAACTCATGGACATTTGGACCATACCTTCTCAGTCGTTCCTATCTGTGATGGTTACGGAATTCCGGCCTACATTCATAGCGAAGATCGCAATCTTTTAATCGATCCAGCAGCAGCGGTGAGCCCCGAGTTCGCAGCAACACTAGGTGCCATGACTTTTACCGAACCTAAAGAGGTAAGAGAATTAAAGAGTGGCGAAGAATTTGAGTTAGTCGGATTAAAAATTAAAGCTATCCATAGCCCAGGTCATACTCGAGGTTCGTTGATGTTTTTAGTAGATGAGGAAACGCTGGTTAGTGGCGATGTTCTCTTTGCCGGTTCTATCGGTCGCACAGATTTGCCGACCGGTTCTAGTTCGGACATGCAAAAGACCTTGATTAAGAAAGTTTTGCCGCTAAGCGATGAAATAAGGGTGCTCCCGGGACATCATCAAGAAACTAAGATTGGTTATGAACGCAAGAACAATCCGTACTTAATTGAAGCGGCGAGAGTGAGCAGATCATGAAATTTCAAGCGCCCAAAGGTGTTAGTGAATACGTACCACCGCGCAGTAGCGCCTTTGCATGGGTGCGTTCAACTTTAGAGAGCACTATTAGTTCTGCCGGATACCAATTGCTAGAGCTACCAATTTTTGAAGATACCGATTTATTCACGCGTATCGGCGCATCTACCGATGTGGTGTCTAAAGAGATGTATACCTTCGAAGATCGTGGCGGTCGTTCAATTACCTTGCGTCCAGAAGGAACAGTTGGCGCGCTGCGCGCCGTAAACGAACATGGTTTAGATCGTGGCTCGTTGCCCGCCAAAGTTTATTATTGTGGACCCTTTTTTCGAGCTGAACGCCCGCAGAAAGGTCGATACCGGCAATTTTATTCAATCGGTCTTGAGGCAATCGGAACTCATGATGCCGCCCTTGATGCTGAAGTAATTTCAATTGCAGATGCTGGGTTTAAGAGGCTAGGCCTTACTAAATACCATCTAGAGATGACGTCATTGGGCGATGCCGAATCACGTTCTGCACATCGGGTAGATCTTGTGAAATTTACAGCTGGCCTTGATCTCGATGACGAGACTAAAGAACGCGCAAAGTTAAATCCCTTGCGGTTATTCGATGATAAGCGCGATGAAGTGCGCGACCTAATGGCAAAAGCCCCAATTTTATTGGATTACTTATCGCCAGAATCCAAAGCTAATTTTGCCGAAGTACAAGAGCATCTAACTTCCATGGGTATTGTTTTTACGATTAATCCCCGCATGGTCCGCGGTCTCGACTATTACACCGGCACCACATTTGAATTCGTACACGATTTACTTGGCGCACAATCAGGTATCGGTGGCGGCGGTCGATATGACGGCTTAATGGGTGAAATTGGCGGCCAAGATATAACTGGAATTGGCTTTGGTATCGGACTCGATCGCGCGCTACTTGCCGTTGAAGCCGAAGGCGTAGTTATTCCAGAGACTTTTGTAAGTGACCTATTTATTATTCCAATGGGCGTAGCAGCGAAATCAGCTGCTCTAAAGTATGCAGCCGAACTACGTGCTGCCGGCTTTAAAGTTGAGTTGGCATTCGGTGACCGCGCTCTGAAAACGGCAATGAAGATAGCTGATAAGAGTGGTGCTCGTTATTCTCTAGTAATTGGCGATGAAGAGATGGCCAGTGGGGTTGTTGAAGTTAAAGAGATGAGCAGCGGTACTGCCAACTCGGTTAGACTTGACTCCTTAGCCAGCGCCTTGAAATAAGCGTCGGACCACGAACTTCGAATTGATGAACTAACGGAAAGCTAGGTAGCTAAATTGATCCGTACACACGGGGCCGGCACAATCGGCAAGAGCCAAATTGGCCAGACCATCACATTGGCTGGTTGGGTTTCGCGTCGTCGCGATCATGGCGGAGTTGCTTTCATTGATTTCCGTGACGCCACTGGTTGGGTTCAAGTTGTTATTCGCGATGAGGCTATCGCCAATATGTTGCGTGCTGAGTGGTGTCTAAAGATCACTGGTGTTGTATCGCAGCGCCCAGCTGGTAACGAGAACACTAATGTCGCAACAGGTGAGATCGAGATAATGGCTGATGAAGTCATCGTGCTTAGCGAAGCTGCAGCACTACCGTTTCCGGTTGATAGTGGCGATGACGCGAATATCTCTGAAGAAGTTCGGTTGAAGTATCGCTATTTAGACCTGCGTCGTGAAAAGCCAGCTGCCAATCTTCGTATGCGCTCAAAAGTCACCGCGGCAATTCGTCGAGTTATGGATTCTGAAGAATTTCTTGATATTGAAACACCTTACCTAACTCGCTCAACGCCAGAAGGTGCTCGCGATTTCTTGGTTCCAGTGCGCCTGCAGCCAGGTTCTTGGTATGCCTTGCCGCAATCACCGCAGTTGTTTAAGCAGCTATTAATGGTTGCTGGCATGGAGAAGTACTACCAAATCGCCCGCTGTTTCCGCGATGAAGATTTCCGGGCTGATCGTCAGCCAGAATTTACGCAGCTCGATATTGAAATGTCCTTCATTGATCAAGAGGATATTTTGGCTATTGCCGAGAAAATTGTTTCTACAGTTTGGCGTGAAACCGTTAACTACGAAATACCACTGCCACTAAAGCGCATGACTTATGCCGATGCGATGGCAGATTATGGTTCAGACAAACCAGATCTTCGTTTCGGTCAGAAGCTCGTTGAACTAACTGACTTCTTTAGTCAAACTCAGTTCCGCGTTTTCCAAGCACCTTACGTTGGCGCAGTCGTTATGCCTGGGGGAGCCGACTCACCTCGTCGCGAACTAGATGCATGGCAAGACTGGGCGAAAGCACGGGGTGCAAAGGGACTTGCTTATATTTTAGTAAACGCTGATGGCACCTTAGGTGGCCCAGTAGCTAAGAATCTTTCAGAGAAAGAACTGGCCGGAATAGTTGCCGCAGCAAGTGCTGCAAATGGCGATGCAATTTTCTTTGCCGCTGGTGAACGCGCTGCTTCGCAGAATTTGTTAGGCGCAGTGCGTAATGAAATCGGTAAGCGTTGTAATTTGATTAATGAAGGCGCCTGGGAATTTCTCTGGGTGGTAGATGCACCAATGTTTGAACCAATAGATGGTGGCGGTTGGACGGCGGTTCACCATCCATTTACTGGTCCAAAACCAGAATTCGCTACAACTTTTAAGGATGATCCAGCATCAGCTCTGGCCTATGCCTACGACATTGTTTTAAACGGTACTGAATTAGGTGGCGGTTCAATTCGTATTCATGATCGCAATATGCAAAAGCAGGTCTTTGCAGTTATCGGATTAACTGATGAAGAAGCCAACAGCAAGTTCGGCTTTTTACTAGATGCCTTTAATTACGGCCCACCACCTCACGGCGGAATTGCACTCGGCCTAGATCGCGTATGCGCACTTCTGAGTGGTTCCGAATCAATTCGCGAAGTGATCGCTTTTCCAAAGACCGCATCTGGTGGCGACCCACTAACTGGTGCGCCAACTCCAATTACACCTGCGCAACGCAAGGAAGCGGCAATTGATTGGGTTCCAGAAGTGGCTGAAAAGAAGTAGTTAGACACCTAAGCGGTAGGATTTAGTTAATAGTTAAGGAAAGGGATGTTATGAGCGCAGGCGGAATTGCTTTAATCATTTGTGCGGTCTCGCTATTTGCGATTGCCGTGGCAATTGCCTACGCCGTGATTCGATTTGGTCGCTTAATTGATGAGGCGAAAGTCTCTCTTAAGTCCCTAACCGACGAGACTGTTCCCCTATTAGACGGCGTTACGCAGACCGTGACTCTAGTTAATGGACCGCTGGAAAGTTTTAACAAAATTACTAAAAACGTTGAGAACATTTCGACCAAAGCCTCTGAGGCAACCTCAAGTTTCGTTGATAAAGGTGGCCCAGCTCTGAAAATCGCTGGCGCGTTGATGAGCGCTGCAGGTGCTTCAAAAAAGCGTAAAGCTAAAAAGACAAAGGCAGAGTGATCAGCAACAGTGGAATCTGCCGAGATACGTTCACGCTGGCTGCGCTTTTTCGAATCTGAGAACTCTCAAGGTTTAACTCACACCGTAGTTCCATCCGCATCTCTTATTGCCGATGATCCAAATTTGCTCTTAGTAAATGCCGGCATGGTGCCGTTTAAGCCATTCTTCTTAGGTGAAGTTACTCCGCCATATGCGCGCGCGACTTCAGTACAAAAATGTGTTCGCACTCTAGATATTGATGAAGTTGGCAAGACAACTCGTCACGCTTCGTTCTTTCAAATGTGTGGCAACTTCTCGTTCGGTGATTACTTTAAGGAAGGTGCAATCGCACTTGCCTGGGAGTTGTTAACAAAGCCAATAGCCCAAGGTGGCTACGGATTTCCCGAAGATAAGTTATGGGTGACCGTTTTTCATACCGATGATGAAGCTGCCGATATTTGGCATCACAAGATAGGCATTCCAAAGGAGCGAATTCAACGTCGCGGCATGGAAGATAACTTCTGGTCTATGGGTGTTCCAGGCCCATGTGGTCCATGTTCTGAAATTTATTATGATCGCGGTCCGGCCTATGGCGCCGAGGGTGGCCCAGTAGCTGATGAAAATCGTTACTTAGAAATCTGGAACTTAGTGTTCATGCAGAATGAACGTGGCGCAGGCACTAGCAAAGATGATTATCCGATTTTGGGGGAGTTGCCAGCTAAAAGTATTGATACTGGTTTAGGTCTAGAGCGCACAGCAGCTCTTCTTCAAGGTGTTGAGAACATCTATGAAATTGATACTACGCTGCAAATTTTGAAAATGGCTAGTTCATTAACTGGTATTAACTACGGCAGTTCCGAGAAATCAGATATTTCCCTGCGAGTTATTGCCGATCATGCTCGAACTTCAGCAATGCTCATTGGCGATGGCGTAACACCTGGAAACGAAGGACGCGGCTACGTATTGCGCCGCATGATGCGTCGCACAATTCGTAATATGCGCTTACTTGGCTCGCACGATCCGATCATCTCTGAGTTAACTAGAGCAGCAATCGGTGCCATGGGTCCACAATATCCTGAGCTAGTTGCCGCTCAAGAACGCATCTTGGCAGTTTCAGTAGCCGAAGAAGAAAGCTTCTTGCAAACACTTAAGAGCGGAACCCAGATTTTCGATCTAGCTGCAACGGCTCTGAAAGCTAAGAAGGTTTCCACGCTAGGTGGCGAAGAAGTATTTAAGTTGCACGACACCTACGGTTTCCCATATGACTTAACGCTTGAGATGGCGCAAGAAGTTGGACTGCAAATTGATACTGATGGTTTCCAGCGTTTGATGAAAGAGCAGAAAGATCGCGCAAAAGCAGATGCGCGTGCTAAGAAATCTGGCCATACCGATTTATCGCAGTACAAGCAGATTGCTGATGGGTCTGGCTTATCAACTTTTCTTGGCTATACCCACACTGAAGCCGAAAGTAAGATCAATGGTTTATTAGTTGATGGGGTAATTGCGCAAAGTGCGAAAAGTGGCGATGAAGTCGAAGTAATTCTTGATCGTACGCCGTTCTATGCCGAAGGTGGCGGCCAGTTAGCTGATGCCGGCATCATCAAACTGGCAAATGGCGCCATCGTTGAAATCGATGATGTGCAAGCACCAGTTAATGGTTTATCGGTTCACCGTGGCCGAGTAGTAAGTGGTGAAGTTACTGTTGGCCAAAGTGCTCTAGCAACTATTGATCAAGAACGTCGAGATGCGATCTCTCGTGCACACACGGCAACACATATGGTGCATAAAGCTTTCCGCGAAGTTCTAGGCGAAACTGCTACGCAAGCAGGTTCGGAAAACTCACCGGGTCGCTTCCGCTTTGATTTCCCAGCAACTGGGGCGGTATCAGATGCGGCATTGGATGAAGTTGAGTCACGTGTAAATACTTTGTTACTAGATAATCTTGAAGTAACTGCGCAGAGCATGTCGCAAGCCGAAGCAAAAGCGATCGGCGCGATGGCTTTGTTTGGCGAGAAATATGGCGACACAGTCCGTGTGGTCAGCGTTGGCGATTGGGCACGCGAATTATGCGGCGGCACACACGTAACGCGATCCGGTCAGCTAGGAGTTGTAAAACTACTGAGCGAATCCTCTATTGGTGCTGGCGTTCGACGCGTTGAGGCGCTGGTAGGCGTAGATGCTTATAGATTCCTAG
>Ga0209444_10002314_pt1 | contig 10488 bp, 11 predicted proteins | sample LauGreFaBDMM15DN_2_FD_188215 | JGI IMG/M metagenome (GOLD analysis project Ga0209444, IMG submission 188215) | Freshwater lake microbial communities from Lake Michigan, USA - Fa13.BD.MM15.DN (SPAdes) (version 2) | ecosystem: Environmental > Aquatic > Freshwater > Lake | place: Lake Michigan...
ATTGGCCAAAGTTGAAGCGTATCGAGAATCAATGAAAACCAATGGATATTGGGGTAGTAATCTTGGCAAAATTAAATGTGATGGATATGATGCCAAGCGATTTTTGGAGTATGAGTCGGTTGTGAATGCCGTTACTGCGGAGCAAATTAGAGAAATTGCCAATCAGATGCTGAGCGGGGAGAATACGTTTAAGGCGATATTGTATCCGGAGAAATAAACTATGAATTTAGCCGGTCGGTTTAATCAAAGCAAATCGACATAGCGCCCAGTGTGAGGCCAGCACCTGTTCCTAAAACAGAAACTGACTTATTGCTTGTGGGAGCTTTGCTGTGTAACAATTTTTCCAAACCCAAGGGAATTGATGCAGCAATGCAGTTCCCATGCATTTGCAAGGTCTCTATCAGTGTTTCTTTAGCTATGTTAAATGTCCGTTGAAAAAATTCGTTTCCATAACGACTGGTTTGGTGAGTTACATGGTAATCGTATTGTTGGATTTTTCTACCGGTATGCGATTCCATCTTGCCTACAAAATCATTCAAGTGTTTTTGGGTTAAACGGATTAAGTTTTTTCCATCCATATTGAAATGATATCCGGAATCATTGGCTAAAGCACCACGGCCCCGATTTACACTTCCACCCAAAGGTACATTGGCTAACATCGCCCCAGATGGGTAGTTTTCGAAATGCGTATGTTCAACCTGGTAAACATGCTTGTTGTTTCCGGTACCCGCTTTTTCAATGATCATTGCTACTGCAGCATCCCCAAACAGTCCAAAAACTTTCTCTTCATTTGGCGATAAAGCACAAGAGGATATTTCAGAACAGACCAAAGCTACACGATTGGCTCGGCCACTGCTGATGTACAAATGGGCGATGTCCCAAGCACTCAAAAAACTCAGGCAGGTAGAGTCCACGTCAATGCAATTGAAATTTACATTATCGTCGGTAATTTTTGATTTGATGATTACTGAATTGTGTGGAACAGGATAGTCGTATGATGCCCCGCAAGAAATTAGTAAATCCAAGTCTTTGGCTTCCAAGTTGGCTGTGGAGAGCGCTCTCGACAAAGCAGAAACTGCCATGGTACAAACGGATTCATTTTCTGCAGCATGATAACGATGTTGTACGCCCGTATTTTTCTCGATACGATGCGGTCTTCCATTACAGATTTCATCCAGCGTTGTTGACAAAATTGATTTCCCGGGTAAGTGCTTTTCAATGGAACGTATGTTGAATTTCATTTCGAATTTTTCGTTGTTTTAAGGTTGGATTGAAAACCGTGGAATGCCAGTTTATCTTTATAGTTGATTGGTCTAAATCTTCAAAGAATTCCGATAAAATTGATGCAATTGCACTCTTTGTTTCTTCGAATCTTCCTGATTGAATATAGATTTGAATTTCTGATTCCGCCGTCTGTATAATTTCATAACGAGAAAAGGCGTCGGTAGCCAATGCGATTTTTCGACATAATAAATCAGGGAAAATGCGTTTCCCCTGAATCCAAAGTACATCGTCGTCCCGCCCTAATATTTTCTCAATCGCTAAGAATTGACTACCACATGCACAGGGTATTTCTTTAATTTTTAGCACATCAGACATGCGATATCGAATCACTGGCTGACTTTTCCTTGTAAAATCGGTGATGATTGGCAGGAAATGACAGTCATCGATCCATTCTTTTTCTACAATCAGATTGTCCTCATTCAGATGCATGACACCTTGATCGCAACTCACGCCCAATAGGCCTTCAGTGCATTGGTATATTTCCCGAATTGGGGCATCAAATATCTGACGTAGTAATTCGGCATCGTTTTGATGAAGCACCTCGGCGAAAGAAATGATTTGTACAGGTTTCCAAGGTGACGTCATGGTATTTCCTCGCGTTAGGATGTCGGTGATTGCCATTAGAATTGATGGCTGACCTGCGAGTACATCAGGACGATAGACGAGTAACTGTTCAACTAATTTTTCGATGGGCTGAAAAATATCGAAATACTGAAAATCATAAATCGCTGACTGAACGGATGTGTAAAGATTTGAATTTGCTCTAAGAAAAAAGGCCACTTTTTGCTTGCGCAACCACTTTGGCGGTAGAATTCTATCCATTACGGTTGCCACCCATAATTCGCGTTCCACCGGTGATATCAAAAATAAACCTCGTTTTCCGCTGGTTCCGGTGGATAATCCCACAGTGATATCGCCTATGGTTGAATCGAACTGTCTGGATGTTTCCGACTTGATGGCCAATTCCATTGCTGTATCACGATCAATTCCAACCGTATTGATGGCATTAAATTCTTCCATGAAAACCGCTTTGTCGATTATAGGTAATGCTTTTCTATCGATGCGATTGTTTTTGATGTAGGGTCGATAAAATGAGGAATCGCTCAAGGTGGATTGTACAAATTCTGCCCATTTCGCTTCTTGGTATTCCTCTAGTTGTTTGCGATGGCTAAATTTAGATCGGAGCTTTAAACGCAAGAATTGCTTTAGTACATTGATTTTATTCATGTGTTCAACAGTTCTAGTGTTTTGGGGCAATGGGTGAAATATATCTCACCCGTTGGATTCGCTTTTTGCCAATCATGCAGTGAATTCCAGGTGGTTTTCATACTTGACATGGAGTCGATGAATATCTTCACTATTGGTAACGGCAAGACATGGTCTTGAAACGCTTTATAACTCCACGCTGCATCGGTTGCATATAATAGGGGCTTGCCATTTTTGGAAAATTCAAATCCCATCATTCCTCTGGCGTGGCCTGGTAGTGATACCCAGGAAATGTCTGGTATCATCGATAGTGAGAATCGTTGCAAACCAAACTGATCAACCCAATGTAGTTCTGCCATGGCTTCAAACGTATGAACCCGGCTATGAAAATCGTCTGGGAAGAGACCATGTAAAATGCCTTTTCTAACTGCGGAAATACCACGGAGCTTTTTGACTTCTTCCAATGCGCTTGAACTGCAAAGGAATTTTGCTGAGGGGAAATCTTTAATTGCGGCAATATGATCCCCGTGGAAATGGGAAATTATTATCCAAGAGATTTCATCTGGTGATATACCTTCTTTTTTTAGGATGGCTAAAGGTGTTTCCTCGTCTTTTAAAAAGATGGGAGTAATCCATCGATAAAACCGATCTGGAAAGGGTTGAGTTGCTGTTATAAAATGCTTAGAATAGCCAGTGTCTACCATTGCATAGCCACCCGATGGCAAATCTATTAAGGCCCAAATGGCGGCAAATGGGATTTCCGTGAAGCTCGTCCTTCGGTCTATAACTTTGCTATGTGAAGTGCAATAGCCACTTTTGAAAAATCTAACTCTCATTGCTTTTATACCATTGAATGAATTCATCAATGCCTTCTTGCGTTGTCATGACAGGTTGATAGTTTAGCAACGTCTTTGCTTTAGATATGTCCATCGTAAAGTGATCTGCCAATACTGCAATTCCATAAGCCGTGAGTGCGGGCTCAATGGTTGGCTTGAATATTTTATAGTACGATTCCACGACTGTTGCAGCGGAGAGTGCGACTTTCTTGGACACCTTTTTTTGCACCGGTTGGTATCCTAGCGATTCCAGCGCATAGTTTAATGATCCCCAAAAGTTTACTGGCTCTCCATTTGTGATATTGTAGGCTTCGCCGTAGGCATCAATAGGCGCTTGCATTGAGCAATGGATGGCTTCAATCACATTCCGAACACAGGTAAGGTCGCAAATATTATCGCCCCGACCAACAATTTTAAGTTTCCCTTGGTCGTAAGCATTCAGAATACGAGGAAAAATTACGGTGTCTTCTGCACCAATGATTGCTCGTGGACGTAAAGCGAGAGTTTGAATTCCCTTCCCGTTGTGTGATAATACGAATTGCTCCGCTTTGAGTTTGGTTTCTGCATATAAATTGACTGATTTCTTGGGTAAAGGGTCAGTTTCTTTGATGTTAAACTTAGGTTTAAGATCTACATAAATTGTGGGCGAGGAAATGAAAATAAATTTTTTTACTCCTACCAACTTCGCGGCAATTAGCAAGTTTTCCGTTGCAATAATATTGGCGCTATGAAAGTCTGAGCGAATGCCGTAGGGCGAAGAAAGTGCCGCACAGTGGACAACGATATCAATCCCCTCAACCAATTTTGCGACAAACTTAGAATCGATGAGGTCGCCCTGCATAAAGTCACAACCCAAATCAGTTAAAGCATCTGCTTTTTTGTTGCTGCGCGAAGTTGCTCTAACTTTGAATTGTGGTATTTGTGCAAAATATGATGCGGTGCGACCGCCCAAGAATCCAGAAGCGCCGGTAATGAGTATATTGGGCATGATTCCAAATCTAATGGATATTATTGAGTCGAAAAACGGACTTGCGATTTTCCGTAAATTTAATTTCATTTACTACGGATTATCGCAACTTTTTAAAAAAATAATGAGGGTTATTTAGTAGAGATTTTAGCGTTCGTTCATTGAACGTTTACTTTGTTCCTCGCAAATTGAAAAAAGTCCGAATTAGTTTAGAAAAAAGATGATGTCAAGAAGTATCACACCCACAGAATCATTATATCTAATGATTGAGAAGTCATTGGGTCCGTTCTCTATTCTACGTGTATTAAGGGGCTCGTTTTCTGATCAAGATTCAATGTTATCGACAATACGTGGAGCTTGGGATTTTGCTACGCGTTACCATCCTAATTTTCGTTTGGTTCTCCGCGATAATATCTGGGTAGAAAATGAAGAAGGTTGGCTTGCTCCAATAAAATTAGAGCATCGACATATAGATTTGGGGGAAGTGCCATACTTAACGTCCCTAGATTCTTACGAGTCTAATGTTCGTTTATGGGTTTTTCAAGATGCTTTGATTTTTCAAGCTTCTCACGCAATAACCGATGGGGTAGGAATTCAAAGGTTGATTGATCGGTTTTTTGATCTAATGAAAATGAGCTTCGGCGCGAATGTGAATTTATCGCTCAAGGATATCTCACCTAATAGTAATTTGAATCATTGCACCGAAAGGCAGATTGCTAACAAATTTCGGATAAAGCCTAGTTTTTTCATCCCCCAAATAAATCAATATTTTAATCGAAAATCGACCATTAAAACAGCACTCGTCCCCAATCATGCTGCTTGGGATTATAAACAAATACGATTAGGATATGTGTTACATGAAGAGGGGATCGACAAATTGCTACCCATTTTGATGTTGAAAATCTCTCAATGGTTGAGAACCTTGCATCCCAACGATACTGTAAGATTTATGTTGCCAGTAGATTTGAGGAAATATGATAATACAATAGAAATGGATGGCAATTTATCCCTTCCATTGTGGTTTGATCTCAATGGTGATGAAGGTGTAAATCAATTATCTGAAGATATCCGTTATAAAATCAAAAACAAGGTGGTTTTAAGGAATGCAGATTCGTGGTGGTTAGGTAGTAAATTATTATCCAAAATTCGCAACTTTGTCTTTGTTCAATTAGTGAAACGATCTTCCAAACGGGATTGTTTTCCGGTGAGTGTTATAATTTCATTCTTGGGAAAATGCAATGTAGAAAATTATCATATCTCGGGCTTTACATGCGAATCCGTTTGGTCAACTGCCTTGTTTTCAGGGATTGCACCAATTCAAATTCATGTCACCTATGATGATGAGAATTTGCAGCTACATATGAGTTACTACAAACAGTACTTTATACAATCCGATATCAATGGGTTGTTTACGAGTTTGTCTTCTCCTGCATTAAATTAAGGCTGATACAAAGCCAAATCCTGCGCTTCTAACGTGGAAATGTCGGTGCTGTTAGGGTTTTTCATCGCGGCCACGCGGTTACTCTGAATCTCCAATAACTTCTCGAACAGGTTTCTGGCGTATCGGGCATTGCCAAATTTCCTATCGGCGTTGGATAACACCAAAGCGAAGTTCTGACGTAAGGCATCGTCCATGCCATCGCCCAAATAGTATTCGTTTTTGGCACAAATGCGCTTGAAAATCTCCAATAAATCCGCATCGCTGTAATTGGGGAATTCGATGTATCTGGCGAAACGACTACTTAATCCCGGGTTTGAGTCGATGAACTCGTGCATCTCCTCCCTGTATCCAGCCACAATCACCACAAACCGGTCGCGGTCGTCCTCCATGCGCTTTAGCAAAACGTTGATAGCCTCCTCACCGTAACTGTCCTCGCTGTTTTGTGGGGCTAAACTATATGCCTCGTCGATGAAAAGCACCCCGTCCATCGCTTTGTTGATGATGCCTTCGGTTTTCATGGCGGTCTGTCCTAGATATCCGGCGACCAGTTCGGTTCGATCCACCTCCACCAAATGACCTTTTTTGAGGATACCAAGATCTTTTAAGATGCCAGCATACAAACGTGCAACGGTGGTTTTTCCAGTTCCCGGGGCGCCAGTGAATACGCTATGAAGCGACACTTGTACCGTTTGCATTCCTTGCTTTTTGCGCATCTGTTGTACCTTGATTAGGTTGGTTAGGCTTCGGATTTGCTCTTTGACCTCGGCGATGCCCACCAATTCTTCCAAGGCTTTAAAGGGATCGGATTCATCGGCGTTTTTCTTGGTTGTTTTTGATCCCGAATTGTCAGCGTTTTCCGAAGAAGCCGGTTTAGGCGGTGGGGTGTTGGATGACTCGTTGCTAGCCGACATGTCCGGGTTGGGGAAGTCGCCGCTGCTCGGATCGTCCGTTAACGCATCGTCTGCCACAATCATTCGGTCTAACTCGGTGGTTCCAGGGATGGGGATGCCCGATAAAAAACTGTATAGAAAATCGTAGTCTTCTTTGTTTTCGATGCTAGCGATTTGGTAGGGCTGACGTTCGCCTTTGATTTTGAAGCTGATGTATCGCTCGTCTTTTACGGCATCCAGGCCAGGTTTGAGGTCTTTGATTTCGTCGGGTTGAATCAAGGGTGCTGAGCCGTGACTGTTGGTGATGATGAAACCGCCAAAAATGTATAACCTGCAATAATTAAAGTCGGTGCCCGAGGCCTTTTCCTTGCCGATTTTGCAGTCAACCCACCAATAAATAGGTCGGCCCGTGAACGACTTAAATCCCAGCCAAAGGTAAAACGGGTTGAGGTCTTCGCCCTTGCGCTGTAGTCGTTGATTTACGGTTTTATAGAAATGTTCTACGTTGCCGGTGTCGGTATCGAGCATGCAAAGTGCCAGCAACATCCCGTAACGCGAAACTTTTTGCGCTTGGTCTAATGTGACTTCCTGCTTATCGATGTTATTGACCCAATCGTTATAATGAGGGCCGGCCGCGCTCGCCCAATAGGGTTGCATTTCTTGCGGTGCAATCAATAAATGGGTAATGGTTAGGGTGATGGTTTGAAGGTCTTGGGCATCCAAATCGCCATCTTTCATGAGGGCCTGCGCTTGGACTTGAACGATTTCGTGGTTTGTTGTTTTATCGCTCAATTCATAGGCATTGTCTATGCTGAGCAACTCTTTCACAATCCCCAACCTTGTCATCGGAAGAAATAAGGCGCCATTGTGCTTTACCCAACTTTTGATGGCTTGGTAAACGAGTCTTTTGTTGTTGATGATTACTTCGCTGTCTTCAGCGCATCGACTGTCGATGTCAAGAATCTCGGCTTTGCGCAACTGATCCATATCGTTGGAATCGATATAGTCACACAGCTCTAGAAGGTGGGTATTATCGCGCTTGGTGAAAAGGAATCCCAGTGATTTCTCTGAGTTGTTGATTCTATCTAGTAGTTCTGCCGCCATGTTTTGGCAATTTACACAACTCCAATCGAATTTCTTACATCAACGGAATGTTGGTTAATTTAGATGTTACAGTATCTTTGATTTCTATGCAATCATGGGTTCTTTCAGACAACAAACTTACCAAAACCTTCGAATTCAAAACCTTTGAAGAGGCTATTGATTTCATGGTTCGCGCCACTAAAGTAATTAGCGAATTGGACCATCACCCAGAATGGACTAACGTTTATAACCGAGTGATGGTGTCGCTGTGTACCCACGATAAAGGCAATGTGGTTACCCAAAAAGATCACGATTTGGCATCTGCACTGGATCGGGTTTTGTAATTGATAATTAAATTTCAGTCATGAAAATACATCAATTTCAAGGGGATTTCCGCCCATCCCAAAATTAGATTTTGTCCTGTAGGCTCATCCAGCCGCCGCCGTTATGAACATTCGCAAATCCATTTGATTGCAAAATGCTCTTGGCCGATGCACTGCGCATCCCACTTGCACAACAGGTGATAATGGTTTTGTCTTTTTTTAACTTACCCAAATTACTGCTTAGTACATCAACTGGAATATTAATTGAACCTTTAATGTGACCGCCCTGATATTCGCCTTTGCTGCGAACATCTAATACGATTGCTCCTTGTTTGATTAATTCAGAAAAGTCAACAGTTGGGCCCATGCCAAATAGATTTTTTAGTGTGTTCATCATGTTATTTTGTCTTTGATATTGCAAAGATGACACTCATTTTTGTGCGCCACAGCCACATTTGTTACACAAGGGTGATTTTGTTTCTTCCCAGTGTCACCAAACCCTCAACTTCCATCTGTTTCATCAAACGGGAAACCACAACCCGGGCAGTGCCGAGTTCATTTGCCAGCTGTTCGTGTGTTATATGTAATGTTTTGGTTTGGGTGATTTCACACTTTTTTTTCATCAAATCGAGCAATCGTTCGTCGAGTTTTTTAAACGCAATGGCATTCACCACCTCTAATAGTTCTTCGAATCGTTGATGGTATAATCGAAAAATATAATCCAGCCATTCGGGAAATTCTTTGATCAGTAAACCTACCTTGTCGATGGGTATAAATAATATTTCCGTTGTTTCCTCCGCTATGGCGTTCACCTTGCTGGTGTCTTGATGCAAACCACCCAAAAACGACATAATGCAGCTTTCCCCGGCCTTGATATAGTACAATAAGATTTCGCGACCATCCTCATCTGTCCGCATGACCTTGATACTGCCATTCGTTACGATGGGGATGGCTCTCACATATGCGTTTTCGTTTACAATGATTTCTCCTTCTGAGAATGTCTTGGTGAAACCAATGTCGGCAAGCTTCTCTCGAATTCTCGGTGATGATTTGAATTCTATAATCTCAGACAATTCCATGCATCAAAGTTAGTTGAAAACAAGCTCTCGCTATGATTTCTGCAATCTAGGCTGCTATGCGTGTTGTTTTTCTATCTATCTCTATTTATAAAATACTCAAAAAGAGTAATAACGTTGATAGTGAAATTGCTAAGCTCAAAAAACGCACCCATCCATTTCGGGTTCGTATTTTTTTGATATACTGGTTGTTGGGTTCGGCACGTTCAGCCTTATTGAAAGAATACAATGTCAATGGTAATAAAATGGGTGTTAAAATTACGAAAGGGGAAAAAATCAATCCCATTATTGATGTTCTTTGAGCATTAAGGACTTTGTAAATCGCTTCTTTATTATTGATATTGGCTCCAAGCATTAAGCGATTGCGTTTTGACGCCAAATTTATTCTGCGAAGCAACAATACTATCATAATTGCAGGAGCGATAAGTAAAACATAAATAATGGGACCGTATGCATCGCTGTACCGATAATGTTGTATTACCTGTTGGACGGAAAGTATATCCGCAACCATTAATGCATTGGTGATATGGATTTTACGTGTGGCCGTCTTTACGGCAGGTGGAATACTGTCTTGTTTAACGGGTTTGGCTAAAGTGATGAGGCTATCAGATTTTGGAGTTGTTGTATCAGTTTCAAGATTGCTTTGTTTTTGTGGTATAGTTTTTATTGAATTTGATGCGATGGTTAATTTGGAATGATTTTTTGTGGTTTTATCTCCGACTCTCTCTTTTTCATTGACTGTTTGTGATTTATCCCAATGGAATGACCAGTTAGTATTGAATCCACTGTTGTGGTACCTGCGATTGATCGTACAACCGCCGAAAATCAAACCAATGACTATGAAAAAAGTGAGCCTGACAAGCTGTTTTTTGAGCATGTACAATATTAGACAAGAGACACTGGACCAATCAAATTGTTTTTTGCGATAATCCTTAATTATCAAAATTGTTTTTTGCGATTTTCCGTAATTCCCTCGCTTTTTCCAGTAAGACTAATTTGGTGATATATTTGTTTATGGAATTACTCTTTTTGGCAATTTGCGCATTCGTATGGCTTTTGCCATTGATCATTATTTCTATGTCAGTAAAAACCTCCGGCCGGGAGAAAATGGCATGGATTTTAGCCGTGCTTTTCATCTCTTGGGGAGCCTTTATTTTCTATTTACTGTTGGCTCCGATTCGCAAGGACTGATAATTCTGCAGGGGATGCCAAATGTTGGGGGTTTGCGGCGAGGCCGATCGTAGATAACACCTCGTACTCGTATAATGAGAAGTGATTCTTGAACTTATAGCAATTCAATAACTTACAATGTTGATCTAAAACCTCTTTTACCTGATTATTTGGGTAATTGAATTCTGCCGCATCGTCTAGAAACAAGATTT
>Ga0209444_10002325_pt1 | contig 10462 bp, 9 predicted proteins | sample LauGreFaBDMM15DN_2_FD_188215 | JGI IMG/M metagenome (GOLD analysis project Ga0209444, IMG submission 188215) | Freshwater lake microbial communities from Lake Michigan, USA - Fa13.BD.MM15.DN (SPAdes) (version 2) | ecosystem: Environmental > Aquatic > Freshwater > Lake | place: Lake Michigan, USA...
GATGGCTCTAAAAACCCGCACTCCAACCGCTTTTTCTGACCGAAGCCCTCCCCTCCCTTTTCGGAAGAAACTCGCTTCCACTGAAGTCCCGCAGGGATCAGTAACGCTCGCGGTTGGGATTCCAGATTACATCGCTGAGGAATTTCTCCTCGCGACCGGGGGTCGGACTTAGCAGATAACTGCGACGGAAGAACTGGGCATGGCCATCCAAGAACGCAAGATTGGCCCCTCCTCGAGTCCCCAAACCGTGACGCAATGATAAACGCTCACTGCGGGCCGCCGGAAACACCCCATTCCGCGTCGGATCCGGAGTGCAAGGCTCCAGCGTGGGACTGAAAGCCTGGTCAAGCAACGACACTGTCGCTGAGGGAGCGGCCACGGCACTCATCGGCGGCATCATCGGGTACTCGTAGCTGTTGCCTTGAACCCCGTTACGAATGGAAGACTGCAATTTAAGGTCGAGGTTCATTCCATAGCTAAAGACGCCAAAGGCTCCTCCCTTCATGAAAGCATCTCCGCCGGCGGCCCTCGCTCCGGCACAATGGAAAATCACTCCCTGTTTGCCAGGAAAAGGCCACAACTCCTTCGGATCAGTCGTAGTCAAGTTGGTGGCATACCCCGCGAACGTGCGCTGTCCCAAGTAGGGCGGTAGGGCATTAAACCAAGCCAGAGGATCTCTCGGGCTGCCGGGGCCCTCTACGGCACCGGTATCCACACCGTACTGCCCACCGCCATCAGTTCCGTCGCGCGGAATCGCATCTCGAGAATCCGTGGCATACAATTGCATACCCAACCCCCATTGGCGCAAATGGTTGAGGCATTGAACCGAAACAGCTTTGGATCGAGCCGATGCCAAACCGGGTAAAAGCAAACCCGCCAAAATTGCTATAATTGCAATGACGACCAGGAGTTCCACCAAAGTGAAGGCTCGTATTGGCACTCCGCCCTTCCATCGCGAAAAGGATTGACCCAGAAATCTCCGAGATTTGTCCCGTGTCCGACAGTAATGACTTTGAGCGGGTTCCATGGACTGTGGTTTGACTGTTTTCAACCGTTTCAATTGTTTGAAGAAAATATAGGATTAAAATATTTTGTCTAGCATCATGATGTTTTTATAATTTTTCCGGGTTTAAATTTTCGTTCATACGACATCTTCGTCCTATTCATAGGTGTTCCTTGACTGTGAGTAACCTTCCACTGAGCCATCCTCCTTGAGCTCACTGAGCAATCGTCACTCTGGATGCCGAAGCTTAGACTTATTTTTATTCAGCCCTCAATTCTAACGGTTCAAACGCACTCTCCGAGCACTCGAAGATCATTGCCCAGGGTCTTCATCCACGGCCATTCTTGGAGTACCCCCATCTTTGAACCCATTGCCGATAGACGAAAAAAGCTCCGAGATCCGTCGTCGTTTGTGAATCGACACACCTCGTGAACTGGGACCCCTCCAAACTGGAAGACCTCTGCCGCCTGCATACGCCGGCCTTGTTTCCATTTCTGTTAAACCTCACCCGAAATGAGGCGGATACCCGGGATCTCCTCCAAGAACTCTTCGTCTCGCTGGCTCGACACCCGGATCGGATGGCTGGGGTGCGGGTTCCTCGCGCCTTCCTGTTTCGCTTGGCTCACAACTTGGCTATGGATTACCTCCGGAGCCGAAACTCTCGAGACCGGGCCCATGAGGCGGCGGGGCAGGCACGCATCGATCTGTTCAACCTTCCGGCCAACCCCGATGACATCGCCTATGCCGAGGCGTTGAGCGCCGCCCTCGGCGAGTTGCCGCCCGACCAACGTGCCGTGGTCCATCTGAAACTCTGGGAAGGCATGACCTTGGAGTCCATCGGTCAAACTCTAGAGATCTCCCCCAACACCGCGGCCAGCCGCTACCGCTACGGCCTGGAGAAACTGCGCCTCTTGCTGCGCCCGCTCTACGAACAGCTGAACTGAAACCCACAGCGCTCTAACTAATTTTTCCCTGCTGCCATGAATGACGAATTCGAACAACGACTCGCCCGCCACGCTCTTCGAGCGGCACCTCCGGAGGTGACAGCCGAGCTCATCGCCGCTCTCCGCGTCCAGCGGGCGGATACTCGCACGCAGGCTTCTGTGCCGCGGACCCTCACGGACTCTGGCGACAGCGGCTTGAGCGCGGCGGTCTGGCGAACCCTGGGACTGCTGTGGGCCGGTGCATTGGCGATGCTTTGCTGGAGCAATTTGGGTTTAGAGAGTCCGTCAGGCCCTTCGATCCGACTCAGCCCCGAGCAGGTGGCTGAGATTCGTGCCGAGCGTGCAGCCTTGTGGGAGCTGGCCAACTTCCAGGAATCACCCACCGAAACCACGGACCGCACCCAACCATCCCAACGCCCGCCGGAACCCAAGGACGGGGCTCGTCCTCAGCGCCCGCGTTCACAACGCAGCGGGCCCACACACCCGATCTTGGGTGACCTCCACCGACCCCGAATCCAGACCTCCGAAAGGGACGCAGTGTCCTGAGACGCTGAGGTATAGTTCTACTCTTCCCGATCTCCGAAAACCCTTCGCCTTTCAAAACCCCATGCTCTCTCTCTCTGAATTCCTGCTCCGTTGGAATGAACGCCCCATTTGTTGGGGATTCGTCCGGCCGTGGGTGCCCCAGCCTGCGGCCCGGTATTCCTGGATTCGCGTGCTGACGGTCACCGCGGCCGGCAGCGGCTTGGCAGCGTTGGTTGTGTGGGGTGGATTCTGGCTGGCACTCAGCGGCGTCGCCTCGGCCGAGGCCTCGGAGTTGTTGGCCTCCATGCTAGGCTGGATGCCCGGAGCCGCGACCGAATTCGGGGCGTTGGCCGGACTCTCGTGGAGCCTCCTGTCGAGGCGCTGTTGGAATCACCGGGCCGAACGCCTGAACTCCGCGCCGGAAACCTCGGCACCGGCACCGTGGCCTCGGTTGAGGTTCTGGACGGGTGACCTCCCGGCCGTCGCCTACGCCACACTCGTTTTCGGGGCGACTCCCCTGCTCCTCTTCCATGCGATCGAGAACGCACGCGGGGCCTTGGTATGGCGACAAACCCGGTCGACCCTGAAGGCCCGGGGCGAATGCCTGGAGTTGGCCTGCATCATCCCGGCCCCGGTCCGCGACGAGGAGAACTTCTTCGCCACGCCGTTCTGGAGCCATTTCCACTACACCCGGACGACCGACTCCTCAGGCCGAAACAGCACCAACCGATGGGCCGACACCAACTGGGGTACGCTCCAACGGGAGTTGTCTCTGCCGAACCTGCCGACGCCCAAAAACCGACTGGGAGTGCCACCGGAGAAAACACCGGAGGGCCGGACCGACCTGGCGGCCTGGGCCACCGCCTTCCGCGCCTCGACCTCCAACGCCCTCCATCGCCCCGCTCGCGGTTCCTATGGTTCCGGTGTCCAGTGGGTCGCCTATCCGATCCCGGAAACCCCGGGAAACCTCGCGGCCGATGTGCTCCAGGCCCTCACGAAACTCGACCCCATCCTGGCCGAGTTCGAGGCGGCCTCCGATCGCCCGCACAATCGCTATCCCTACCATTATGAAGACGGCTTCAGCACCCTGCTAATGCCGCTGAACGCCATGAAATCAGCGACCCGATCCGTCGCCCTGCGCTCCGCCGCGCGGTTGACCCAAGGGCGAACCGCCGAGGCCGCCTCGGATGTCGTGCTGGCGTTCCGATTAGGGGACAGCCTGCAGGAGGATCCTTACCTGATCGGCCAAATGGTGCGTTACTCCTGCGATGCCATCGCCCTCCACGCCCTGTGGGAAGGATTGATCGACCACCGATGGTCGGACGAGCAATTGGCCCGGTTCCAAGACATCCTGACCCGCCGTGACTACGCCCCGGGGCTCGTTCGGGCCATCGAATGCGACCGGAATGTCGCGGGCTACGAACTCGATCGCATCCTCGCCGATCGCTTCGCCCGACTGCAGCAATTGGAAGCCCTCGGCGGAAACACCTCGCCCAGCGAAGCAGAGGAGTACTCGACCGCGATCTCCTTCCTGATGCCCGACGGTTGGTTCCGACAAAATCAAGCCCAACTGATGCTCGGCTACCAGAGCCTGCTCGACTCGGCTCGGACCGCCATGAAGCCCAACAATCGCTCCCAGGCGCTGAAGGAGGCCCAAGCCTTGGAAGGGGTCGCCGACCGGTTCCTTCTCGAGGCCAGCACCCACACGACCCCGCGCAACTTCCTGGTCCGCCGACTCTTACCCTCGCTGGGCAAGCATCTGGGCAAGAGTTCGCAGCGTGCCCACCGCGCCATCACCCTAGCACGCCTGGGAACCGTCGCCTGCGCCCTCGAGCGACACCACCGAGCCCACGGGCGCTATCCCGAATCGCTGCTCGACCTGGGCCCGGCGACGCTGAAAGCCCTGCCAGACGATTGGATGAGTGGACAACCCTTCCGCTACCGGCGCACGGAGGACGGCCGCTTCGAACTCTGGAGCGTAGGCCCGGATGGGAAGGACGACGGCGGGGTCTACCGGACCCGGAACCAAAAGAACCAGATCGTCGGCGAAGATCGGGACTGGCCCTGGCCTTCCGCCACTCCGAACACCGAACGGATGTTCTAAGCCGGAACGATTCAGTTGGGAGGAAAGGGATGGCTTGGCGAAATCTTTTTCAAGACGAGGCGAGAGCGAGGCGTTGGCCACATTGGGGTTCGTGCTTGAGGCCCGTAACGAGCGAACAACGAAGCTTTTGAGGAAGAAGACGCAGCCAGCGCGACCGATCTAATGGAATCGTTCCGGCAAAGCCCGAAGCAAAACCGTCGTGACCCCTGACGTGGCCCCGGGCACCTTGCATCCCTCCATGAACATTCCATTCTGCCACGGCGTTCCGGGAACGGTCGCCACACTCATGTCGGCCCTCCTGCTTTCGATGACCGTGATCACCGCACCCGTCGAGGCGGCGAGCATCCCCCTCAAGAACGGCAAGAAGATCGGCTTCATGGGAGATTCGATCACAGAGGCCGGCGTCGAGCCCCAGGGCTATGTGACGCTGGTAATCCGAGGCCTCGAGGCCAACGGCATTCGGGCCACTGCGGTTCCCGCGGGCATCAGCGGACACAAGTCCAACCAGATGCTCGAGCGGCTCGATCACGACGTCCTGAGCAAGAAACCCGACTGGATGACCTTGAGCTGCGGCGTCAACGACGTGTGGCACGGGGCCAACGGCATCCCCCTGGAACCTTACAAAAAGAACATCACTGAAATTGTGGAGAAGTGTCAGGCCGCCGGTGTGAAGGTGATGATCCTGACGTCCACCATGATCGGCGAGGATGCGCCCAACTCCAACAACCAGAAGCTCGCCGCCTACAACAACTTCCTGCGCGACCTGGCCAAGAAGAAGAAGTGCCGGTTGGCCGACCTGAACGCCGATATGCAGGCCGCCATTACCAAGGCCGGACCCGATCACAAGGGCAACCTGCTCACCAGCGACGGTGTGCACATGAACCCCGAAGGCAATCGCATGATGGCCTCCGGGGTGCTGAAGGCCTTTGGTCTCAGCGCCAAACAGCTCAAGAAAGCCCAGGACAGCTGGTCGAAACCGGCCCCGACCAAGGCTCATTAATCGGAGGACCTCGGCGGGAGTCCCCAGGGACCACTGAGACTCTTGGCCACCCTTTCCTGCCAGCCCCTCGGTCCAGAAAAGCCCACCGAACCCACCCCGTCGCTCCATAGCTCCTACCCGCCATGTTCCGAGGCGTCCTGCTCCGATCGATCACTCTCTGGGTCCTCGTACTCGTGACCCCATCCGCCGTGGGCGCAGCCCTGGAGTCGACACTCAGCCCGTCCCGCGTGGAACTCCGCGGAAACCCGCGGGTCCGCGAACCGGGCACGACCCCGCAACGCCTGAGCGATAGCGCCCTCATCCGCGAAGTCCAATACCGCACCTTCCGCTACTTCTGGGACGGTGCGGAACCCCACTCCGGCGCCGCCCGCGAACGCGTCCACGTTGACGGAGACTACCCCGACCACGACGCGCACATCGTCACTTCCGGAGGCACGGGCTTCGGCGTGATGGCCCTGCTGGTGGGCATCGAACGGAGGTTCATCACGCGGACTGAAGGGGCCGAGCGCCTGACGCGCATCGTGAGTTTTCTGGAGAAGGCCGACCGCTTCCATGGTGCCTGGCCCCATTGGCTCGAAGGCCCCACCGGCCGAGTAAAACCCTTCAGCCGCAACGACAATGGCGGCGACCTGGTGGAGAGCGCCTTTCTGGTGCAAGGCCTGCTCTGCGTGCGCCAATACTTTCGCGAAGGTTCCCCGGCGGAACGAGCCTTGGCCGAACGCATCGACCGGCTGTGGCGCGGCGTGGAATGGGACTGGTACCAACGCGGCGGCCAGAACGTCCTCTACTGGCATTGGTCACCCGACCGGGGCTGGGCCATGAATTTTCGAATCGAGGGCTACAACGAATGCCTGATCAGCTATGTGCTGGCGGCCTCGTCCCCGACCCACCCCATCCCCGCGGCGGCCTACCACGAGGGCTGGGCGCGCGGCGGGCGCATTAAAAACAACACCGATCCAAAAAAACCAGGGCCGCAGTTGGAGCTCAACCATCAGGGGGATTCTCGGTCGGGCGGCCCCCTCTTCTGGTCGCACTATTCCTTCCTCGGACTCGACCCGCGAAGACTCCATGACCGCTACGCCGACTACTGGCGGCACAACGTGGAGCACACGCGAATCAACCGGCAGCACTGCATCGACAACCCGCACGGGTACCGCGGCTACGGCCCCCAGTGCTGGGGATTGACCGCCGGATACTCCGTGGGGTTTTACGCGGCGCACCGCCCGGGCGAAGACCTGGGAGTGATTTCCCCGACGGCCGCATTGTCATCCTTCCCCTACACCCCAAGAGAAAGCCTGCGAGCCCTCCGTCATTTCCACGACGACCTCGGCCATTGGATCTACGGCCCTTACGGATTCTACGACGGCTTCAGCCTCCATCACCGGTGGTGCAAACCCTGGTACCTCGCCATCGACCAGGGCCCCATCGTGGTCATGATGGAAAACCATCGCACCGGCCTGCTCTGGCGCCTCTTCATGTCCTGCCCCGAAGTGCAAACCGGACTGGACCGACTGGGATTCAGCGACTGAACCCGAGCATCACGGCCGCCGCCGATCAGCAGCCGCTCTGGGTATGTCACCGACACGGAAAATTCGGCCCCGAGTTTCACAGCTATCGGGCCGCACCGCTGGCAGAGCGCGGATGGCGGGTTCCAGGCTGGTTTTCCCGGAGGCTGGGGGTTAGCCTCAGCCCTTCATGAGGTTGTTGATTGCTTCCCTATGGATGTGGCTCCTGCCGATAGGCTTGGCGCAGAATGGCACCACTCCGGCTACGGCTTCCGGGCGTCCCGTGCCCAAGTTGGTTCTGACCAACTCGCTGGACGCGTTCACGGCACCGGCCGCGCGAGCCCCTTCCACCGCGGCCCCCACGGCTGCGGCCACCTCCACCAGCCAGGTTTCCACGCTCTCAACCAATGGGGAATCTGTCTGGGCTGAAGGCGATGGACTCCGCATCACCGCCAGCGCCGTCAGTGCCAAAGTATCGCGCGCGGTCGCTGAGGCCGCCGCCTCGGGTCGCTCTCTCTCGGATCGCGACCTGACCGCCCTCCGCGGACGCACCCTCGATACCCTCATCTTTGTGCAACTGGTCCTGCGCCGGGCCGATCAGGGCGACACCAACCGTGCTCTTTTTGAAACCAAGAGCCGCATCGACGGCATGATCAAGAACGCCCCTTCCGCCGACGCCTTCTTTCGAACTCTGGCGCAGGCCGGCTACACCGAAGAATCCTTCCGCAGGGAGAAGTTTGAAGAGGCGCTGGTGGTGAACATCATCGACCGAGAGGTGAAGAATCGCATCCGTATCCCGGATTCCGAAATCCAGGGCTACTACGACTCGGATGACACCCGCTGGAAGAAGCCCGATCAGGTGAAGGCGGCCCAAATCTTTTTCGCCACCATCAACGCAGAAAATCGCGAAAAGCTGCCGACGGATGTCATCGAGGCCAAAAAGAAGAAAGCCGAAGAAACCTTGGCCCAACTGCAGGCCGGAACCAACTTTACCACCCTGGCCAAGCAACTCAGCGAAGATCCGACCTCGCGAGAACGCGGCGGAGAATACGTCTTCCAGAAAGGTCAAATGTTCCCCGAGTTCGAAAAGGCGGTCTGGGACCTCAAGCCCGGCACCCTGCACAGTCAGGTGGTCACCACCCAGTTTGGCTTCCATGTGTTCAAGAAACTTGAAGAGGTTCCGGCCCGAATCATCCCGCTGGCCGAAGTCACCGAACAAATTCGTGAACTCATGATCCAACGCGATATGGAGGTACGGATTCCAGAATACGGCGACCGACTCCGGGCCGAGGCCCACGTCAAGCTGCTGCCCGGCGCACCGCAGCCCTTCCAACCTTAGTTTTCTACCCCTACACTCTTTCCCGACATGCAAAAGACGAACGACCTCCGCGTCGTCGCCACACGACGCCTCCCGGCACCGCGCGAACTCAAGGAAGCGCTGCCGATGGACGAGCGCGCCAACGAAACCGTGGTCCAGGGTCGACTGACCGTGCAGCGCATCTTGCGCGGCGAAGATCCGCGCCTGCTCGTAGTAATCGGGCCGTGCTCCATCCACGATCCGGAAGCGGCGATGGACTATGCCCGCAAACTCGCCGCCCTGTCGGCCGAGGTCGCAGACCAGCTTTTCCTCGTGATGCGGGTTTATTTCGAAAAGCCCCGCACGACCATTGGCTGGAAGGGCCTGATCAATGACCCGCACTTGGACGGCTCGTATGACGTCGACACCGGCCTAAGAAACGGGCGGAGTCTCCTCCTGGCCGTCAACCACTTGGGTCTGCCGGCTGCCACCGAATTCCTAGATCCCGTGGTGCCACAATATCTGGCCGACCTCATTAGTTGGGCCGCCATCGGAGCCCGGACCACCGAGAGCCAAACCCACCGCGAAATGGCCAGTGGCCTGTCGATGCCCGTGGGCTTCAAGAACGGTACCGACGGTTCCCTGCAAATCGCCATCGACGCCATGCTGTCGGCGCGCCACTCACATCATTTCCTGGGCATGGACCAAGAAGGGGTCACCGCCGTCGTGCGAACCACCGGCAACGAAGACGGCCATGTCGTCCTGCGCGGCGGACGAGCGAGCACCAATTTCGACGCAGCCTCCATCGCCGACGCTGCGGCCCAATTGAAGGCGGCCAAGCTGCCTGAAGCCTTGATGGTCGATTGCAGCCACGCCAATTCTGGCAAGCAGCATGCCCGTCAGGAAGACGTCTGGATGAACCTCATCGCCCAGCGCGCCGAGGGCTGCAAGCCGCTCATCGGCGTGATGGTCGAGAGCCACCTGAGCGAAGGCGCTCAAGCGCTGAAGGATCCCAAGGACCTCAAATACGGCCTAAGCATCACCGACGCCTGCCTAGGCTGGGAAGTCACCGAGCGCATGCTACGGCACGGTGCTGAGGTGCTGCGCAAATCGGCCGTGGCCTGTCCGACGGCAGCGCCCGCTGCAACGACGACGCTCTGACAATCTGACGGCCTAACAACCGGACAGACTCAACCACCGCCCGCCATGCTCCCCGCCCTGAGCACCGCACAATGGATCGCCATCGCGGTGGCCACGGCGGTGGGCTTGGCGTTGGTGCTGCTCTTCCTGAAGCTCGGCTTCAAGGTCCTGAAAGCCCTCCTGATCCTCGCCCTGGTGGCCTTCGCCGCCGCCTTCACCACCTTCCTCATCCTCGCCTACCGCAAAGGCTGGTGAGGCACGGACTGGAATCGACCCACCGAGTGGGCCGGACTGATCCCGGCGCATCCATGGGTCACTGGCCCAATCCTCCAGCGCCTTTGGGAGTAAGGGGTCAGGCAAGGGGTCAGTTCTTGATATTGATACATAAAGCGGCCGAAGCCACTGTCCAGTCATGGCCCGCAAGTTGAGGGTCGAGAATGCTGACGCAGATGAGTGAGCGGATGGGTGCGGAGCATTAAGGCGAGGAACGCGCGGAGACGGCGGAGGCGCTGGCGGAACTCATCATCGCGGAAGAATTGAAGCGGGGTCGGTGGCAGGAAGCTGATCTGAAAACTCGGCCCAAGGGGGATTCAGTGAAGGTGGCTTTGGCGGCGCGCTTGCGGTCGGAGACGACGATGACGGTGAGGTGGGTGGCCGAACGTCTGACGATGGGCACGCGCGGTTATCTGAATCATCTCTTGTATCGCCGGAGGAAGCTGGGCGGGGAGTAACCAATATCAAGAACTGACCCCTTGACGCGCCAATATCAAGAACTGACCCCTTGATGCCCCCTTTACGAGTCACCATCAGAGGCACGCCTTTCCCCGAGCCGGCCTGAGGTGCGCGCTCGGGGGCGCCATTACGGCGGCCATGGCAGGCATCACAAAGTTGGGTCTGCTAATAACGCATGAGGTGTGAAACGCTCGTTCGCGGCGGCGGCAGAC
>Ga0209444_10002327_pt1 | contig 10453 bp, 12 predicted proteins | sample LauGreFaBDMM15DN_2_FD_188215 | JGI IMG/M metagenome (GOLD analysis project Ga0209444, IMG submission 188215) | Freshwater lake microbial communities from Lake Michigan, USA - Fa13.BD.MM15.DN (SPAdes) (version 2) | ecosystem: Environmental > Aquatic > Freshwater > Lake | place: Lake Michigan...
TCATAAAGTTTGGACCTCCACCATAGATCTCTAACAAGTGATTTCCTTGAAAAGTAGTTTGACCTTTAGCAATACCCATTGTTAAAACAAACAAAAGAGTCAGTATTTTTCTCATGTTCTAAGCTTCCATTAATTTAATCAAGTTCAATGCTGAACCGGCTTTAAACCATTCAATTTGAGATGCATTATACGTATGATTCAACATGATTTCCTCACTTGAGCCATTTGCATGATTTAATTTCAAGGTGAGTTGTTTTCCAGGAGAAAAAGTCGATAAATCTGAGAAATCGAATGAATCGTCTTCCTTGATTTTGTCATAATCCGCTTCGTTTGCGAAGGTCAAGCCTAACATCCCTTGTTTTTTCAAGTTTGTTTCGTGGATACGTGCGAAGGATTTTACGATTACCGCACACACTCCTAAATGACGAGGTTCCATTGCCGCATGTTCGCGAGAAGATCCTTCACCATAATTATGGTCTCCAACAACGATTGTTGGAACTCCAGCTGCTTTGTAGGCACGCTGTACAGCTGGCACTTCACCATGTTCACCTGTCAATTGATTTTTCACAGAATTCGCTTGACCGTTGAATGCGTTCTCTGCACCAATCAATAAGTTATTTGAAATGTTATCTAAGTGTCCACGGTAACGCAACCATGGTCCTGCCATAGAAATGTGATCCGTTGTACATTTTCCTTTTGCTTTGATCAACAAACGAGCCGACTCAATATTTTTACCATCCCAAATAGGGAAGTTTTCTAACAATTGTAAACGCGAAGAATCTGGTGCAACTTTTATTTCAACACCACTTCCATCTTCCGCTGGAGCTTGGTATCCGTTATCTTCCACTGCAAATCCACGTGTTGGTAATTCATCACCATGAGGAGGATTCAATTTTACTTGCTCTCCTTTGTCGTTCGTTAGGGTATCTGTTAATGGATTAAATCCTAAGTCCCCTGCGATTGCCAATGCAGCGACCATTTCTGGAGATGTCACGAACGCATGTGTATTTGGATTTCCATCTGCTCGTTTGGAGAAATTACGGTTGAATGAGTGTACAATCGTATTTTTCTCTTGCTTCTCTGCGCCTTCTCTTGACCATTGACCGATACAAGGTCCACAAGCATTCGTAAATACTTTCGTTCCCATTTTTTCAAAGTCCGCCAAGATTCCATCACGCTCCGCTGTGAAACGCACTTGCTCAGATCCTGGATTAATTCCAAATTCCGCTTTCGGAGAAATTCCTTGCGCAACTGCTTGTTGAACGATGGACGCCGCACGCGCTAAATCCTCATATGAAGAGTTTGTACAAGAACCGATGAGTCCCCACTCTACTTTCATTGGCCAATTATTCGCTGTTGCTTCCGCACGCATTTTGGAAACGGGTGTTCCTCTATCTGGTGTAAATGGACCATTAATGTGTGGTTCCAATTCGCTTAAGTTGATTTCAATAATTTGATCGAAGTAAACTGAAGGATTATCATATACTTCTTGGTCACCAGTTAAGTGCTCCGCAATTTGATCAGCAGCTTTCACTACTTCTTCTCTACCAGTTGCCATTAAGTAACGACGCATTGACTCATCGTAACCAAAAGTGGAAGTCGTTGCTCCGATTTCAGCTCCCATGTTACAAATCGTTCCTTTTCCAGTACAAGAAAGGGAAATCGCTCCATCACCAAAGTATTCAACGATGGCACCTGTACCACCTTTCACTGTCAAAATATCGGCTACTTTCAAAATGACATCTTTTGCAGAAGTCCAGCCACTTAATTTTCCTGTCAATTTCACACCAATTAACTTTGGAAATTTCAATTCCCAAGCCATTCCAGCCATCACATCTACGGCATCCGCTCCACCAACTCCAATCGCAACCATTCCGAGTCCACCGGCATTTACCGTATGTGAATCGGTACCAATCATCATTCCACCCGGAAATGCGTAGTTTTCCAATACCACTTGGTGAATGATTCCAGCTCCTGGTTTCCAGAATCCGATTCCGTATTTATTGGAGATTGAAGACAAGAAGTTGAACACTTCATTGTTTTGATTTAACGATTCTTGTAAGTCTTTGCTCGCACCTAACTTCGCTTGAATAAGGTGATCCGCATGTACTGTTGAAGGTACCGCAACGCGTTTTTTTCCAGCTTGCATAAATTGCAATAAGGCCATTTGAGCGGTTGCATCTTGCATGGCTACACGATCCGGTGCAAAATCCACGTATGAATTTCCTCTTTCATGTGCTTCTTGTGCATTTCCATCCCAAAGGTGAGCGTACAGAATTTTCTCAGTTAACGTTAATGGTCTGCCAACGACTTTTCTTGCTGCTGCAATGCGCTCAGGATATTGTGCATATACCTTTTGAATCATGTCAAGATCGAATACTTTCATAGTGCTAATGTAATTTTGATGTGCGCGCAAATTTAATGAATTTGGTGCATTAAAGAAATTGAAAAGGACTGAAATATTTTTTATTCCATAGGATTGATTGTATCTTACTCTCTTAATTAAGGAATTATGCGTTTTTATACGGCACTATTTTTCATTTTTATTCTTCTTTCAGCAAGCTTTTCAGATACTGAAAAAGGAAGTGCATCGTACTATAGTAGTTCGTTTAATGGACGAAGAACCGCATCCGGAGAAGTGTTTAACAACAACCTGTTCACTGCGGCGCATAAAACACTCCCACTTGGGACAATGGTCAAGGTAAGCAACGCTAAAAACGATTCAACGGTCATTTTAAAAGTGAACGACCGACTTTCAAAAAATTCAAGTCATATCATTGATGTGACTTTGGCTGCAGCAAAAAAACTTAATTTTGTGCGAAATGGCATCGCAAGTGTACTGGTTGATGTGCTGACTACAAACGATAAAGAGACAAAAGAAGATGAACGAATTAAAAGTAATTGACCTTTCTACGGTTCTTGCTGGACCTTCTGTAGGAACGTTTTTTGCTGAACTTGGGGCTGAAGTCATTAAAATTGAACATCCTTTATTTCCCGATGTAACACGTTCATGGAAATTACCATCGGAAGATATATCCAGTTCAATTTCCGCGTATTTTTCAAGTGTCAACTATGGAAAATCGTATATTTCCTTAGATTTGATGAAGGAAGACGATCATTCTGAGTTTATTGATTTAATCAAAAACGCAGACATTCTTATCAGCAACTTTAAGAAAGGAGACGATCTCAAATTAAATATTCAAACTTCTTTCTTACACTCCATTAATCCGCAATTAATTATCGGTAAAATAAGTGGATTTGGAGAAGACAGTGATCGTGTGGCATACGACTTAATCCTCCAAGCAGAAACAGGTTTTATGTCAATGAATGGTAATTCGGATTCAGGACCAGTAAAAATGCCTGTTGCGCTGATAGATGTTTTGGCCGGACATCAACTAAAAGAAGGGATTCTACTCGCTTTACTGGATCGACAAGTTACCGGAAAAGGATCAGAGGTCTGTGTTTCTTTATATGATACGGCGATATGTAGTCTTGCAAATCAAGCATCCAATTACTTAATGAGCGGACATATTGCTCAACGCATCGGAAGTTTGCACCCCAACATCGCACCGTATGGTGAGCTATTTCAAACAAAAGATGCTGTCACCATTACCTTTGCCATTGGCTCCGATAAACACTTTGAAAAATTAGTTTCCGTTTTGCAGGTCCCTAAACTTGCCCAAGATAGTCGCTTTATGCATAATCAACAGCGGATTCAAAACAGAACGATATTAGCGGAAATCCTTCAATCAAGCATACATTCTTACGAGAGTAAAGAGCTTCTCTCCAAACTTCATGTTCAGCATGTTCCCTGTGCGGAGGTAAAAACATTGGATACGGTGTTTTTACAAAAAGAAGCTTCAGCCTTGATTTTATCCGAAGAAATAAATCAAATTCAAACAAGACGCGTCCGTACCATTGCTTTTACCACCAAAAAATGATTAGAACACCAAATACCCAAGAGGAATGGGATGAATACTATCAACTGCGTTACCAAGTTTTACGAGCTCCTTGGAAGCAAGCAATCGGATCAGAGCGCAATGAAGGAGATGAAACAGCTCAACATTTTGCTTTTTTTGAGGAAGGGAAAATAATTGGCGTTGGAAGACTCGATTATATGTCAGAAGTTATTGCTCAGGTTCGTTTCATGGCAATAGCAGGAAATCGACAGGGAGAAGGGATTGGAAAAAAACTCATGCAACACATGGAGGAAATTGCGGTAGAAACTGGACGAACAGAGCTCATTTTACATGCAAGAGAGATTGCCCTGCCATTCTATAAAAATCTTGGCTACACGATCACGGAAAAATCACACCTATTATTTGGTGAAATACAACATTATTTAATGAGAAAAAATCATGAGTCTATCTGCTGAGAATAAATATGTATTAGAGGAGTTTTATGATATTATTACCCCGAACAAAATATCCTTGTTTGATCGAATCGCTTCCGAACGAACAAGACATTTAACTATCGCATTAGAAAACATCTATCAAGAACATAATGCCTCCGCTGTTTTGCGTACCTGTGATTGTTTTGGTATCCAAGATTTACACGTGATTGAAAAAGATAATCAGTATCAAATTCAACGAGATATTGCGATGGGGTCCGGACGCTGGGTAGATATTCAAAACTTTAGTGATGAAATAAGTCCAACCTTAAACTGTATCGCATCTCTAAAAGAAAAAGGATATCAAATTGTAGCGACAACTCCTCATACAAATGCGTACGACGTGCATGACATCCCCATCGACAAGCCTTTGGCGTTTTTCTTTGGCACAGAACTAAAAGGTCTGAGCGAAGAAATGATGAACGCAGCCGATTTGCACGTGCGCATTCCCATGTATGGCTTTACAGAAAGTTTTAATATTTCGGTTTCTGTGGCCATTTTGTTACAATCGGTTCGACAAAGATTAGAAATGAGTAAGCACAAATGGAAGTTAGCAGAAGATGAACAAATTGCACTGAAAATTCAATGGTGTGAGAAAATTGTTAACGGAGGAGAGGCACTTGGTAAAGAATTCCGTTTGAGGTATCAAAAAGATTGATACATTTGTATCGGTATTTTGAATAAGAATAATTATTTATGGGAAAAGGAGATAAAAAAACAGCAAGAGGTAAACGTGCCATGGGCTCTTATGGAGTGACCAGAAAACGTAAAGAGGAAAAAGTAGTCATTGTTCCGAAAGAGAAAAAAGTGAAAAAGGCTGCTACTGAAACTGCTAAACCAGCAGCGAAGAAACCGGCAGCGAAGAAAACTGCAACTGCAAAATCTGAATAAAAAAAAAGCTGTCGTATGACAGCTTTTTTTTTAACAAAAATCTTAGAATATTCAACATTGTGTAAACGTATGTAAAAAGTAATCATGAATTTTGAATCAAAATAATCAACAATGAAACATAATTTCGGCGCAGGTCCCTGCATTTTACCTCAAGAAGTATTCCAACAAGCCGCAAATGCTGTGTTGGATTTTAATGGACTTTCTATTTTAGAAGTATCACATCGTCACAAGGATTTCGTTGCTGTAATGGACGAAACCATTGACTTAGTAAAAAAAGCGTTGAATGTCCCAGCTGGATATTCTGTTGCATTTCTTCAAGGAGGAGCGACTTTAGGATTCACCATAGTTGCTTTGAATATGATGCGCGATAAAAAAAAAGCTGGATACATCAATACTGGAACTTGGGCTACTGGAGCCATTAAAGAAGCGAAAAAAGTTGGCCTTAATGTGGACGTATTTGCTTCCTCGGAAGATAAAAACTTCACATACATTCCAAAAGGACACACCGTACCAACGGATGTTGATTACATTCATTTTACCTCAAATAACACTATTTACGGAACGCAATTTAAAGAAATTCCAAAAACAGATTTGCCACTCGTATGTGATATGTCCTCGGATATCTTCTCGAAAGAAATCAATGTCGCTGATTTTGACATCATCTATGCCGGTGCACAGAAAAACTTAGGTCCAGCTGGTGCTACATTGTATATTGTTAAAGATGAAATCCTAGGGAAATCTACTTCGACATTTATGCCGACCTATTTGGACTTAAAACAACAAATAGACAAAGAATCCATGCTGAATACACCCCCTGTGTTTTCTATCTATGTTGCCATGTTGAACTTACGCAACTTAATGGCTAATGGTGGCGTGAAAGCCATGGAACAACGCAACAACGCAAAAGCAGCTTTACTCTACAAAGAAATTGATGAGAATCCGTCTTTCCGCGGTGCCGTGGAAACAGAAGATCGTTCTCATATGAATGTTACATTCTTATTGAACGACGAAAGTCGAACAGAGGAATTCGATTCCATGTGGAAAGCTGCTGGAATTGTTGGATTACCCGGACACCGCTCCGTTGGTGGATACAGAGCTTCGATATACAATGCATTACCGATCGAGAGTGTTCAAGTTTTGGTGGATGTTATGAAAGCTTTTCATCAAAAATAGTTTAAAATAGACCTATGAAAATACTTGCAAACGACGGAATATCCGATTTAGGAAAACAGCTAATTGAGGCTGCTGGACATACCGTTATTACAGAAAAAGTTTCCCAAGATCAATTAATAAAAGAAGTTAATACACAAGGAATTGAAGCCATTTTAGTACGAAGTGCTACAACCGTTCGTCAAGATGTTATTGATGCTTGCCCAAATGTGAAAATCATTGGAAGAGGTGGCGTTGGAATGGATAATATCGACGTGGATTATGCACGTAGCAAAGGAATACATGTCATCAATACACCTGCTTCTTCCTCCCAATCGGTTGCAGAATTAGTAATGGGACAATTATTTTCATTATCACGTTTTCTGAATGATTCATTTAAGAAGATGGAGACCGGTGATTTTTCCACCTTGAAAAAAAACTACGCTAAAGGAGTTGAACTCCGTGGGAAAACATTAGGAATTATTGGATTTGGACGCATCGGACAAAGTTTAGCATCCTATGCACTTGGAGTTGGAATGAAGGTAATCGCCATTGATAATAAAAATCAAGTGGTAAACATAAAGGTGACCGTTGGAAATCAAGATATTTCCATTCCCATTACGACAGAAAATGATCTTCAAAAATTACTAGGAGAGTTAGATTACATATCCATCCATGTTCCAAAACAAAAAGATGGAAGTGCTGTACTTGGTTCAGTTGAATTCGCTAAAATGAAAAAAGGTGTATTTATTGCTAATGCCGCGAGAGGTGGTGTCATTAATGAAGATGCCTTATTGGAAGCGTTGAATAATGGAACAGTTGCTGGAATTGCACTAGATGTATTTGAAAACGAACCTAATCCACGTAAAGATTTACTCAATCACCCAAAGATCGCTTGTACTCCACATATTGGAGCGGCAACATTGGAAGCGCAAGATCGCATTGGAGAGGAATTGGCCCAATTAATTATCGAGTTAGCGAAATAAAAATAAAATAATTTAAAAGAAAAAAGGGATGCACATAGTGTATCCCTTTTTTCTTTTCTATGACTTTCTTAGACTAGTCTCTAATGATTTCGATTGAATCAATGCTGTCTCCTTCTCGGATATCATCAATTACCTCTAATCCTTCAGTAACCTTTCCAAAACACGTATGTGCGCGATCTAAATGCGAGGTATTTCTTCTGGAATGACAAACAAAAAACTGAGATCCACCACTGTTTTTCCCAGCGTGAGCCATGGAAAGCACTCCACGGTCATGGTATTGATTGTCTCCAGTCAACTCACAGTCGATTTGGTAACCAGGTCCACCGGTACCTGCCATTCCTCGTTCACCTTCACGTGTGTTCGGACAACCGCCTTGAATAACGAAATCAGGAAGGACACGGTGCCACTTTAATCCGTTATAATAACCTGACTCAGCTAACTTAACAAAGTTCTCTACTGTTTTTGGTGCGTCGTTTGGGTAAAATGTCACATGCATTTCACCTTTGCTCGTTTTAATGATTCCTTTCATATCCTTTATTTGATGGCACGAAATTACGCGTTGAAATTGGAATGCTAAAATGGAGTTTTGAACAATGCACTATGGAAATACTTGTTGAAAACTTAGTTGATAACGTATGAACCGGCACTTTCGTGCGACTTTAAGGTAATGTTAAATTTGTAAAGAAGGAAACCAACAACGAATTTCTATGTTCAGTACACTTACAAAAAGAAAACTTACCGACAACCAAGTTGCCAATGTTTTCATCAATGCTATTTTTGATAGTGTTGACAACGGCTTTACTGAAGTATCTTCGATGATTAATGAGGACACCGCATTTGTTCAATCCCCCGCCATTCCAGCAGAGAATAACGGTGAATTTGGAATGATTGTTCTTGTTGGAAATTTATCCTTTTTAGAAAGTACTTTTGAAGCTGATCAAGCCGAAAGAGTTGAAAATATCATTTTCGAGAAAGTTTCTAAAATGTATGAGATGGATATCATTTCCTTTCGAAGTTTAGTGAGAGAATACCAATCATTCATTATGCGTGTCAATCATCCTTCCAAAAACTGGATTTACGGAATGTCAAAAGCTGTTTTTCATAAATACAACTTGAATGAATGTCAAGATGAATATTTCCGCCGCATGCAAGCTCCAAATCCATTGTTCCTAAAAAGAATGGATGAAGTAATGTCAAATTTCATTTGGAACTGGGACGCTTTCTTTAAAAAATATCGCATCTAAGTAATATACGACACATAAAAAAAGGAGCGAATTTCGCTCCTTTTTTGTATCCGGTAATTTACCGAAATCACCTAGAATTTATTTCGTTTTACCGATTGAGTGCTTTTTTACGGAAATCCATTCTGACAATGTAACCATTTCAAGGAAGAGCACGTTAAGGTTAACAATGATCGCAAAAACTAAATTCGGGAAATTTATTTTAGCTACTAGTTCTATGCTTGGTTATAGCGCTAACTTATTTGCTAATCCAATAGTTCCTAAGAAACCGATTTCAAGTGTCCGTGTGAGTGAAGGACAGACCTTGTACCAAATTTCCAAGTCGAGCCAACTTACCCTTCGCCAATTATATAAATTTAACGATTTTAGTCCTTTATCCGATGTGCTGGAGCCGGGGATAACTGTTTATTTAGCACAGAAAAAAAGGAAATCAACTCAAAAAGAGTATGTTATCGTGGATCACTCCGCCACACTTCGTCAAATCGCCAACAAAGAAGGCATTCGATTGAAATCACTGATGAGAATGAATGAAGGTTCTTCTCCGGACGAACAACTACCGAAAGGAGAAAAGGTATTCCTTCGCTAACTTGCATGGCAAGTGAAGGAATTTGTTTGTTGTTTGTTTTAAAGTCCCGCTTGTCGGGACTTTTTAGTTTACAAGTCATCCCAAAAGAACACTTATTTCTTCTGCTGTTTGCATTCAAAACCTGTTTCCAACTCATTCGATTTATTTTTTTTTATTTTTACCTAAATTCTCACTTCATGAAGTCTCTTATATTCACCTTATTTATATCTAGTTGCACGGTTTCTTTTTCCCAATTAGGGAATACGATGTACGGCCTCGCAAGAACAACGAATCCAGCTGCGGTGTACATTGCAACGATGAATCCCGTGACAGGTGTCGCAACGAATATCGGTCAAACATCGGTTTCATCCTCCATCAATTTAACAGGCGCAGCATTAAACCCCTACACCAACCAATTTTGTTTTTTTGGTGATAATGGATTAAAATCCATTGATCTTTTCACGGGACAGATATCGAATACCGCAACAATCAACAATCCAAATGGGACAGGATACTTTGATCTTTTTCGTTTCAACACTTCCGATTCTTTAATGTATGGTTTATCACGTAGAAATATCACAAATCCACAAACGGGCGTGGTAACTGGAGCCATGTATTTGGCGACAATTGACGCTAATACTGGAACTATATCTGAAATCTCCCCTACTTCAATTGGACAAAGTTTTGCCTATTCTGGAAGTGCGATAGATCCACATCAAATGGTTTTTTACTATTCAAATGGCCCACAACTTGTTGGACTTGACATGTACAATGGTGCTATTTTTTCTAATCCAACCTTGACTTTTCCAACCGGTGGACAGAACTTCGATAATTTCACTTATAGTTGTGTGGACACGACGTTGTATGGCTTGGTACGTTCAAACTATTATACACCGGTATTCAATCCTGTCACGGGAATGACAACACAAGTCTTTGACTCAGCGGCTGTTCATCTTGGTAAAGTGAATGCGATGACAGGAGAAGTAACAAAAATCAGTACGCAATCCATCGGAGTTAACTCATTTTCAGTAAATGGAAGTTCAACCATTGATCCGGTCAATCTGATTTACTATTTCATCAGTGGATCGACTGGTGGAGGACTGACCATTTACGGTGTTTCCTTGCAAACAGGACTCGTAGTTAGTCAAGGAACAATCAGCAATGCTGGCGCACTATACTTCGACATGATGCGCATTCAAAGTGATTGTTACGAATCATTTCCAACAAGATT